>JACCDW010943211.1_pt1 | contig 18943 bp, 30 predicted proteins | sample 7449781 | NCBI WGS metagenome assembly JACCDW01 (sample SAMN15323449, study PRJNA562643) | freshwater metagenome | isolation source: river surface water | place: USA:Blue River Watershed | collected 2017-08-18
GATTAGCGCAGTGGTAGCGCACCTCCTTTACACGGAGAGGGTCGGGAGTTCGAATCTCTCATCTCGCACCAGAATAAATGGCCTGTTAGTCGAGTGGTTAAGACGCCTGCCTGTCACGCAGGAAAACACCGGTTCGAACCCGGTACAGGTCGCCAATAGTGTTGAGACTGTCCCAACTTAGCGGTGGTTCTCCCAGGGATGAGATTGCATCAATAGGTGCCCTAAACGACCACAGGCAGACTAACAATGCGGGTATCGTATAAAGGTATTACATCTGCTTGCCAAGCAGAAGAAATGGGATCGTTCCCCATTACCCGCTCCAATAAATAGAATCATGCTGCCATAGCTCAGTGGTAGAGCTACTGATTAGTAATCAGTGGGTCGGGAGTTCGAATCTCTCTGGCAGCACCATAAATTCGGGTTTGTAACTCAACGGTAGAGTAGGTGCCTCTAAAACACTGTGTTGTGGGTTCGAATCCCACCTTACCCGCCATTTTTGTATAAGTAACAATGAGATAGCATCAGAAGAGGAAAAGATGCCAAACGACGGTCATAGACTATAGCCATTAAGAACATGGTAGCATGATCGACGCTCCGTGCTCTTAATGGCTACAACATTAGGGAGCATAGGATGAACAAAGCAATTAATCATGGATTTGATTTGCTAAGCAATTGGATTGCAAATATTACAGGTAAACCGCAATCATTTTTGATTGCCTGTGCTGTTGTATTGTGTTGGGCAATAACAGGACCACTGTTTCATTTCAGTGACACTTGGCAATTGGTCATCAACACAAGTACTACAATAGTTACATTTCTTATGGTATTCTTGCTGCAAAATACAGGCAACAGAACTATAGAAGAAATGCATGATAGACTTCGCACTCTCGAAGCACAGAATGCAGCAATTATTTCTGCATTGACTAAAAATAACAGTTGACACTGTAACCACAAACATATACGTTAACACATAACGTAAACTGTTAAACAGGATCTAAAAATGAAACGCAAAAACAAACCTGCGCCTAAAGAGCGCAATCCGTTTGTTCAGCATGCCATGTTCCGCAGCGGTGCAGGTGTGCATGACAAACCTTACAAAGTTAAACGTGCATCTGAAAAGGTTGCCATTAAGAAACGGGTCAGGGACGGTTTCGACCCTGACTATCAAATTGCTGCATAACATGGACCAGTAGCTGAGTTGGTTTAGCGGGAGACTTTTAATCTCTGTCATACGTGAGTTCGATCCTCACCTGGTTCACCATTACTTTGATGATACACTAGGGGCGATTGGTACCAGCCCTTTCCTACGGAGGAAGCCTGCCATTAGGTGGGTGAGAGAGTTTCGAAACCTCTATAGTGTATCTTCAAAGTAATGATTGTTTTTATGATATACTAGTAGGCACCTAAGCGGCTTTAGTCCGGTTTCTGCGGAATGAAAGGGGGGACGGTGCAAATCCGTTATAGTGTATCTTACAAATAATCTACAACAGGTGCAACATGGCAGAGTTTTGCTTCATTGGTAAAAAATGCGAAGACGCTGACAAAACTATGTTGTTTGCAGAGTCTGATACATTGCTGCCTATTGCTGATACAGATACGTCTATGGCACATTTGCTTGCACGTATTGGTAAATTTAATTCTGTAAAAGATGCAAAACGCAACGGTTGGGATAAACCAATCCCAAAAGGTTGGGCAGAGTTTACTATCGGTAAAGGTGTTAACAGGGTTGACATTTACATTTGGAACCCTACAACTACATTGGATGAATTTGTCGAACGGGATACTGCGACCGGGCAATAGGGAACCTAAGTAGGGGTGTATAATACTCATGCAAATAGAAGTATTGTATCCAGGAGTAGATCTATTGCTTGACAAGTTCTAAATTAACTGTTATATGTTTGGCTCTTAATGGAGACTGTACGATGCTAGAATGTTTGATCATGGGCGACGATATTGCAATTAATATTGCTAGATATCGCAATGACTGTGTAGTTGAAGCTGTACCGAGTATTAAAAGCCGAGACTATGTAAACGGATTGTATTTCTTCTATGAAGTTAAACCTGCTAAGACAACTGTTATTAGCCTTGGTACATATGATATCGACAACAGCGAAACTTATCCTGTGCTGTTGACATTGAGAGAAGAAGTTAAAGGCGCTGTGCTGTGGATTCTTCCTGCTCGCAATGAAGAAGCGCGAAATGTTATGCTGACTATTGCCAGAGAACGTGGTGATTCGGTTGCAGATACTCGTGCATGGCCGCTGTCAATTGACAGTGTGCATCCCACAGTGGCAGCATATGAAGGACTTGCAAAGTCTTTTTAAAAATACAATGCCCTCGTAGCTCAGGGGATTAGAGCGTCGCGCTACGAACGCGAAGGTCGGTGGTTCGAATCCATCCGGGGGTACCAACTAAATAATCCAACAGGAGATTATGATGGACGAACTTGACCGAATTAAAAAACTCAGTGGATTATCCGAAGGTGTATATGCTGACGAGGCTATGAAAGCTATAGAAAAGCTAATATACAAAATCAGTCGTATTCCAGACGATTTTGATTATATGGCATCAAATCTAGGTCAGGATCAAGACCATCAACAAATAATCGAATTAGTAGCCAAGAGTCTTGAGGACGCTGCTGCTAAAATACGATCATAAAAACCATTATCTAACACACTAACAATGGAGACTGACTGATGCATGGTTATCAATATCTGTTACCAGCATGCCTATTAGTATGGGCAGTTGCAATTGTTACACTGTTTCAATGGCCACCCTGTTCTAAAATGTATTGGGCAACAGATCAGCGTTTAAACTGTGCATTGACTTCGTGGCAAGGTCCTGTGCTGCATAACGGAAAATGGTACTGGTAATTACGGACGGTTGTTAGAGTGGTTGATTATACGCCCCTGGAAAGGGCGTCTGGGTGAAAGTCCAGCGGGGGTTCGAATCCCTCACCGTCCGCCATTTAATAGGAGTGTATTATGAAAATCATTGGTTATAAAAAAGGCGCCAGATCAATTGATGCTATAAAATCAGTGAGGACTCATACTGGCATGAGCCTTGCAGAAAGCAAAAGTCTTATTGAAAGTGTACTAGCTGGTAAGATGGTCACGCTTGATGAAGACCTTGTCTTGCGAGAAGAATTAACTGATCAACTGTTTATTGTACATTAACAGTTGTAGCAGTATTGGGAAGTAGTTCAGCGGTAGAATAACTGACTTTGAATCAGCAGGTCGCACGTTCGAATCGTGCCTTCCCAGCCAATAATGCGCCGGTAGCTCAGAGGCAGAGCAGGGAGCTCTTAACTCCAAGGTCGGGATTTCGAAATTCCCCCGGCACACCAATTTAGGGCTGTTAAGTCAAAAGGCTAACACTGGGGCCTGTGTAAAACCAAGCTAGTAATAGCCAGCTGGTGTCAGATAACCTTGGGATATCAGTTCAAATCTGATACAGTCCACCATAGTTTGTAAGCTGTATCTCTAGGGTTAGAGAGAACAGGGCGGAGTGGATGAAGCGGGGTTCAAGTCCCCAAACGAGATGGTTCGACTCCGGATCGTGCAGGTGCAATAAGCCGCTGTTGTTATCACTAAATATTCCTGTTAGTAAACAGGAGTGTTTAACATGAACTTTCTAAAAGGCTATAAGACTGTAATTTTCAATACACTGGTTGCTGTTGCCGGATTGGTACAGTATGTTGATTTGATACAATTAGTAGCACCAGAATATCTACCAGCAGTAACTCTTGCAGTTGGACTAGCTAATATTGTATTGCGTTGGGCAACAGATACTGGTATCTTCAGTAAAGTAGAGACTACTGCAACTTTGAAGTAAACGTTACAAAGTGAGAACAAAAGGGTTGCGGGCCTTGTGCCTACAGAGATGATGCTCTGCCGAGTAGAGACCACTGTAAGCTGTTTGGAGGCGTCAGCGACAAACCTCACTTTTTTACATTATAGCCATTGACATCAGTCAAGAACTAGTATAGTTACAGCATAGTAAACACATACTAGGAGATAAAACTATGCCTTGCAGTGATGGTGGTTGGACCGACGAAGTTCGTGTTACTCGCGATGATGTTCGAGAACACAACATGCTCGAAGCTGCTATGTGCGGTCTTCTTACTGCAATTGAAAAATGGGGTAACGATACTACCCCGGAAGGTCGAGTCAAACAGATGCTCGACAAAGTTGATTGGACCGAAGCCGGAGTTAAACGCAAAACGTTTGAACTTTGGTGGCGCAAACACAAAAAACAAGATGAAGAACGTCGAGCTCGCGAAGCTGCTGCTCGTCGCAAAGAAGAACTCAAAGCTGTTGCGCTGAGCAAGCTTACTGCGGAAGAACGTGCTGCACTTGGTCTGTTGTAATAATTTAAAATGAAGAAAGGTAGCCGTATGAAATATTTGGTATTTTTAGACGTAGATGGTGTTTTTACATCTGCTCGTGTACAATATGCGTCTGCCAATCCAAACGACATGTGGAATAAGTTCGATCCAATTGCAGTAGACTTTATGAATAAACTGCATGATCGTGTAGACGATCTCAGATTTGTATTAATTTCTACATGGAAAGAATATCTGCGAGAAGCAGATGAACAGACTTTTCATTGGGTGATTGCGTCATTCCGTAATGCAGGATTCAGAGGTGAATTTGGATCACCGTGGAAAACTAATCCTGAAAACTTTCCACGTTTTTACGAACGCGGCATGACCCGAGCAAATGAGATCAAAGAGTATCTTGAAGTATATGCACCAGACAACAAAGACTACATCATCTTCGACGATAACGATTACGGATTTGAAAAGGTACTAGGCAAAAAACGCTGGGTGCATACAGACGAAAACAATGGAATCCTCTGGAAACATCAGCAATTTGCTATGAGCATTGTTGGACAGTGGGATCAACGATAAAAGTATCAGGAGGTTGGCTTAGAAGCAGCACATCCTATAATGAGTGGAACGAAGTACCACAGGAGCCAAAGGGTCTATGTCGTACTGCATTTGCAAGTGGCATAGATAGATAGCTAAGTGGGAAAATACGGAAGTAACAGAGTCCCCAGAGACTACAACGGTAGTGCAACTGTAAGGCAACTGTTTTCCTTTGGCGTAACAGCACACTGATACTTGCTATTCAAACGGCGTAAAGGGCTTGAGGTGAAGTTGTAAACTATGTTTAACAAGCGAAGCACCCATGGACGGTAGCATTGGTTTTTTAACTTGGCTATGAATGAGATCTTGAAAGATAGATACTGGGAACCTATAAGCTAACTGGGAGCCGCTATCATTCACGTTTGATGAATCAGAATACTCCTTACAATGTGCTGCACATTTCATTGCAAGGGAAGGGGGACGGTGCAGGTCTCCCGAGAGATTTGACACATTACTAATTTTACTGTAATGTATAATACAACGTAAGAGATAAACATGAAAATCGAGTATCGCAAAGGCAACCTATTTGAGACTGATATACTGCACATAGTACACGGCTGTAATGCACAGGGTGTTATGGGATCAGGTGTTGCTAAAATTGTAAAAGAACAATACTTTGATGCTTATAAATTCTATGCTGAACAGTATGACGAACACGGTCTTAAACTAGGCGATGTACAGTTTGTTCCTGCAAATGGCAAAGTAATAGTCAACGCAATCACTCAGGAAAACTTTGGTAGAACCGGTGCAAAATTTGTCGATTACAATGCTGTGGCAAATTGTATGAAGACTATTAATACAGTTCTAAAACTAAGCGGCGAAACACATGTTGCTATGCCGCAAATTGGTGCAGGACTCGGCGGCGGTGATTGGACAGTAATTGCGTCTATCATTGAAAGCGAATTACAAGACGTTCAACCTGTCGTCTATATTTTAGACTAAATTAAAACATTAATTAGTCAACATCACCAATAATAGGATAAAAGATGAAATACATTCTAAAGTTTTTTGCTACTGCACCATCAGGCGACAAAAGCCTGCATAGACTATACACTACCAGGTATGAAGATCTCTGCCAATGATAGAACCAGAAACAAAAGATTTCAGCGATAAAATAGCCTACGGTTTAACAATGATATTTCGTTGGTTTGCCGACACGTTTTTTGCAAAACGCTACGGACACCGTGCAGTGGTTTTAGAAACTGTTGCCGGTGTACCCGGCATGGTTGCAGGTATGTGGAATCATCTTAGAAGTCTACGTAGAATGCAGCCCGATGACCGAGGTTGGATCAAAACTCTGCTTGCAGAAGCAGAAAATGAACGCATGCATCTTATGATATTCATTGAAATTGCAAAACCAAATCAATTTGAAAGACTGCTTGTGCTGTTTGCGCAGTTTGTTTTTTGGCACTTTTATTTTATCCTCTATGTATTTTTTCCAAAAACTGCACATAGGATGATAGGATATTTTGAAAATCAAGCTGTAGTGAGTTATACACAGTATCTCAATGAAATCGACAGCGGTAGAGTAGAAAATATACCTGCACCAAAAATTGCAATTGATTATTATCAGCTGCCAGCCGATGCAAAGTTAAGAGATGTTGTTATTGCTGTAAGAGCAGACGAGCAAGGTCATGCCGATGCTAATCATGTCATGGCAAATGAATTGATTAAAAATAACACAGCATCGCTTCCGTAGCTCAATGGAATTAGAGTAGCGAGCTTCTACCTCGTTGGTTGTGGGTTCGAGTCCTACCGGGAGCACCAATATAGCAAAGGACTGCCCATCGTCCTCCCGCAAGGGTTAATATATGGAGTTGGTTAGAGTGGCATCTAGCTAGTAGCAAACTTCTAAAATCAGAGAGGCCACTGGTAAGCTGTTGGAAGAAACAGACTAGGTAAGCTGGCGCCGAATAAGGCCAGCACACTATTTTACAGTTGACAAAACATTAATAGTTTAATAACATAAACTATAAACCTTAAAAAGGAAAACCTATGGAATTGATCTTTTTTCTTATTGGTATTGCGCTAGTTGCATGGCTTAACCATTATCTTGCTACACAACGTGGTCGCAATGCAGTAGGCTGGGCTATTGGTGGTGCAATCTTTGGTATTTTGTCAACAGTGCTGTTGCTGATTCTAGGCAAAACAGAAGCACGTGAAGTTGAGATTGCATCTAAAGCAATTGATACTGCACAACAAAAGTAATTGATAAAACGGCAACGGCTTCTGGTACACCGGTTAACATTCCGAGAAGAAGTGCGGGCTAGCGTGATTGAATGTGCTAGGAGTAATTACCCTAGCTACATGAGCGCCAAGTGCATAGTTGCCACCAATTTTGCTGGGTATCGCATAGGTGCGATCCGTAAGAGTCATGACTTACCGATGAATGGAGAAATCGGCTTTGGGGTTGACATGAGAACCCTTTAACAAAGTCAGGGAGGCAGTAATCCCCGCCCGGCGCCATTTACAGAAAGACACATATGGAAGAACTACTTAATGCTCACCGTTTTATGATGCGTAGATACAAATCTATCATTGAAAACAAAAATCTTGACGATAAAGAATTTCTAGTAAACTTCTGCAATACTGCGCAAACACTAACCAACCCTGACAAACTAAGTCGCTGGGTTGGTTACATCCAAGGTGTATTGATCGAGCGAAAGATTATAGATACAGACTTTGAACGCGATGTTAGCAGAGAAATCTATAAACCAATCTACGAACGTCTAGGCTACGATAGTTCTACAGTTGATATAAAATAACTGATTGACACAGATAAACTCTTATGCTATATAAACACACGCAAAGGAGGACATCATGGGTTACGCATTTGAGAACTACTATGAAGAGCAGTTCGAAAATCATCAAGTTACAATTTTTCTTGGCCGCGATCTAGACCTTGATGTACTTAATCAAAGCGGTGATGTTGTACCCGGTAAGATTCGAGATACTCAACTCTACATTACTCTTGAGATTAATGGCAGAATTCTGCGAGAAGATACTGTTTACGGCGATCTTGTAGCAGGCGAATTCCTGCGTGATGCAATTGGCTATGGTCCTGCAAAGGACATGTTGACTCGTATGAATTTTCCTAAAAATAGCCTTATGTGGAAATTAGGCGAAAAAGGTTAAAGTTAAACCTGACTTAGTGATAGCGGTTAGCACGTCGGTCTGTGGAACCGATAGGGGTGGTTCGAATCCACCAGTCAGGACCATTAATGGAGTTTGAAATGACAGACGCTGAAGTTGAATCAATGCTGCTAGATCTTGCTCATGAAAAAGGCAATGATCCAAAAGCAATTGTACAATGGTTCTTAGAGTTGTCTAACGAAACTCGTACACGAGTTGCAAAGTTCATAACTGATGCATATGATCACGAAGGTTTCTATCCTGCGTGGCTTGTAGAATTTCGTAGAATCAAACGCGATGTTCACGGTGTTGAAGTTTTTGTTCCTAAACATCCAACGCTTTGGAAAGACTATTGGACAAAACCGGGTTCGGTACCACAAGGTTATGCCGAACCATTGCCGCGTACTGCGGTAAATACATAAAGATTATAGGGGTATAGCTCAGCTGGTAGAGCGACGGTCTCCAAAACCGTAGGTCGCGGGTTCAAACCCTGCTGCCCCTGCCATAACTTAGTTAGATTGAAATGCGTTGCAGCAACCTTTTGCGTCGACTTTTTCTTCTAAATCAAATGCATCTGGCATTTTTTCGTTTAGTAGTTTGAATAAGTCACAAGCAGAATCTTTAAACCAAACACAGTTTTCGCAACGCACTTGTCCTAATACGTAGCCTGCTTGTTCTGGTGTAACAGCACCTGTAATAGGTTGATCATCATGTGGTTTACCATGCAAATATAAACCACAACTTGCATTTGCAACAACTTTATCAGTTTTACGAAAAATACCGCAGCGTTCTTTGCCAGGTAAGAATAATTGACAAGTGCTGCATTGTGCAAATTCATCTTTATCACCTTTTGGTGGTAGATAAATGAATGCATTTACTGTTAGCTTGTTTGATCCGCTATCAGTGGCTTCTAAAAGATTTATGATATCACGCATGTTCATGCGAGTATTTATTGTTAAACAACACCATAGCGTTTGGACATACAACCTTATAGGTATAGTATAGTCACTAAGTGGGGCACTTGTGCTGATTGAGGTTCGCTCTCAATCTTTTTTTAAAAAATCGTTAAAACCGCTTTGTTGTTACAAAACTGTCATATTGCTATCATTAAATATTTTAAACCACGTTTTAATGATAGGAGTTCATATGAAAAACGTACTATTAGCTGCAATTGCGGCTATATCATTCTCAATTCCAGCATTTGCCAGAGACCAATTGCAAATTGCCGGATCGTCAACGGTACTGCCATATGCAACAATAGTAGCAGAATCATTTGGTGAAAATTTTGATTTTCCGTCACCAGTAGTAGAAGGCGGCGGATCGGGTGCAGGGCGTAAAAAACTATGCGAAGGTGTAGGCGAAACTACAATCGACATTGCAAATTCATCATCTAGAATGAAAGATGAAGAATACGCAACCTGCGCAGAAAGCGGTGTAACTGATATCAAAGAAGTACGTTTCGGATACGATGGTATTGTATTTGCGTCCACTGTAGACGGGCCAGCATTTGAGTTAACACCTACAGATATATATCTAGCATTAACGAAATCCGCTACTGCAACCAACTGGAAAGAAATCAACTCATCTCTACCAGATCAAAAGATCATAATGTTCATTCCGGGTACTAAGCACGGTACAAGAGAAGTGTTTGACGTAAAGGTCATGGAAGAAGGTTGTAAAGCAGTACTAGGTATTGAAAAACTAGACGACGACCAAAAGAAATCCTGTCATACTGTTAGAACTGACGGTGTTGCAATAGATATTGACGGCGACTATACAGAAACACTAGCAAGACTAAATGCAGAGCCGCTTGCATTAGGTGTTTTTGGATTGAGTTTCTATGAAAATAACAAAAGTACATTACAAGTTGCTACAATTGACGGTGTAACACCGTCTGTAGAAACTATATCTGCAGGTGACTACCCGATAAGTAGACCATTGTATTTCTATGTAAAAACACAGCATATTGGTACAATACCAGGTCTTAAAGAATATGTACAGTTCTTCTTGTCAGACGATATGGTAGGTGAGAACGGTGCGCTTGTTGAATATGGTCTAGTACCAGATCCAGATTTGGAAAAAACACAAAAAGAATGGGAATAAGCTGTTGACAACCATTGAACCAATTGCTATGTTATGTGAGTAAGCAAAACAGCTTATTGGTTCTTTGACAATTGAGAAAAACGCAATAGACTTGGTAGTGTGAGAAACACGTAAACCCAAGTTGCGATAATGCAGCGTTACTACCGCGCGGTATGGGATACTGTAAAGTATTACTCGTATTGCTAATTGTAACGCTGCATTACACAGAAGCTGGTGGTCATAGCATATTGTTAATGCGCTATGCTATCAGAGGAAAGGCAGAGTGGCGACTGTCCAGAGCAATTTGCTCTGCAAGCACAAATGAGCTAACATGTGTACTGATACTAGAGAAACCTGTCGATTCAGGTCACTGACCGCTTCTGTTTTTACTTGCAACCTGCCTTTATGGAAGTGCGTGACAATCTGCTGCGTCAGGCCTGAAGGGACAATTCCCGCGGCGTACTGGAAGAGCCATAACAGTTAAAACGTTGAGCGATAAGCGATGATACGAGTGGGTTGCAACTAAAAACAGAAGAAACACTGTTGACGAAGTAGATGTGCGATGCTACATTAATTGAGTAAACAGCAAAACGGTTTACAGGTTCTTTGACAATTAGGAATAGCAAAGCAAGTCTGTGTAATGCTAAAAGATTAGGGTTCGAATCCCACCAGTGGCCATATCGAACGTGCTGGCAGGTAGCTTAATGGATAAAGCATTTAGTGTAACAGATTAGCTTGCTTTGTGAAAAACAGAGTGTTGTTTGTATAACACTTGCCGGTGTCACAGGTTCGAGTCCTGTACTGTCCATTGAGGGCGGTTAGCTCAGTTGGTAGAGCATGGTGAGAGTAACAGACACTCATTCTGTTTTTATATACACAGTGGTTGGGGCCAAGTGGTTGGCCTGAATCCATAATACTCCCTGGGTGACGCCTGTCGGGAGCAAGCTGAGTTCGAATCTCAGACACTGTGTATGTAAAAACAGAGACAACATGCGCCCGAATTTAATATCGGATATTGAAATAAAAAGGCCATAAGCGCAACAGCGCAACGTCTTAAGTGACCATTTGTAGCAGCCTAGGCTACACCGAGGCGCATGTTGTCGATACTGGCGCAGGATGACAAATCCGTAAGACGCGAGAACACGGTACTGCTTGGTGGTTAAAGCAGCTAAGTCGCCTTTGTTCCTAGAGGTAGAGCCAAACGCAGGAGGGTCCAACTGTAATAGAAGGCGCTGCCAAGTATAAACGACACAGATGTTGAACGTTTATGCGTCCACTAGGCGGAGATGCTACCCAGCACAAGCTTTGCAGAAATTGCTTGCACCAAAATTGGAATACGGTGCGAAAATTCGCATAGATGCATTAGCACGTCTGCCTTAATGCATTTAATTTAATGGCTTGCAGACGACGGTAACTTAACATAGCAATATGTTAGACACGGAGGGACCATCAGCGAAAGCTTGCATACCCATAGATGTGACGCCGGGCTGGCAGGGAGGAACAGACTCTCACTTTAACTGTGGTTTCACATACACACATTGCCGTTCGATTCGGCAGTACGGTCAGCGGAGAAATCCTAGCGTAAAGGCAGTGTGTAGCTGAAAACACAGTTTGGGGGATTAGCTCAATTGGTTAGAGCGCCGGACTCATAATCCGTAGGTTGCTGGTTCGAGTCCTGCATCCCCTACCATGTTACTAGTGGAGAAAACAATATGAAAGCCGAAGCAAAAACACTTGTTGAATTGAGACAAAAGATTCGCAGTAAAATGAAATGGCCAGACAGACGTACTTGGACTCAGCAAGAAACTGAAGAATTCAATTCCAAGTTTACAATTGAAATGGATCACGGTAGGTCCGTGTTCGTTGTTAAACCAAAAGAATAACACGCCTGCTAGTCAAGAGTAGAAAAGCAATGAGACTAGAAGGTCCTTAGCGGGATAAACAAAGTAACCTGTGGCGCAGTGCTTGCGAGCATGGATGAAACGTAAGTGTTTAAACTATAACTGATATCTAACTCCTCCTTCCCCGCTAGCTAGGACGGGTTGGTTGTAGATCTGATGCTGATCGAATGGTTCGAATCCTGGGAGAGCACTAGATATCAGTTTTATTCTATTTTCACATGCACTAAAAGGTGTAAAGGTGTCATATACTTTGGGCAAACGCAGTAAGATAGGATGAAGTACAAGTCCCGTATCTGTTAGTAGTTTTAGGACAAAGTGGAGTTGGTTCGAGTCCAACAATTAGTGCAGTTGAAAATAGAATTTTTGCGGGGTAGAGGAGTCAGGTCGTCCTCGTCGGGCTCATAACTCGAAGATCGAACGTTCAAATCGTTCCCCCGCAACCAATATCACGATGTAGCTCAGTGAGAAATAGAGGTAAGCTGTGTAAGTCATATGCGGGCATTGGGTAAGTAATGCAAAAGAACGTTGTCAAATAACAAACGCAAAAGCTATAAAAACTGTGAGTCCAAGGAAGAGTTGGAACAGGTTTGACAAAACTACGTTGCAAGAACACGCAAAAGAAGCATACGATACTGCCAGACGAAACTAAAGTAGCAGGGAGAGCGCCGGTATAGCATTTGCGTTTTGGAACCCGGAGGTCGTTGGTTCAAGTCCAACTGTCGTGACCCTTTTAAAAACTTTGTATTATATGTGGCAAATACTGGAGTATTACCTACTCCCACTTATCAGGGAATAACCTGCGCCGTACATTAGATAATGATAATGGTTGCAAACGTGATAAGATGTAATACAATTAATAAAATTTTGGTGCTGTAGTTCAGATGGTTAGAACGCCTGGCTCATAACTAGGAGGTCGTTGGTTCGATTCCAACCAGCACTACCAAATAAATAAAAACATATTGCGCATGCATCGGAGACTTTATGTTTACTGCAATAATATTAATGTGTTCTGTGGAGTTAGACTGTTACACTATCACTAACACAACAGGGTACTTTGAAACTTTTGCACAATGCAAAGGTGAAATAGATGCGCTTATAAACGATGAGAATTTTCCTGTTACGTATATGTATGCAGAAGGTGAACCTGTGTACAGTGTATACGACACACGATGCATAAACTGGAATGATACAAAAGTCTAAAATGTTTTTTTGATATTGCAAATATCAATGATAAGTACTAATATAGTAAAGAGATAACGTTCCCTAGTAGCTCAGGGGCAGAGCAGCTGACTGTTAATCAGCGGGTCGGTGGTTCGAAACCATCCTGGGGAGCCAAAAATTCAAAAGGCAGTATAGCTTGCACGGATGAGTGTACCAATGCAAATCAAACGCTCAGCGTTTTGAATGTTGTAAGTCGCCACATCGAGGTCGGGAGAATGATTGTCCTATGCATGACCTGCGGGTGCATGTATTTAGGTAACAGTTATTCGTAACCTTGGGAACCCGGATACTGAAAAGTGGATGCATACACGTTCCTTTTGATTAAAATGGTCCGGAAACGCCTCTTAACAATGCGCACCCTTTTATAGCAGGGATTTACCTGTGAACCCCAAGGACGCTTGGGACTACGGACATCCCGGGGTAATAAGCCCCACTTTATATAGGATCTATACATGGATAACGAGTATTACAAACTGCGAGCCGAAGCTGTAACTCGTGAACACATACAACGTGTAGCAGAGTTGCTTGGTAAATGTGCAACAGAACTAATAGAACGTGGTGTAAATCACGACAAGTCAAAACTTAGCGATCCCGAACTACCAATTTTAGCTACAGTACAAGAAATTGTTGATAAAAACGGTTATTCTGAATATGGATCGCCAGAATACTATAACGTAATGAGTATTCTAAAGCCCATGCACGATCATCACTATGCACATAACAGGCACCATCCTGAACACTACACCGACGGTGTTATGGGAATGACGCTGTTTGACCTAATAGAAATGTTTGTAGACTGGAAAGCAGCTAGTGATAGAGCCGGTGATCCGTTAATACATATTAGTCAGTCCACCGAACGCTACGGTATAGACACACAACTTGCAACTATACTACGTAACACAGCAGATTATTTAGATTTCAAACACAACTGAAAACACTTGCATTTTTTCTGTTTATGTATTAAATATATAAAGTACGGTATAGGTCCGTATAACACACACAGAGAGATACAAAAATGAATACACCAGATTATCAAAAGATGGCAAATGATGTTGCAGAAACTGTAAAAGCAGCATTGGTACCTGAAATTAAATTCAGCAAAAACGGCTACGAGATTCGTAGTGATATCCTCAAAGAAGCCAAAGACTTGGTTGCTCAGGATTTCCATATGAAGTGGCAGGGTTGGGAAATGACTGCTAAACGTGACGAAAAGACTGGTCAGATTGTTACCACAGTTGGCATGCCAGAATTCCCAGGGCTTGACAAAGTTCTTGAAACTGCTGAAAAAATGTACGATTTTGTTAACTACGGTAAGCGTCGCGAAGATAACAAGAAGTAATATCAACTGTAGTGGGTTAACAGCCCACTACACTTTAGAGAAATTGGTTCCTTAGCTCAGCTGGATAGAGCAACTGCCTTCTAAGCAGTGGGTCGCAGGTTCGAGTCCTGCAGGGACCACCATGTTTAAATGACATTCATATAAATTAGTATATAAATAAAATTAATGCGGGTGTAACTCAGAGGTAGAGTGTCAGCCTTCCAAGCTGTTCGTCGTGGGTTCGATTCCCATCGCCCGCTCCAAATTACAGACTGTTAGTTCATTAGTAGAACGCTTGCGTGACATGCAAGAGGTGATGGGAGCGTAACCCATACAGTCTACCAGATAGAAAACTATGTTCACATATCAACACATACGAAATGAAGTCAAACGGCGTTGTAAAGAACAGCCGGCAACTATGATTGTGCCATGGGTGTTAGATTACATTAACAGTCAGTTAAAACAACTACCACCTAACAGTATTGTAGCAGAATTAGGTACATTTGTAGGTGGTACAGCAGTTTTATTTGCACAGGCAAATCCGTCGTTGATTATACACACTTACGACATTAACAAGTTTGATAATTTTAATAACAGTTCTATGTTGCATGCGTTAGGTAGACGGTACGATTTACCGTTGCTTAACAAAGATGATATAGTCGAGATTCAACAGTTACATTTAGAAGATTATCCTAACATAGTAATGCACATAGAAGACTCGGCTAATATTGCAGTTGACAACTTGTCAGCCGTTCTAATAGACGACAACAGAGATGAACATTCTCTGTTTGAACTGTTAAACACCATTTGGCCATTGTTAAACCATAACGGCATTGTTTTTGCAGATGATGCTGATAATCCACATATACACAATGCGTTTTATAAATTTGCAAAACTAAAAGATTTAGAATTGACAATATACAGTAAATGCATTAAATTAGTAAAAACAGCACCGATATCGGACAAACGACAGTTTGATTTTAAAGACACGCTGTTACACAGAATAACAATAGGAGACCATGTATGAGAAAAGCTGTTCACAAAGCAAACGTTAAGCGTCAGGCGCTTATGCTTAAGCGTGGTTGGGTAGGACGTAAGAATCGTAAGCAAAAGCGTATGGCTGTTGCTGCAAGTTAAACTATTTGGGGTGTTAGCTCAGCTGGGAGAGCGACGGCTTTGCAAGCCGTAGGTCAGGGGTTCGATCCCCCTACACTCCACCAAATAATGCGGAATTAGCTCAGTGGTAGAGCGTCTCGTTTACACCGAGAATGTCGGGAGTTCGAAACTCTCATTCCGCACCATAGAATTGCTATAGAATAGCAATTGCGCAACTCTCGATTTGAGAGTGTGAGGCGGGTTGTTAACATAGCTACTAAAACTTAAACTATAGAATCTCGACGCTTTTAGATAGCGTTGGCATCATAGAATAAGTTAACTGTGTTCGTAACGATCGAGTGTTATGCGCGGCACCCTTCGAAGGTGACAGGCGATAACAACATGGGGAGAACAGCAATAGAACATGTATACTTACTGAATAGATTACATGTCATTGTGTTAATATAGAGCAGAATGCATCATAGTAGTAACTATAGAATGTATTCTTTATAAACTTACTGTTGAACACTATAGAGCATATATTATTACTAATTAAACACTGCATAGTAAATATGTGCCATAGCAATACAAAATGTGTTAAACTTATAGAACTCTGTGTATGTAACGCAAAGTCATAAGAAGCAAAAATATTTTTGCCAAAATTATAGAATATACTGCGTATGTATATCATAATTAGGTATAAATTAATACAGTGCTGTCATAGCTCAGCTGGTAGAGCATCTGATTTGTAATCAGAGGGTCGGGAGTTCAAGTCTCTCTGGCAGCACCATTTAAGATTTTTATGTCGCGTTAGCAAAACGTTAATGCGCTGCCTTGCAAAGGTAGAGGACTGTGGTTAAATTCCCAGACGCGACTCCAATAAATAACTGTATGAAAATATCCGAAGTTGTTGCAAAACTTGGAAAAAAATATGATCCAACTAACGACGAAAGCGAAGTTGGTTCTTATGTTTCTGGCGACATTACTAGTAAAGAAAAAATTGTCGTACTACCAATGAATCAAATTCGTTCTAGATTCGAAGGTGATGACAAAGCTGATCTAAAGTTTATAGACGCAAGATCTAATATTGAAAATTTTAAAAAACAAATTAAAAAAGATATTAGTAAAATACCTCCTATTTTGGTTAGACGATTACCTAAACACAATACATATCAGGTAATCGACGGCCATCATCGTTATTTTGCGTTTCGCGAAATGAACATTAAAAAAATACCAGCTGTAATTTTAAATGCAACTCAAATTACAGGCGACAAATACAAAGACTAATGCGACTGTGGTGGAATGGTAGACACGCTAGCTTGAGGTGCTAGTGGCGCAAGCCGTGGAAGTTCGAATCTTCTCAGTCGCACCAAACTCAACGTACTTGACACTAGATTAGCTGTATGCTAGTATTTTCTTACCAAAATTAACAAGAGGTATTAGCAATGGCGAGTAAGACTGACATGCTAATTGCAAAAGCACTTAGTACAGATAGCGAAGATGAAGCAATTGCTTGCCTCAAAATGGCACGTAAGCAAGGGTCATCCCTGACAACTACTGCTACTGCATCTGGCAAAAATGCAGAAGAATGGGAAGCACTTGCTCGCAAGTATCACAAGATCGCCTATGACAACCAAGAAAATCTCAAACGTGTAAAAACAGCATTAAAAAATGCACTGTTGTATCAAACAGTACATTCTGCGTATAATACTGTGCATGCTAACGACATGTCAAAATTAAAACAGCAACTAGCTGCTTCAAAATCTAAAGTAAACAAATGGAAAATGTTTTGTGTTGTGTTACTGATTTTTTCTGTGTTTTTGATATCTGTTGTTTGATTAGCAATTGATAATACGATAATACCAAACCATGTTAACAACATAACAAACTACGGTGAAAAAATGAAACTTACTCCAATTCATCAAAATGTAATTAATCACAGTGATGACGATTATTCGTTAGACCAAGTTTTTGAAGTATGCGATAGTTATATTGCTGTTTTAACTCAAGATCAAGTTGACGAATGGCTTTCGAAATTTGAGTCTGCTGCCGATTCGGAATTTACCGAATCTGCTTCGGCAACCGCAGTATTTGAAATCGACGGTAAGCTTCTTACTGTTGTTAGTGATTCTGGGGGTGAATCAGCATCCGGTGTTTTTTATGAGTTTTGTGAAGAGAACGGTATTGAACACCAGTTTGTTATTGATTCACTAGATTGCACAGGGGTTGATGTTGACGACATTTACACAGGTGAATACAATGACAATACAGAGTTGCTTGAACTGCTTCACAAAGTTTACAACTGACGCAAAAAGTTGTTGACAACAGTCAAACACCGCGCTATATTAACAATATGAAACAGCGCAAATTGAGTTGAAAAACAAAAAAAGCGTTGTTTCAAAAAAAAATAAAAAAGCAGTTGACACACTGTATGCAAGGTGTTAAAGTTACTGAGTAAACAACAAAAAGGTTTACACGCTCTTTAAAAATTAAAATGTGGTCCTAGCGCAAGCGATAATGGAAAAGAAAGTAAAATTTCTGTTTACACATATTGTAACTGCTCTAGGTATTAGCATTATGGTAATGCGCACTTGCTTAGAACAAGTGAGATACGGTTCAAATCCGCACCAAGCAAATTACAATAGTTGTAAACAGAAATTACACACAGTTAACGTTGTGAAACGTGGATATTGTGTTCAAGCATTGGGGGTTTAGCCTCATTAGGATAAGTGCAGTGATGCACCCAAAGCCGGAAAGCCTACATACCGGCGCTAGCAATAGTCCAACTAAACAAGCCTGAACTAGACTTGACTCGGATTAAACCGAAAGCAAGTCCCGTCCGTAGAAAGGCGGTAGGCAGTAAGTTGTTGCTATAGGTCCGAAAGGATAGCATCAGAGCTGATCGGTGAGATGCAAATGGGTTGGCGCCCGTACCTGTAGCATGCCAAAACAACGAATGCTGAAAGTTAACAGGTAGCTACACTGTCTGAGCCCGCAAGCAAAGGCGTAGTAGCATTACAAGAGTGGAAGGGTTAGGCCCCGGATACTTGAAGTAACGTTGAGTAGTCCGCAAGACGAAAGATATGAGGTGTGCTGTATTGGGTATGTCAAAAGCATATTCAGCAGCCGAGGTAGCACATCTCCGATAGGTTGCAAAATAAGCTAATGGTAAGCTAATTCCCTTCTAAGGAATCGATTGCAGGTTCAACTCCTGTTTTTGAAAAAACGCAAAGTCTACCTCGGTATGTAGTGTAAGGTGTCAAA
>JACCDW010437541.1_pt1 | contig 18931 bp, 27 predicted proteins | sample 7449781 | NCBI WGS metagenome assembly JACCDW01 (sample SAMN15323449, study PRJNA562643) | freshwater metagenome | isolation source: river surface water | place: USA:Blue River Watershed | collected 2017-08-18
TCACCTGTTCCATTAACTTCAGGTCAAGCAATATATTCTATTGAGGCCGTATTCAGAACAACAACAACTAAAACACAAGTTATTTGGGAACAAAATAGTTCAAGTGTCACTCAACATCAAAGAGCATGTATGATTTTATTGTCATCAGGTGTAGGTGGATTTAATGGACAATCAAACGATTTTCACAGTTCAGTACCTTATTCGATTAATACTTGGTATCATTGGGTTATAACTATTGATAAAAACGCGGGTTCAAATCCGATTAAAATTTATGTTAATGGTTCTTTGTATACACAGGGTAATAGTAGTGGAAGTGCATCAAACTTAAATGTTGGAACACATGGTTCGGCAATTGGGTATAAATTAAATGCAAATGACGAATACTTCGCAGGTCAAATTCCTGTTGTTAAAGTTTACAACAGGTTGTTAGATCCAGGGGAAATAAGTTTAAATTTTGCTGCATATAAAAGGAGGTTTGGAATATGATAACAAAAAAATATAAACTCGGTGGTGTTAACATAATCGATAATAAAACAGAAGAAAAAGATCAATCAACTGAAGAACAAAGAAATAATTGGTTATCCGTGTGTAACGGTTGTGAACATTATTTTGATGGAGTCTGTGATCAATGTGGTTGTTTGGTTTTGAATATAATGTCATTAAAACAGTCAAGCTGTCCAATTGATAAATGGTAAAATGGGAATATACACTTTCAATTCAACTTTAGTTAAATCGGAACACGTACATGCTGTTACATTATATAATTGTACCTTAATAACATCAGAAACGGGTGATTATGGACCGTATGCAGGATACCAAATTAAAGTTACACATGATACAACTGGTTGTGGTAATCCGAGTAGTTATTTTTATTTGGAATTAAAAAATGATATTTCTTGGAGCAGAATAAGTTGTGAATTTGAAGTAGAAGGTGTCGCATCTTGTTGGGGATTTAATGATGGTAGTTACGCTTTAGATGGTAATTTACAATCATATAATGAATCAAGTTATGATATTATACCAAATTATAGAGCAATTAATTCTTGGGAAAAATCACAGTTTCAGTCACACGGTAGAATATCCGCATGTGACAACGAATCAAATAACTTTTTTCATGGTTCATTTCACACAGGAAACCCAAAAAGATTTTTAATGAGAAGAAGAAAAAATAATTTAAGTAATAGAGGTGGATTATCACATGGTAGATCATGTAATAATTCTGGTGTATACTCTATAATAAGAAATATAAGAATATGGTAATATGAAAGTAGGTCCTAATATATCACAAAGTGGTTTAGTTTTTGGAATAGATGTTGGAAATCATAGATATTTTCCTGGTGAACCAACAACAAATTTACTTAGTGATCCACCATTAAACGCAATTCCAAAGTCAGGAAATTCATGGGGTACATACAACACCAACCAATACGGTAGTGGTAACTTTTTTTCTATAGGGACAGTTAGTAGTGTTTCAAATAATATTGTTACCATGTCTTTAGCACATTCACTTAGAACATATGATGTTATGAGACCACAAACTACTGGAGGAGGTGTTACTGCAAATACGGATTATTTCATTAAAAGAGTTTCAAGTACACAATTTTCTTTACATGCTTACAATAATAGTCAGGATGGTTCACAAGGATATATAAATCCATCTACAGGTTTACATAAAGTTCATGATAGTATCGCTAACGATACAAGAATATCAATAAGTTCAGAAAGTTTCCCAACAATGTGGTGGGGTGCACCACATTTACCGAACGCCGGTTTAGTTAAAGAATCTATTGCAAACGGATTTACAAATCCACTCACAGGGGAAGTAACAGATTGTTTAAGACAACACATCACAAGAGATAGTGGTGCGGATCATATGGCATACAATGTTAATGCAAGTTTTACCGCCAATTCACCTGTTTATTGTTCCTTTTGGGCGAGAGCGGTTGATTCTGCTGCAGTTGGTAAAAGTATAAATTATTATCATTACACGTATGGTGTACAATCTCCTACGGCTTATTCTGTTGGTTGTACTTTGGGTGCTGTTGGACAATGGCAGAGATATGGATATACGTGGACATCACCTAATAATAATGCAATATCTTACTGGTTTAATCCCGATGGTCCTTACAAATATGACATTGCAAATATCCAAGTTGAACAAAAAGATCACCCAACAAGATTTACAACGGGAACAAGATCTTCAACACAAAGTGTTTTAGATATAACAAGAAATACAACAATAAATGTTTCTAACGTTTCTTTTGATTCAAATGGTTTTATGACGTTTGATGGAACAGATGATTATTTTGATATTCCTAATCCTTCTTTAATTTCAGGGACTCAAGATTTTACAATAGAAACTGTGTACAATATGACAGGTCAAAATGGTGGGGAGATTTTTGGTAATTATGGACCAGGATACACCAGTAATAGTATTTGGTTTTCAGGACAATATGGATTTTATTTAAATGGTGCTTGTTATGCCCCTGGTGCCCCGATTGCTAATGGTAAGTACCATATGGTTGCCACAAGATTAAATGGTACAGTTAAACTTTATTTAAATGGTACTGAAGTAAATTCTGTGGTATTAAACGCCTCAGTTGCATCAAACATAAACTATAGAGTCGGTAGAGATGTTAATAGTAGTGCGGAACCATTTACAGGTACAATATACACATTAAGAATATATAATAGAGCACTTTCATCATTAGATGTGGCTCAAAATTATAATTCCTACAAAAAAAGATTTAATATTTAATAATATAAAATAAAAATTTAAATTATGTTTGAAAACAGAAGATGGTTAGTAATCCCAACAAGTTTAACAGGATCAATAAACTTTTCGGAAGTTCTTGAATCAGGTCCCGAATCATTAAGAGTGTCAAATGATGGAACATTAACCTTTGTAAAATATGACACATATTATAGACAAGATGACGAGGAAAAAACCTTTTGGAACCCTGAAACTGGTTTGGAAGAAACCGTGATTATACCTATGGGATTATATGGAAGACCATCATTTTTTTCTGATGATTACACAGAATATACTCATGAGGGAATCTTGGAACTTCTAAGTGGTCCTGATTGGACAAAAGAGAATGATTATACTCTTTAAAAACAAAAAATAAGGTATTTATAGGAAGTATTTATATAAATAAGATTTACAAGTTATGCCAGGAGTTTTACCCAACACAGGTCAAGAAATTAGTTTAGGAAGAATCGGATATGCTTTGGGTATAAATCCAAACTCTACGACTCAGACTCGTCTAAATGCGGACGTTGGTGTGGGTAGAAACAGATCATTATCGGGTGTCGCAAGTATAGCGTCAGGTTCACAATCACAAGAGTCAGCAGATTTTGGAGGACTTCAAACTCCGAACACTTATTAATTCATTTTTCAATTTTTTTTCTTATATTATATATATGTTTATTGAATATAAGAAATTTCCTTCTTTATACGAGTTATATTATGTTAAATGGAACGGAATCGAGTTTGACAAAGAAAAACTCATTTTGTTTACCAAAAGAATGAATTTTTTAAAGTTCACGTCAATTTTTATTAAATCACACAAAGAAGAACTAAAAATTTTAAAAGAAATTTATAATTCATATAATCAGTCTAAATTATTAGGTTTACTAAATAACGACCCACAAATTTCAAAGGGTGCACTAATAGAAAAATGGTCAAGGATTGGTGCAATTGACATATTATTAACCGGAGTCTTTTCAAGATCTACCTATACAGTATTGGTTAATTTACCCGCAAAGGATTATCAACTTGCAATGAAAAGAGTAGAAGAACTCGTTAAGATTGGTAAAGAAATGACATATCAATCAGAAAATATAACAGATAATATACCAGGAACATGATTAAATCAAATTTTAATAAAAGTATTTGGGATTCGAAGCAAACCAAATTGTCAATTTTAGTACCAACAAGAGAAATGGTACATTCACAATTTTCATATTGTTTAGCTCAACTTTTAAGAACAACAAGTGAAGTTAATTTGGATACCTATTTGTTTTTTGATTCAAGTACAATACTTTTAAATCAAAGAGAAAAATTAATTGAGAAAGCAAAAGAGGTTAGATCAGATTATGTACTTTGGTTAGATAGTGATATGATGTTTCCGTCCACAACTGCAATTCGTTTATTACAACACGATAAAGACATTGTAGCTTGTAATTACATGAAAAGAACTAAACCACTTAAAACAGTTGCATATACCGATTTAACTAATTGGGATAGTTGGTTAAGAATGGAACCATATGATGGTTTAGTAAAAGTACAAGGTGTTGGTATGGGTTGCATGTTAATGAAAACAAGTGTTTTTGATTCCATATCAAAACCATATTTTGAATTTAGATATGATGAAGAAACAAAAGATTGGCACGGAGAAGATTTCTTATTACAAAAGAAATTAAGAGACCAAGGTTATGAAATCCATATAGATACATTATTAAGTATGGAAATCAAACATGTTGGATTATACGCTTATTAAAGTTTCTTTTTAATTTCGATTACCATGTTACCAAATTCATATTCACCTGGTTCATAATGAGGTATTGATAATCTTAATCTATATAATTGATTTATATCTTCATCAGTAAATGGTGATTTTTCATAAATCATAACATCTACATTATCAGTTAGAATAAACTTAGATCTGAGATCGTATCTTGTATTTTTTTGTTCGTTGTTAATATAATCCTCAGGAATCTCACCTAAATTTATTTTATCAAACAAAGGTTCAATATCAAATAATCTTTCTCTACTTCTTGTTGTTAAACCTAAATTAAATGTTTTAAATTTAAATTCATTATCCTCCCAGTATCTTACTTCATTGAATACCGAAATAGGTGTACCCCACTTCCTAACAAAATTTCTATTAGAAGATAATTCAATTTTAAATCTATCATTTTTATAGTCATCACTGAATCTTGATGTCTGCGAAACAAAATGATAAGTTATTGCACATTCTGTTGTTTTTAATTTATATCCTTTTAGTTTCGCACGAATAAGAAAATCATCGTCTTCACAAAAAGCCGGAACAAAACTAAAACCATCAAAGTATCCAACATCCTCAAACATCTTTTTGTAACCACTCATAAAGAAAACGGCACCATCATATAATGTTTTGTTATTTTTATTGTATTCAACATACTGATCAAATTGTTCATAATTAAAATCATAAAATGAACTTCCGAGATCTTTAATTACTTTACCTGGTCTTTTATGTCCTGCGAATATTGGAGGTTCAATTGTTGTATAAGATAATAATGTATTCTCATCTAATAGTTCTTCTATGTTTTCTAAAAAATACTTACCTATGACCATGTCATTATGAATAAGAACTAACTTTTCAGTATCGACTAACTTTATAGCAACGTTATATGTTTCAGAAAATGTTAATCGATCATCATCATGAAATATAGTTAAATAATCATCAATATCGGACATTTCTTGTAACCACTCTTTGGTACCATCAGTAGAACCCCCACTACTAATTACTAAAGGTGCCTTTGGGTATATTTCTCTTAATCTTTTATAACAAGATTTAGTTAAATCTAATTTATTTAATACTGCTAATACAAACGAAATGTCCATAATTTATTACCACTTGTGTTTAAAAAGAACCAATTTATTTTCATAAAAAACATTTCCGTTAGAGTCTTGTGTTGTACCATTAGGACTCGGATAATGTTTATGATTATGGATATCGTATGGCATCTCAATTACATTATAATCGGGTCTTGTGTTAATTAAAAAAGATATTAACCATTGTTGTTTTGCGTAGTGTGTGAACATTTGATCTACCAAACGATATAATGGTATATATTCTTTAGCAAGTTTAATCCATGTTTTTTTATTCATGGCGATTAATCCTGTATTGTAAACCTTTATCGTTTTCCAATCTAATTCAAATTCAGGAAAATTTATATTTTTATAATCTAATCTTTTTGATTCATCATATAAAGTATCGGTTGGTGATGCATTATATCCAATGTACACATCACCATCTTTAAGATTAGAATAAAATTCTTTTTCTTTATTTGTTATATTTCTTTGTAGATACATATCACCATCCGTGTAAAATATAACATCACCATCATCAAATCTACTAAAGTAAGAAGCAAATATAAATTCACCATGCTGAGTACAATTAATTGGACTCAAAGCTCTAACCGTTGAAGGGGATTGTTTTGCTAAACTTATTTTAGGGCTGTTTAATTTAAAATCTTCATCACCTAAAAAAACTAAAATATTTTCATCGAAGTTTGAGTTTAGTTCTAATGATTTTAAATAAGGTTCAATTTTTTTTAAGTACTTAAAATCTGAACCGGTTGCTAATATAACTTTATTCATTAATTTTAATTGTGGACATATAAAAGTTTATTTATTTTTATTACATCTTTTAATGGAAATTTTCTAATATATTCCTCAACAAAAACACCATCAGCTTGCATATTAGTAACATCAAGTCTCATTTGTTGAGCATACTCTCTTCTTGCCATAAAATTCCCAACATCAATTTTACCCCATTTAGGTTGACAATCTATCGGGACATATTGGTGATCTGTCCAATTGTGCACCATGTTACAAAACACAAAATGAGAATTTGGACTTGCTGCATCTAACATATTATCTACGAATACAGGTGCATAGTAATTATCTTCACCCGTCATTACAACCCAATCTTCTGTTGCATGTTCCAAACCATAATTTCTTGGGGTGTGACCCCAATCATTATATCTTTGAGGGAGTATAGTAAATTTAATTCTACTATCATCTTTATAGTATTCTATAATTTTATCCAAGGTACCCTCAGGTGGACAGTCGGCAACTACGTGTATTTTCCATTTTTTACTACGTTGTGCTCTGATAGAACTAATTATACACATTAAGTGATCTGTTCTCTCGTAAGTTGGGATTACAAATTCTATTTTACTCATAAAACTAATTTTTCCAAAAACTATAAATTCCTTTATCTAATTCATATTTGTTCCATACAAACCTATCTCTGTTCGGTTGTTTCTGTGCCCATTCCCACATAACTTTTAAACCATCGTATAAACTTGTTTTATCTTCATAATTCAAAAGTTTTACTGATTTTGTCCACGTTGGTACCGCTGATCTCACTTCGTGTCTTTGTTCTTTATAAACAGTCTCACCATCTTTAATGACATCTTTCAGTATTTTGTTTGCTTCGTTGATTGTGTAATGTATTGTACCACCAAGGTTAATGATTTCCTTTGAACATTCGGGTAACTGTGATGATTTCCATAAACCCTCTAAACAATCATCTATATAACTAAATGCTCTTTTCTGTTCACCATCACCAAATATTGTCATTGGTTCATTATTCATATATTGATACATCCATATACCTAATACGTTTCTATATTTGTCCCATATATTTTGTTTAATACCATATACATTGTGTGGTCTTATTATACACCAGTCAAGTCCGTGTTGTTCTCCTGCAACTTTTATATCCATTTCACAAGCATATTTCGCAATACCATAAGGATCTATAGGATTAGGTACTTGTGTTTCATCAAACACATTTCCATTTCCATGTCCATATACCGCCATAGTTGAAGTAAACACCAATCTTTTAACATCATGTTTAATACATTCGTTAATAATTCTCGAAGTTGCAACTAAATTGTTTTGATAATTATAACTTCTTATAAAAGGTGATAAACCCTCCGCTGCATATGCTGCTAAATGATAAACATAATCAAATTTATGAACTTCAAAACAATTCTCTATTGGGTGAGTCACTAAATTCATTTGCCAAAATTCTACTTTTGGATTAATATTTTCTTTATAACCACCACTTAGATCATCCATACCAACTACATATACGTCGGGATGTTTTTCAATAATATAGTCCGCAAGTCTCGATCCGATTAATCCCGCAACACCTGTAATTAATATCTTCATAAAGTATTATAATAACTGTTTTGTTTTTCTTGTCTTTCAATTGTTTTATGATGGGTTATAAAATATTGCTCCTCATCAGTTGGTAACAGAGAATACATTCTTCCGCTTGTAATTCTTTCATGTACTTTACCAAACCATTTTAAACCTTTCTTATATATTCTTCCTTGATAATCGGGAAAATTAATCCAACCAGATTCATTAACTCTCCATTTCCATTTATTTACATGTTCTTCTGTAATTCCATCAACAAGATTTTTTCTTGGTACATAAAATAAATCGACTTCAGGATTTAATTCAATAATTTCGTGTATATTTTTTACCATGTACTCACTTATCATTTCATCGGCGTCTAATTGAAAAATATAATCACCACCACAGTATGAATTCAACTTATTTTTCCATTCAGCAAAATCATTATTGAAATCGACACCTCTCCATGTTTGAATATTTGGTAGTTTATTATAAGGTAGTAGAAAATCTAAAACATTATCACTGCCATTTTTTTCATCAAATAAAATAACAACCTCATCTTCAATTCTTTTGTTTTCTAACAAGAATGGAAGTAATCTCTTAATCTCCGTAAACTCGTTGCAAACTGTAATAGCAAAACTTATTTTCATACTCCGTTTTCTCAATTTATTTCTCTTGTGAATATTTTAAATTTTCTGTCGTCATCGGTAAACGTTATATTTCCGTCTGGTGTAGGATTTATTATGATACGTAATTCATCTCTACCCTGTCCAATAACGATAGGATCATTATCATCAAATTGAAAACAAAATTCAACTGCATTTTCATACCTTGGTTGATGAAATGTTAACAAATTACTAATTGATTCCTCTCCTCTAAAAAATTTAAAATTATTCATTAACTTATTTTTTTTAATTGTGGTAACACTAATTTTTTTTCTGTTGGTTTTAATATATAATTTTTAAAGATATTTTCAAATTTTTCTTTCATTTTTTCTAAAGAAAAATTACTTCTATTTTCTTCTTTTAATTTTGAAGATCTTTCGGTAAATTCATCATATTTTTCATGGACTAATTTCATAACCGCGATGAATTCATTATAATTTGCGGTGAACCATTTTGAACCTTTCAGTACAAATTTATCTTGAGAACTTTCATGTACATCTGTCAAACTTCCACCTATCAATACTGCCTTATCTATTGGAAGGAAATCTTTATGTCCTGACCAGTTTGATGCTATAGTTGGTTTACCTGTCATAGAAAACTCTAATAAAGGTCTACCAAATCCCTCACCTTTTGTTATTGAAACAATTGATTTTATTTTTGGGTGGTTATACAGTTCATTCATTTCTAATTCACTTAACTCACCAAATAAAAGATACACTGAAGGAGGATTCTCAACTTGTTTAGCAATACTTTCAATTTTTCTTCTAAAATTTTCTCTTTCTTTTATAGAAAAAACTGCAGAAGATGTTTTTAAAATTAGTGCGGGTTTATTTTCCACATCTTTAAATGCTTCAACAAAACATTTGATGGTCATACCCACATCTTTTCTATCATGACCAATATCACCTTTTAACCAATGACCAACAAATAAAAAGGCGAAGTCTTCTTTAATATCTAAATCAATACCGTTGTATTTGTCATTATATATTTCAGTATTAACACCTTCAAAAAGAACTTCAATTGGTTTAGTTATTTTGTGTTGTTTAATTAATTTTTCTGTATTCTTTTCAACTTCATTATATACAGAAGATAATAAAACATCTCTCGAAAATACGGATGTTGTTATTATCAAATCCATTTGATTACACCCGTCAATCCAATCTTTAGGTGCAACTGTTGTTTCAATACCGGCAGTTATACCTATATTAAATTTTCCAATTCGTTTGAATTCATTTGGAACTGTTACCTGAACATAAAGATCCGGCTGTTGGTTTATATTGGTTACAATTTTAGATTCAATCCACTGATGGAATGTATTTTCTTTATCTAATGCCGTCATTGGCGTTGAACCCCAACCACAACTATCAATTACAATATCAAATAGATCCATTTTGTGTAAAGATTCTAATAGATCTCTTGAATGAGATCCATATCCACTTCTTGATTTAACAGGACCACGAAATAATAAAAATGGTTTCATTATACTATTTTATAAAAATCATACTTCTTTCTTGGTGTATAGTTTTTTAATGTGGTTTCTATACCATCTATTAAACTATCACACATTATTTTATTTGTTAAGTTCTTTAACATAAATTCTCTACCTAATAACCCTCTACGTTTTCTTTCTTCTTTTGACCAATTATAAACTTCCATTATTGCATCTGCAACATTATAGTCATTTACTCTATCATCAAAAATATATGGAGTTGTTGGTGAACCATTAATGTTATGTGCTGACGACCAAACAGGAACCACCCATTCACCATATTCTAAGTGTCCCCATTTTGTTTTGTCATGTAATGTACCGACTTTAATATAATCGTCGGCGGAAAATTCTTTACCACCCTCGTTCAATCCCATTTGATCTTGTAACCCACCTGTGACATTTGCTATGATTGGTGTACCCGCCATTAAAGATTCTGCCGTCGTTAAACCAAAACCCTCATTGTTTGCGATGTTAATTGTACAATCTACTGTGTTATATAGATGATTTAAAACATCTGGTTCAACCTTCATGTTTGTGAACTTAACATAATATTCAGGACACAAATCATTTACAATTGCATTTAAGTCTGTACCATTAGTGTCCACCGGTGTAGTGTGCATTAAAAGAAGACAACGTTCAGATTTCTCTTTAGGAAGTTTATCACAAAATAATTTAAAGGAATAAATTACATCCGCTGGTTGTTTTCTTCTTATGTTTCTATTATTATAAAACAAAACAAAATCAAACTCCCTATCACCAAAAATAAGTTCCTTTACTCTTGAATTTTCTTCCTCTGTTGTTGGTCTGAACACATTAGGATTGATTCCGTGAGGAACATAAGATATTTGCCAATCTTCCAAAGGTTTATATGTTACCTGTTCAATAAGTTTACCGACTCTATGTACAATACCATAAGTTTGTTTAGAAATACAACCAATCCAATCACAACTTTCGTAGTAATCACGATTATATTTTGGATCAGGTAAGTCATCCCATATGTGATAAAATAAAACCGGTACCTCTTGTCTTATCTCGTGTTCATTATCGTACAACCATTGCCAATAATGTGGATCGGTAAAATGTAAAATGGCATCAGGTTTTTCTTGTTTAATTAATCTTCTTAACATTAGAATATCACCATAACCATTATATGGTATGATTTTGACATCTGCATCCTGTACACCAGTTTTTTCCCTGATATCATTATTCATATCAACTATCTTACCTATTTCAGGATGATTAATTGCCGCACCTAATTGAACCCAATCGTATTTGTGAACAGTACCTAAAACAATTTCTTTTGATACCGTAGCAATACCCGATGTCATTCTTAGATCATCTGATAGAAGTAATATCTTCTTTTTCATTAATTAAAACTTTGAACCACTTGATGCAAGTCCATTATGATTTGTAATCAACTCCCTAAACTTTTCATCTTTATTGAATAAATCTAACGATCTATTTACAAGTTTCTGTAAGTTTATAGAACCTTCTATAGATGTAATCTTAAATTTTTTATAAACATCCTCGAGTATGTTAACACTCGTTAATTTAGTTTCTGCTTTCATATTAGTATATATATTTTTATATATTATAGAGACTAAAAAAAACCACAATGAAGTGGATTCTTTTATTTTTATTGTGACTCCTCTTGAGTTTGATCCTCCTCGACAGTCTTTAATTTTTCCATGATCATATCAACAATCTGAGTATCATTAGTAGTTTGTTGAGATTCATTTTGTGTTTGATTAACGTTTACAACAGGGACTTGTGTAGTCTGTGTTTTGTTTTTTTTACATCCGCAACCCATGATATTTTTTTTATAAATATTTTGTTTATTACTTTTTATTAAGTATATTTTAAATATAAAAAAATAAAAAATAAAAGTCAAGAATATAAAATGAAAATAGGTGTTACCGGTTGTTCACATTCTTCACCTGGTTATGGTAATCCTTGGCATCATTATATGGGTCAAAAACTTAATGCTACGATCATAAAATCATCATCATCAGGTCAAGGAAATGAAATGAATATTGAAAAGATTAGATACATTTTCGAAAATAATGAAGATTTAGATTTTTTTGTTGTTCAGTTAACCGAACCCAGTAGATTTGTTTTACCAATAGGAAAGTGTACCGAAAAAGAACAACATGTTTTACAAAGTTTCAATTGTTTTAATGGTATAAAATTTTTTAGTCTCAAACATAGTGGTAATGATAAACAAATAAAAGAATCGACGAATGCCGATATAAGATTTGACAGTTTTTTTAGAGACTTTGTATATGTTTCAGATTTTAACACCAAGTATAAATTAATGCATACTATGATGAGTATACAATATTTGGCCGATTTTTATCAAAAAAAATTAATTTTTTTTAGTTGGTTTGTTGATGTTAAAGAAATTGCAATCTCAATAAATTATGAACATATTATAAATAAAATGATCATTTTAGATGGATACGTAGAAAAATTTGCAAAAGAAAACAAATTACCTTATATACCTCGTAATTCACATTTCGCTTCAAATGAACACGAAATAATTTATAATGATTTTATACACCCACAATTAGAAAAAATAATAAAAATAAATAATACAAAAATATAGAAATGGTTAAAAGCGTTTATGAATCGAACTTTGATGCAATAAAAAATATAATGGAATTATATGGGATAGAACAATTTGATTTAGATTGTACATATTCAAAAGGTAATTTTTGGAAGAATTTACCACAACCAAAATTTAAAAGTGACTTGTATCCAATAAACGATACCGTTTTGCAATCAAGTTCAGAGAATTTACCTTTCGAAAATAAATCAATGAAAAGTGTAATGTACGATCCACCTTTTATAATAATTGGTAGTGGTAAAAATCATAGAAATAATAAAGAAGGTAGTTCGATCATGGCTAAAAGGTTTGAAGGATATGGGACCTATGATGAATTAAAATTAAATTATTTCAACACACTTAATGAATTATATCGTATTGTTGATGACGGTGGTTTTGTTGTAATGAAATGTCAAGATACCGTATCAGGTGGTAAACAACATTTTAGTCATGTAATGGTTATGAATATGGCTTACAATATTGGTTTTTACCCAAGAGATATGTTTGTTCTAACTTCTAAAATTAGACTTAATGCTTTTAATGGAACAAAATGGACTAAACAATATCATGCAAGAAAATACCACTCTTATTTTTGGGTGTTTGAAAAGGTTAAACCTAAAGTAACATATGATTTTATACCACAGGGTTCTGTGGTGTACCAAGATACATATTCACCCGGTCCCCAATCTTAAATTTTGAACAAGTACCACCTGGAAATTCAATAACGTGGTCACCAATACCACCATATCTTGGGGGATTTAATTGATGTTGGTCAGCGGGAGGGCAATTATGATGGATATTACTTATTCTATTATTCAGTACAAAAACTATATCTAAAGGGATTAAACAGTTTTTCATCCAAAATGAATGGTGACCTCTATTCATTTTGAAAACCATACAACCATTTAATTCTCTTCTACCCATCATCCCTTTTTGTATATCCTCAGGGGTTTGTAGATACTCGGCGTTAAAAGTTTTATCTCCAATCTTTACTGACATATATATAATTATTTTGTTTTTCACTCTTTTTTCTTTATTTTATAAAAAAAATTACATGACGACAAATGAAAGGATAAAATTATCAAAGAAAAAATTCAAAACTAAAAATAATGTAGATGAAAGTTTAGATTTATTGGATTACTCATTAGAATGTTATAACAATTGTACCCCTCAATCCTACGGTTCAAAAATTGAAAAAAAGGTAAAAATGTTATATAATTTTAAAAAAATTAAAAAGAAACTTGGTCAGGGGGATCTAAAAGTATGTGAAAAAACAATATTAGATAAGTTTCCGTTCTTAAAAGAAAACGATCGTTTAGAATTCAAAGTTAGTTTTCTCAGTGGTGAAAAAAATCAGTTATCATATAATTTTATTCAAATTAGACCACACGAAGAATTTGAATATTACTTATTTATGGCAATAGATTTAGATTATAGTGATGAAAATGTTAACGTAGAGTGGTACGTTGTTAAGAAAAATGATATAAATGATAATAATTTTAAATTGAATATTATTCACGGAAATAAAAAAAATACTGAGAATAATCAAAATGTTGAGTATAAATTACACGTTACCAAAAATTCAGAACAACATCAAAAATTAAAAGAATTAAATTTATTATAATGGAAAATATTTTTGGTGGTTTAATTGAATTTGAAAATGAAGAACAATTTGATAATTTTATGTTATCAATCGATAAAGAAAGTGCAATTAAAGTAATTGAAACTGCCATAGAATTTGCATATCGTAACAATATGTTTTCAGTACAAGAAACATATTGTATTTATAAATCACTTAAGAAACTAAAAGAAAATGTCGAATAAAAAAGTATATCTAAAAGATTTTTTTATATACAATAAAAAACATCATTGGTTTATCATCCCAACAATAGTTTTCTTTTACAACAAAGAAACATTTTTAGAAACAGGAGTTTACACACCTGCGTGTGGTTTAACAATAAGATGGTTAACATTTATGATTGGTGTACAAATACAAATAGGATACTAATGAATAATATAGATAAACAATATCAGACGTTACTTCAAACCATTTTAGATTATGGTGTGGAGAAAAAAGATAGAACCGGAACAGGAACCAAATCTATTTTCGGTTATACTATCAGACATAAAATGAGTGAAGGGTTTCCACTTCTTACAACAAAAAAAATGCATTGGAACTCGATAGTTACAGAGTTACTGTGGTTTCTTCGTGGCGATACTAACATCAAGTTTCTATTGGATTACGATTGTCATATTTGGGATGGTGATGCCTATAAAAGATATGAAAGAGCTAACAATTGGGAATTACAAGATACACCACCAATGAATGAGTTCATTAAAAGAATTAAAGAGGATGAAACGTTCAGAAAAACATGGGGTGACTTAGGCCCAATTTATGGTAGACAGTGGAGAGATTGGAACGGAATAGACCAAATCAAAAACTTAATTGAACAAATTAAAACAAATCCAGATAGTAGAAGATTGATGGTTAATGCTTGGAATGTTAGTGATTTGGATTCAATGACTTTACCACCTTGTCATTATGGATTTCAAGTTTATACAAGAGAGTTGAGTGAAAGTGAAAGATTTAATTGGTATGGTAATAAGATTGATTCACATATGCATCATGATCACATTATACAAGAGATGAACCAAGAAAACGTACCAACCAGATCAATCTCTTTAATATGGAACCAACGTTCAGTAGATACATTTCTCGGATTACCATTCAATATCGCATCTTATGGATTGTTATTAGAAATCATTGCAAAAGAAGTGAATATGGTACCTGACGAATTGATTGGTAATTTAGGTGACGTTCATTTATATTCAAATCACATAGAACAAGCGAAAGAACAAATAGGTAGAACCCCTTATGAATTATCAACAGTTAAGATAACTGAACGTAATTGGTACATGCACGAAAAAGTAAAAGAACATTTAGGTGAAAAAAGTTTGGATGAGAAACTTAAAAGTTATAGACCTGACTGTTTTGAATTAATAAACTATCAATCTCACCCAAAAATTAAAGCACCCCTATCAAATTAAAATATGAAATTAGATTTATTAAATGTAACCGCAATCTGTCTACAAGGTAGAAAATCAGACTTTGATGTCTCTTTAATCTCCAGATTAAAGAAGAATTTTAAATTCATGACAACATTTTTTAATTTTAAAGAAATCATCTATATCAGTGATGTGGATCCTGAAGTAGAGGGGGTGAAATATATTCACACAGATCCAATTAGTTATTATGAATACAATAAATGGTGTTTACACAATATGTCGGATTACATAACAACTGATTATGCTCTTTCATTTCAAGACGATGGTTGGCCGTTGAATCCCGAACTTTGGTCCAATGAATTTTTTGAATATGATTATGTGGGGGCACCGATTGGTAGGAATCAAAATATACAATTTCATCCTGAAGATAGAATAGGTGGTGGTGGGTTTACTTTAAGATCAAAAAAACTAATTGAATTTACTAAAAATTTTGATTTTCATGATATTCCCGGTGGTCATCCAAACGAAGATACTTTTATAACAACGGTATTAAGAGATAAAATATATGAAAATGGTATGAAAATATGTCCATATCACATAGCAAGAAAATTTGTGGTTCAAATGCCAATAGACGATGAACACAATTTATATACATCTTTTGGTTTTCATGGTAGAATCGATCGAAATATGGAGATTTCAGACTCAATAATAACTAAAAGATTAAAAGAAATATAAGGATATTTTAATTATCTTCCTTGACCTCTATAGTTTTTCTCAGACTTATCGTGTTTGTTTCTTGTTTTTGAGGCTTTTCCACCCTTTCTTTTACCAAACGATACCTTTCTTGAGTCACTTTTTGTTGATTTACCTTTAGCCATAAAAAAATTGTTTTTTTATATATAAATAAGTATATCATAATTAATTTTTTTCTATATTTGTACAAATAACTGAATATGGAGATTCTTTATACACAATCGTTTTCATGGGCCAGAATTACCGCATATAAAGATTATTGTAGATTAATAGATAAGGATAAAAAAAGAAATCTTTATTCGATACACGTACCAAATAAAAAGTACCTAAAAAAACAGGTATGTTTTTTTCATAGTGATTTTGATGAGAATAAAGTACCCGTTCAAGATATATTTTCATTAGAAAAAAGATATGATAATGTTCATTTAGAATCTTTCCGTACTGATAATAAGGGGGGAAATCACTTTGACACAATAAACCAAAAACAAATAACCAGACATTTCGGTAGACCCTTTTCGAGTGTCTCTTTAAATTTTTATGAAAGATCAATTATTAAAAAAGATCATAAAATTCATATTAAGTTTAAAAGATTTATTAAGTATAGAGATGTAAACGTAAAATACTTTAAAAAAAGTATTTCTTCAATTTCAATAATAATCGATACTCGTAGTGGTAATTTCAAAACTGTTACATTTGACAAAAACGGAAAAAATAGTTCATCTTATATTAGAACTAATAATTTTCATAAACTAAAATTATTAATTTATCAAATTTTAAATATAAAAAAATACTTTGTTGATAAAGTAAATGTAAACAGATACGAAAAAGAATTATTACAAATTTTTAACGAAAAAGAATTCAAAAAAAATGTTCTTAAAGTTTTATCAATTGAGACGAATGTTCAATTAGATAAACTGTCTCCAACAGAATTTTTTATAATATTTTTAAATTATTTCATATCAAAAAAAGAAATAGGGGTACCTGACGTTAATTATACTCATCTGTTAATTAACTACTATCCTACTGAGAAATATTTGAAGAAAAACAAAAGGAAACTCATCGCATCTATTTTAGATATGTTTGGTTTTAAATCAAAACAAACAATCAAATTACTACATCAGTACCCAAATCTGAACATTCAGAGTTTTATAAAATTATGTAAAATATTTGGAAAGGATTATAACGATTATCTTGCTAATATAAATAAATTAGTTTTTCAAATTGATAATTCGATGATACCGGTGTCTACCGATAGTAACGATCTGACTTTAACAACAAAACATAATGTATTTAATATTCTAAGTTCCCAAAATGAATATACAATTGAAGAAAAAAAATTCATAATCCGAATTCTTAATTGTGTTGATAACATAAGAAGTACAAACGTTTTAAGTGAAGTTTTTTTAAATCAGTTAGAGGATCACATAAACATGTATAGAAGAATATTGGTTTATAACCCTAATTTAAAAATAAGAGCCAGAGATTTTAATGAACTTCGTGATGAACACATGGAATTTAGTAAATTAAACTCCGTAATAAAAAAAGGTTGGGTTTTGGAATATCAATTCGATAAAAAAACGATTGATGAGATTGAAAAAGAATATGAGGTGATATGTGAAAATGGAGATAAGGTTAAAATGTATCCATATCTTTTGAAAAGAGAAGAGGAGTATAGTGAGGAAGGAAATTTTATGCATCATTGTGTTGCTATGTATGCCGATAAAGATAGATCTGTTATTATATCTGTGAGAACCAAGGATCTAAAAGATAGAGTGACTATAGAATTTGACATTCAATCAGGTAGGATGTTACAAGCCAGACACTTTTGTAACGGACAACCACCGGTGATATTTGAATCTGTAATAGAAGAATTGAAAAATATAATTTCAAGAATGGCAAGATATGGTACGTTAAATTGGAAAGAAAAGAAAAAAGTACCCTTGAAAATAAATGGAATAGAAATTAATAAGACAGAGGTTGAAGAATTTTTTTTATAAATCTACTACACAATTAAAATCCATCCATATATATTTTATGGATGGATTTATTATTTAAACACCTACAAGAAAAAAAAGAAAGAAATAGTTCTGGTATTTCTATTTGTAATCTTTTTTTATATTCAGGAAGTACCGACATTCAATTTAACTCTCAATTTGAACTTGATTATCATAGATATGGTTCAAAAAAACACGTAACTTTTGAACATTCATTCAGCATAGATATAAACAGTGGTAATGTCATCACCTCGTACAGAATAATAAATGAGGGTCTCACAGATGACAAAATGTTTAGAAATTGTTTCATAAAAAAAACAAACGATTTTAAATTATTTTTTGATTTGACTGAGAATGGATTTTTACGTGGAGAAAAAAGAAATGGTTTTTGGGGTGTTAGATATTACAAAGCAATTAATGAAATTGTAAAAAAAATATATGAAATTTTAAAACCAAATTTCATAGAACAATATCATTTACAAAAAAATTATACTGAAA
>JACCDW011736527.1_pt1 | contig 18928 bp, 16 predicted proteins | sample 7449781 | NCBI WGS metagenome assembly JACCDW01 (sample SAMN15323449, study PRJNA562643) | freshwater metagenome | isolation source: river surface water | place: USA:Blue River Watershed | collected 2017-08-18
GGCAGCCGGAACTCGCTCCTTGACGACGTTTGGAACTCTCGTTTCGGACGTGACGACTGCGGTATGGGCAGCGGGAACCAGGTCTCTCACAACTCTCGGGTCGCTCGCATCAGACGTGTGGTCTGTCGGAACACGAACGCTTACCGGCGCAGGTCTGACGTCGGGATCGCTCGCTACGCTCTCTGACGTGCAGAGCGCCTCGTCATCACTTGCTGCAAGCATAGATGCAGTTAAGGCCAAGACAGATACTATTGCATGGACTGATGTCACCGGAATCAAGACCAAGACCGACACCATCGACTGGGCGGACGTGGACGGCATCGTGACCGCCAGCGGTGCGATCCAGGCCAAGACGGACACCATCGACTGGGCGAACGTGACCGGCATCAAGACCAAGACGGACACAATCAACTGGACCAACGTAACAGACCTCGTCGCTACTAGCAGTGCCATTAAGGCAAAAACAGATAGTATAAGTTGGGCAGACGTGACCGGAATCAAGACGAAGACCGACACGATAGACTGGGCAAACGTCACAGCTATCAAAACCAAGACGGACACAATCAACTGGACCAACGTAACAGACCTCGTCGCTACTAGCAGTGCCATTAAGGCAAAAACAGATACTATCGACTGGAGCAACGTCACGGCCATCAAAACAAACACGGATACGATTGATTGGTCTGATGTAACAGCGGTAAAGGCAAAGACTGACACAATCGCATGGGGAGATGTCACCGCGATTAAGACCAAGACGGATACTATCCTGTGGTCTGATGTGGATACTGTAAAGACAAACGTAGCAACGCTTATAACTGAGGTTGGATCAGGCAGGATTTCAGCTATCAAAACAAAGACGGACACCATCGACTGGACGGACGTCGACGGCCTCGTGACCGCCAGCGGGGCGATCCAGGCCAAGACCGACACCATCGACTGGGCGAACGTCACAGCTATCAAAACGAAGACTGACACCATCGACTGGGCGGATATTACTGCAATCAAGGCGGATACCGACACTATCTTGTGGACTGATGTAGCAGCGATCAAGGCCAAGACCGACACCATCGCATGGGCTGATATCACCGACCTCCGCGCAACAAGTACCGCAATCAAGGCCAAGACCGACACCATAAACTGGTCCGACATCACGGCACTACCGACGAACGTTGCCACAGCAGTTTGGTCTGCAGGAACCCGTTCGCTCACCACGTTCGGTACCCTTGCTTCCGACGTGTGGTCATCCGCGACACGAACGCTCACTGGAGCTGGGCTGACGTCAGGATCACTCGCGACACTTTCGGACCTTCAGAACGCCTCATCATCTCTCTCTACTAACATCCTGGCAATCAAAACGAAGACCGACACCATCGACTGGGCCGACGTGGACGGCATCGTGACGGCCAGCGGAGCGATCCAGGCCAAGACCGACACCATCGACTGGGCGAACGTGACCGGAATCAAGACGAAAACGGATACTATCGCATGGGGTGACATCACTGACCTACGAGCAACAAGTACCGCCATCAAGGCAAAGACAGACACCATTGCATGGGGAGACGTTACAGGTATCAAGACCAAGACCGACACGATCGTATGGGGTGACATAGATACTATCAAGTCGAACGTGGCGACGCTCATAACCGAGGTCGGAACGGGCAACATCTCGGGAATCAAGACCAAGACCGACACCATCGACTGGACGGACGTCGACGGCCTCGTGACATCGAACGGCCAGATCAAGGCCAAGACCGACACGATCGCGTGGGCTGACGTGACAGGTATCAAGACCAAGACCGACACGATCGCTTGGGCTGACGTGACAGGTATCAAGACAGTCACTGACACCATCGACTGGTCCGACATTACGGCACTGCCTACGAACGTCGCGACGGCAGTATGGTCTGCCGGAACCCGCTCGCTCACCACGTTCGGTACTCTTGCTTCCGACGTGTGGTCCTCCGCGACACGAACGCTTACCGGCGCAGGTCTGACGTCGGGATCGCTCGCTACGCTCTCTGACGTGCAGAGCGCCTCGTCATCACTTGCTGCAAGCATCAGTGCCGTAAAGGCCAAGACGGACACGATCGACTGGACAAACGTAACCGGAATCAAGACCAAGACGGATACCATCGACTGGGCAGATGTCGATAGCATCGTGACCGCCAGCGGGGCGATCCAGGCCAAGACCGATACCATTAACTGGGCTAATGTTAGTGACATCAAGACCAAGACCGACACCATCGCATGGGCTGATGTAACTGGACTTGTTGCATCAAATTCAGCAATCAAGGCCAAGACTGACACGATCGTGTGGGGTGACGTGGATACTATCAAGTCAAACGTGGCGACGCTCATAACCGAGGTCGGAACGGGCAATATCTCTGCCATCAAGACAAAGACAGATACGGTTGCATGGACAGATATCGCAAGCCTTCTCGCTACCAGCACTGCAATCAAGGCCAAGACCGACACCATCGCGTGGGCTGACGTGAGTGGAATCAAGACTAACACCGACACGATCGATTGGGCAGATGTTGATGGTATCGTGACCTCGAACGGCCAGATCAAGGCCAAGACCGACACGATCGCGTGGTCTGATATAACGGGAATCAAGACCAAGACGGATACGATTCTGTGGTCTGACGTTACGGCCGTAAAGACCAAGACCGATACAATTGATTGGACTGATATCGACGGCCTCGTGACCTCGAACGGCGAGATCAAGGCCAAGACCGACACTATCGCGTGGGCTGACGTGACCGGAATCAAGACCAAGACTGACACCATCGACTGGGCAGATATCGACGGAATCATCACGACAAGTGACGATATCAAGCTTAAGACCGATACCATTCTGTGGACAGATGTTGATGCGATCAAAACCAAGACCGACACCATCGACTGGTCAGACATCACAGCACTGCCTACGAACGTCGCGACCGCAGTATGGTCTGCCGGAACCCGTTCGCTCACCACGTTCGGTACGTTGGCATCTGATATTTGGTCGTCCGCAACGCGAACCCTCACCGGTGCGGGTCTGACGTCCGGATCGCTTGCGACGCAGGATAATCTTATTTCCCAAATTGGACTTGCAACAACAAGTATTAATACAGAAATTCTCGCAAACAGAACGCTTATCAATAACTTGAACGATATCTCGGCAACCGACGTATGGGCAGCCGCTACGAGAACACTTACTTCAGGAGGTGGTGGAGGTGGAGCGACTGCAATTGAGGTTGCGGATGAGGTTTGGAACAGGGCTTCAACTAACCTAACAACAACAGGTTCGATTGGTAAGCTGCTTGTCGACAATGTTGATGCACAAATCTCGACTGTAGGAGGCGGTTCCCTCACTGCTTCTGATATTTGGTCATACGCAAACAGAACACTTTCTGATTACGCTACCTCAACGATCTCAAGCTCTGTTGCACAGGCAGTATGGTCAAACAGTCTGAGGGATCTGACGGATTATGGAAACGACATCGAAGCAATGGACGTATGGAATGCGCTGTCATCAAGTCTGACCACGGTCGGTTCAGTCGGTAAGCTTCTTGCGGACAATGTTGATGGACCTATTTCTACACGAGCATCACTTTCAAATCAGGAGGCATCATGGAACATAATCATGTCTAACTATTCTGCAGTTCAGACAGGTAAGACATATCGAGCAAAGATACAGGTGCTTAACGAGCAGAGCGTATCAGAGAATCCATTTGCATCACCTACTGTAACGCTGTACGACGCGGATCGAAACGTTGTTGTATCAAATGTCCCTATGACCAACTTGTCTACAGGACTATACGAGTACACGTACTCTATTCCGTCCGGTGCATCGCAGGGAGTATGGGAAACTGTAATCTCTACCGAAGTTGAGAGCGGTAAGACAATCAAGAATAACGACTACTGGCTCGTTTCAGGATCTCCTGCTCAGGTGATCATCAACAGTGTTACTCCAGGAAGCCCTACTACGAGTGCCAACCTGACGATTACTAACGAGGGTCTTGCGGGATATGAGTACCAATATGAGTGGTGTGTCGTATCGGGAGCAAGCGATACTTGTGGGGGAGGTGATGACGTATATCACGGCACAGGAGCCAAGTTCATCAATCCTGGTGAGGATTGGATTACTAACTTGACCGCAACCGTACCTAATCCGGGCAACTACTACTTCAAGGTTATCGTATACTTCGGTACAGAGAAGTCGGGATCGTCTCGAACATTTACAATTCCTGCCGTAAACGGAGGAGGAAATAACGGAGGTGGCGGAGGTGGCGGCGGAGGAGGACCTTCACTTTCATGTCAGGGTGCGGACTTTAATCGCGACAAGACCGTTAACTCGATTGACTTCTCAATATTCCTTGCATTCTGGATGACGGATGCTCCGTTCAAGAACAAGTGCGTTGATATAAACAAGGATACCAAGGTAAACTCTATAGACTTTTCGATCCTTCTGTCACAATGGGGAACTAAGGGTAAGGCATTATGAAAATAAATATGAAATACAAGAGTATATTGATTGCGTTTGCACTTTCGCTCGGATTGCCCGCCTCATTGAGCGCGATGACTATCGAGCTGGAGAACCCCGTTGGAGAAGTGGGCGTTAATGACGTTGTAAATCTTAACGTGTACCTAGATACGGACGGGAAGGAAATAAACGCAATTGAGGGTAAGGTGATGCTCTCGGGAGATTTTGAGATACGGTCCGTAAGCACTGCGGGATCAATTTTTGACCTGTGGCCAAATAAGCCGTCCGTAGAAGATGGCGAGATATCGTTTGTCGGCGGAACGACTTCGGGAGTATTCGGTTCGAGACTGAGGGTATTTAGCATGTCGATCAAACCGCTCGGTACAGAGACTATCTCATTTTCGACAGGAGATATTGCAGTGTTTCTTAATGACGGAGTAGGTACACGTGTGGCGGCAACTGGCGAGCCACGACAGATAGCCGTTGTGCAGGATTCAGGAGGGGCAGCCCGAAACGACCTGGAGACTCTGATCGTGGAAGACAAGACACAGCCGAAGGAATTTGAGGTGTTTGTAGGACGAGATGCGGGTCTGTATGATGGCAAGTATTTTGCAAGCTTCAACACCACTGATGCTGAGTCGGGCATCGATCGCTACGAAGTGATAGAGGGAAATAATCCCGTTGTACGTTCCGGTAACACATATGTGATCATGGACCAGTCTCTTGAAGGAGAAATTACGGTACGAGCAATCGATATGGCCGGTAACGTACGCTCGGTTACAAGTGACATGAAGAGTATCGTCTCTGAACCTGACACGGTTAATTGGGGAGTGGTAATGATCGGAATACTCCTTCTGCTGGCCATCTTCTTTGGTCGAAAGTACATTGCACACAAACATGTCCAAACATAAGCTCAGCTTCATAGGTATCCTGCTCTTTCTAGTTTCAATATCACTCGCACAGACCGTCGCTGCAGCAGACTTGTCAATTGTAGTCTCTCCGGCTCAGGTTAAGGTAGGGGATACCGTTACGGCTACTGTGTATGTTAACTCTGGCGGCGAGGCAATCAACAGCGTTGAGGCGGCAATTACCGTACCTTCAGATACTCTGGAAATCGGATCTGTCAGCCAGTCCGGCTCGATACTGAGCTTGTGGGTCGAGCAACCGTCCTTTGGCAATGGCACTATTAGCCTCAATGGTGGAATTACGAATCCTGGTTACTCTGGCAAAAGTGGCAAGGTAGCAACGTTCTATATGAAGGCGCTTAAGGCCGGAAGTGCGCAAATATCATTTAAATCAGGAAGCGTTCGGGCTAACGACGGACTGGGTACGGATGTTACGAAAGGCAAAAGCGGTGCGACAGTAACAATTGGGAGTCCAGTTGCTGCACCAGTGGTTCCTGTGACTCCAGTGTCTCCTGCGGCTCCGGCACCAGCACCAACTCCGGCCACCCCTTCCAAAAAACCAGATGCGCCTATTGTGACTTCGGATACCATGCCTGATGAAGAGGCGTGGTACAAGGACACGTCAACAACGCTGACATGGAGCATTCCTACAGGCGTGACTGCGGTGCGTACGTTGGTGGGGAGTGAGCCTGATACGGACCCAACCGTTGCGCAGGGCATCTCGAGCAAGTCAAAGAAACTTGATAGCCTAACGGACGGAATAACGTATTTCCATATCAAATTCCAATCAGCTGCCGGTTGGGGTCCTGTAACGCATCGAAAGATCCAGGTTGATACGACTCCACCAGACGTGCAGATGCCGAAGTATAAAATACTCGATTCAGGTCTGGTAGTTGCAGAGTTCAATGTTGAAGACAGTACGTCTGGAGTCGCACGTGCCGTACTCACAACTCCAGGTGAATCATCGATTACGATCGAATCAATTCCTGAGGACAAAAAGGTGCAAGTTCCATTTCCTCAGACGTATTCCGGAACCAAAATAATAACCATTGAGGTATTCGATAAGGCGGGCAACTCAAGTATTGCGCAGCTTACAGTCAATTTCCCTCCAAGAGAAATCGTTACTGAGGAACAACCTGTAGGGTTTGCGATAGGACCTTTTGTCCAGAAAGTACTGTCCGCATTCGTGAGCGCTTCGACAAGTGTTCTTAATGTGATCTCAAAGCTTGATCCGCTTACTGTGTTTGTGTGTGCACTATTTATGCTAATCTCACTTGGCTTGTATAAGGCAGTGCAGGTATATCAATACAGAAAGCGATACGAGAGTCTGGCTCAGATCAGAAGCGATGTAAATTCTATGATGAATATCGTGCGAAGAAATATGAAAAAGGTCACTCAGGCGATCGTCATGGATAAGAGCATCAAGAACATGGAGGTTGCGGAGGACATTCTTGCCGAAAGCATTATGGATGACGTGAAGGATATTGAGAAAGTGTTGAAGGCAAAGGCGGATGTGCGAAAGAAAACACGCAATAAGACCGACTAATGATTTGCACCAAAGTACCGCACATCATTCGCTGTTGCTCGGAAATTACCAATTAGTGATAACGTAATATATGCACATGTTTACACCAAGAAGCCCAAAAGAATCTTACAATAACGTCGTCGGTCTGCCGCGGATGTTTGATAAGATGAGAGCAAATGCATCCAACACGTTGGGTGAATATAAGGTTGGAGAAAATTCAGAACTGGACAGGCAGATAAGAGACTTCTTGCAGTTTGATTTTGATACGGTGCTACCTCAGGTTAAGGCCGAGAGTACGGATGAGGAACTGTGGAATCTGCTTGTTCAAAGCATTACGGATAGCGGGCACACTGTCAAAAGTGACTCAGAGATCGCGGAATGGTCAGACAGTATGCTTAGCATGAAATTAAAGGAGGATCCAGAGCGTGTTGCCTATCGGGACATTGTCATCAGCAAGATGAATCTGCCTGATGACATTACGACTTTTGATTGGTTGGTTATGGGGGATAGCGTGTAAATCAGGATGGCTTTTAGAGTAGGCTCCTCCACGTAGAGGGGTAGGCAGAAATTTAGGTGGTGTGTGTTAAAGAAATAAGTAGGGAAGTTGTGATTTGCATAAAACAAAAGCCCCACCAAAAGCCTCGCTTCGGTGGGGCTTTTGGTGGGGCCAGAATGACGTTTAGAAATGTTTTTGCATCCTCTTCTTGCGAAGGTGGCGCAATGTGGCAGTTTCGAAACGAAGGAAGGCGTGATCTTGTTCAGCAGTACGGGCTTCTTTTTCCTCATCGAAACGTGCGCACTCTTCAGCGCAGATTTCATTGAAGCGAGGTTCGTCGTGCCAGAAGTCTTCATCACCTTCAAGACCGGGTCTTGAAATTCCAGAAAAGTGAACTGGAAATTCTTCTTCAAGGCAAGGGATGAAATCTTCGAGTTCATGTCCCATGTAGCCATCAAAAATGTCGTGTCTATCGTTCATCTGTTTAGCTTTAGTTGAATTGTTCAGGTCACCAGGGCTTTCTAAGGGCCAACCTAATTTAAAAGAAACTATCAAAAAAATGATAACATGAATAAATAAAAAGTCAATATTTGCTCCCCGACAAGGATTCGAACCTCGGTTAACGGTTCCAGAAACCGCTGTCCTACCACTAGACGATCAGGGAATGTGTGACTCACGTTGCGTTGCAAACAGTTGGGGTCCTGGGACGCCCGAACTTCTGGATAGGGACATAGTAGCAGAAAGTTTTGTGTTTGTCACCGTGTATTTCTGGGGGTTTCGCGGCCGCACCGACTACGTGCTGTGTTATAATTTCCTCAATGAAAGAGGCACTAAAATTTCCAGATGGCTTCCTGTGGGGTGCCGCGACGGCTTCGTACCAGGTTGAAGGAGGAATCGAGAACAACGACTGGGCTGCTGCGGCACGCGCAGGGCGAGTCGTTCCGGCTGGAATAGGTATCGATCAGTACAACAGGTATAAGGAGGACTTCGCACTCGCGAAAAGCCTCGGTCACACCTGCCACAGGATCTCCATCGAATGGTCACGCATCGAGCCTGAGGAAGGGAAGTTTGATATGGCACAGATCAACCACTACAAGCAGGTGCTCCAGTCATTGCATGAGAACAATCTCGTTCCATTCGTGACGCTCTGGCACTTCACCTTGCCGGAATGGTTTGCCCAGAAGGGCGGATTCCGCAAGAAAGAGAATATCGGATTCTTTGTGCGCTACTGCGCGTTCGTCGTAGCCCAACTCAAGGGACACTGCAAGAACTTCGCGACCATGAACGAGCCGATGGTGTATTCGAGTATGGGATATCTATGGGGGCAGTGGCCGCCGTTCGAGATTTTCAAGGTGGAGTGGTACTTCAAGGTCGTGTTCAATCTGATAAGGGCACACAACCAAGCGTACAATGAGATCAAGAAAGACAATCCCGAAGTGCTCGTCAGTTTGGTGAAGCATAACATCTACATGCACGTTTCTCCGTCATCCAGGTTTAACCTCGTGTATCACGTGGCCTGCAGGCTCTCACACTGGTGGTGGAACGAGTACTTTCTCAATAAGACAAGTAAGCATCTCGATGCGATTGATATAAACTACTACTTTCATTCGGAGTACGGCAAGAGCGCTAAGCATATCAAGTCTGACATGGGATGGGATCTGTATCCTGAGGGTCTGTATCACGTATTGAAGCATGCCGCCAAGTATGGCAAGGATTTGCGCGTGACGGAGGCTGGCCTTGCGGACGAGAAGGACCAGTTCCGTGAGCAGTACATCAAAAGCATGGTCGAGAATGTGCATCGCGCGATATCTGAGGGCACACCCGTGAAGGGGTTCATGTACTGGTCGCTTCTGGACAACTACGAGTGGTCACATGGCTTCTCCAAGAAGTTCGGCCTGATTGCCGTCGACCTTGAGACCAAGAAGCGAACCGTCCGTCACTCAGCATACGCGTACAAGAAGATCTGCGAGACTAACGCCGTAATTACCGACTAGTATGTCTTGGCTGACCCTTACAATTCTGGCACAGTTTCTGAACTCGATCGTCGCGCTCTTCGACAAGTACCTCGTGTCCTCCAAGAAGATGACGACCCCCGTGTTGTATGTCTTTTATACGGGAGTGCTGACGTGTCTCGGGATCCTGGTGTATGTGCCATCCCTTTTCATGTCTAACTCTGCGCTGCCGAAATTCTCAAGTATATTCGTGCCTAGTATCGGAGTACTGTCGCTGATCACTATCGCTGCCTTCGCGCAGCTGGGTGCGTTGCACGGACTGTTCTCGTCTCTCAAGAAGAACGATGCGTCGGACGTGATGCCTGTCATCGGTTCGTTCTCCGCGATCTTCGCGCTTGTTATCGGATTTTTGTTCCAGAATCTGGCACTGCCCCCGGCGTTCATGATCGGATTTGCGTTCCTGATCTTTGGTACGCTGCATATCTCGCACCTCAGGTTCAGCATGAGGATCTTCTTGTTTACGATGCTGGGAGGGCTCGGGTTTGCGCTCCATAACATCCTGCTGAAGAAGGCTATTCACGCGACATCGTTTGATACGGGATTTTTCTGGTTCAGCCTGATTACAACTGTGATATCGTTCGGACTGCTCCTCTTCCCGGTCGTGCGCAAGACGCTCAGGTCGCAACGCAAGGAGAGGCACATCAAGAGCACGGGGGCGATACTGCTGTTCAACAAGCTGCTGGCCGGAGTCGCCGGGATCCTTCTTATCAAGGCGATCGAGATCGGGGAAGTATCCTTGGTGCAGGCCCTTGGCGGTCTGCAGTTTTTCTTTCTCTTTATCCTGGCCATGCTGCTTGGGCCGATCACGCCGTTTGATTTTGGCGAGAACGTGACGCGCAAGGACCTGTATCACAAGCTTGTCTCGATTAGCGTCATCTTCGTAGGTTTTGTATTATTGTTTATATAAATGAAGAACAGGAAATTTACATTTACAAAGAAGAAGATCGCACTGTGCGTACTGGCGGTATTATTGCTTTTGTTCGTCTTGATTTCCCGAACTGAGAAAATCGACAAACCTGACTACGGCGTCTCTTTTAATACGCCCTATGCTGATGAGCTTAATCTGAATTGGAAAGAGGTGTACGATGCGATGCTTGGCGAGCTGGGCGTAAGACGAGTTCGCCTTGCCGCGCACTGGGACATGGTTGAGAAGGAGGACGGTGCGTACTCGTTTGAGGAGATGGACTACCAGGTACAGCAGGCTGCCAAGTATGATGCCGAGGTGATCTTTGCGGTCGGCAAGCGACTGCCGCGCTGGCCGGAGTGTCATGTGCCCGAGTGGGCTCTTGATCTGAGCAAGGAGGAGATGGAAGCTGAGATTTTGGAGTACATAACGACGTTCGTGAAGCGCTACGACAAGTACGACAACATCACGACTTGGCAGGTAGAGAACGAGCCGTTCCTTGGATCGTTCGCGCTTGATCACTGCAATGATTTTGACAGAGAGTTCCTGCAGAAGGAGATCGACCTCGTTCGCTCGCTGGACAGCAAGAATCGCCCGATCATGGTGACAGATAGCGGGGAGCTGAGCACCTGGCGCAAGCCGTTCAACATGGGTGATACGTTCGGTACGACGCTCTATGTGTATTCATACAACAATGTCATGGGTGCATTCCGGAATCCCGTACTGCCGAGCTTCTACAGCTTCCGTACCAACCTGTGGCGACTTCTGGGATCCGATACCGAGCCGATCATCGCGGAGTTGGCCCTTGAACCGTGGCTCGACAAGCCAGTGGTGGACGAGACTATGGAAGTGCTCGTGCATCGCATGAGTCCCGAGAAGTTCGAGACCGTCATCGAGTTCGCCAAGAAGACCGGCATGCAGACGCAGTATCTCTGGGGAGCCGAGTGGTGGTACTACATGAGGGAGCATGGGAACGACTGGTATTGGGAGAGGGGGAAGGAGTTATTTACGAATAGGTAACCTACAAGAAAACAGCGAGCCCTCATCAGGTTCGCTGTGTATTTTTAACTCTCCATACAGCCGCTGGGTTACGATATGCTTGACCGAATATAATCCGAATCCAGAACCTGAGCATTTTGTCGTATAGCCCATTTTGCATACTTCATTGATGTGCCTGAATGAAATGCCTGTTCCAAAATCCTTGCATTCGATAATGTACAGACCCTTTTCCTTTTTCAGTAAGACAATAACCTTTTTGGTGGCACAATCCGTGCTCGCATCGATTGCGTTCGATATGAGGTTTATGACTATCTGGTATATGTACAGAGGATGTGCCCTGGAATATACCTGGTCAAATTCCAAAAACTGAATCTGTACGCCTTGCTGTATAGCCTTGTGTGACATGAGTTTGATTGATTTATGGATCTCTTTGTTTACGTGTACGACGGACTCACTGTCATTCTCTATTAGAAAGTCTTTCATAATATCAACAAACTCCTTGATCTGACGCGTCGAGTTATCAATTATTGGCTTCATCTCATGCGCCATCTCGCCTTGATACGCTGATGCTCCAATCGTGAGTGACGTAATCGGGGTCAGGATGTCATGTAATAGGGAAGTGGACAGCTTGCCGATCATTGCGTAGTTATTCTGATTCATGTTGAATACAGAACTTTTTTTAAAAAAATCAGGAATACTTTTGATATTCCTAATTACTGACTGATGGATCAAATTAATCATTGCCCGTTCGTTAGGTTGAGCTTGTATCCACGTCCTGGGATTGACGCGATGAGAGTTCGCTTGGTGTCACGCAGTTTCTTGCGGAGATTCATAATGTGAGTCTCAATCGTGTTGGAGAACGGATCAACCGACATGTCCCATACGCCTTCCAGGATTTGTCCGCGGCTGACGACGATGTTCCGGTTGTTTGCAAGGAACTCGAGTAGGGAGAACTCCTTGCGGGTCAGGTAGATTTCCTTCTTGTTTCGGCAAATGGTCTGCGCGCTGAAGTTGATGTCTATGTCCTTGATCCTTAGCGTGTTCTGTTTGAATGTCGGCGGTCTCCTAAGTTGGCAGGAGATACGAGCAGACAACTCCTCAAACGAGAACGGCTTGGTAACGTAGTCGTCTGCGCCGTTGCTGAGCATCTGCACCTTGGACAGAACCTCTTGTTTGCCTGACAGAACGATGATGGGCGTTATTATCCCCGCCTCGCGGATTTCTTTACAAACATGTCCTCCCAATTTGTTTGGGAGGACATTGTCCAAAAGTATTACGTCATAAGTATTGGTCCGAGCCAGATACGATCCGGAATCGCCGTCACCGGCCTCATCAACTGCGAAGCCTTTTGCCTGGAGGCTGAGGCGGAGCACATTTCTAATTGAAATATCGTCTTCTATGATTAAAATTTTCATTAGACTTAGTTGTATAAAAATGGCGTTTCAAAGTCAACTTGACGTATTGGCACATCCTGTGGATGGGTTTTTAGAAATACTTTATTTATTTCTTGGAAATACATGAGTAGGATGGTATATCCTTTATTCATAAGCTACCTTTTGACACATGATATACAAAGTATATACTCAAGATATGAGATCAAAAATCACCAAATGGGGCAACAGCTACGGGGTGCGGATTCCTCGAGCACTCGTCGAGAAGCTGAAACTGCAGGAAACCGAGGTCGACTTGGTTGAGGAGAAGCGGGGGGTGATGATAACTCCGGTAAAGAAGTCGAGGACTCAGGAACTGAGGGATTTTTTGAACGGCATACCAGAAAACGTTGAGCATGAGGTTATTGAAAAAGACGGGCCTAGAGGAAACGAAGTATGGTAGAAGAATATGTTCCAAAACGAGGAGATGTTGTCTGGTTGGAATTTTCAGATGCTGTTGGTAGTGAGCAGAAGGGTCACAGGCCCGCTCTTATTCTTTCTCCTTATGAATACAACAAGAAGATCCGACTGTGCCTTGCGTGCCCGATCACTTCAAAAGTAAAAGGTTATTCGTACGAGGTCCCGATTAAGTTTGAAAAAATATCAGGAGTCGTGTTGGCGAACCAGGTTACTTCTTTCAGCTTTTCGTCACGCAGCGTACGCCTAATAGGTTTTGCTGATAAAGCTACGGTTTTTGAGGTTGCTAAAAAAATAAATTTTCTCATAAGTTAACCACACCTCTTCCTTGCATACGTACACGCATAGCGAGAAAATAGAGTAGTAGATTGGTTTGATTTAATAACGTAATTTTATTTATGAGTACATATACTTTTGCGCAGGTGATACAGCTTTCGCTGATTGACCTGTGGAGTCGGTTGGTAGGAGTGCTTCCTGACATCGTGGGGGCGATCATCGTGCTGCTTCTCGGGCTTATCGTGGCACCGATCCTTGGCGGGATCGTCAAGAAGATATTCGACATTATCAGAATCGACGAGATGGCTGACAAGGCTGGTCTGATGGAGGTAACGTCCGGATACTCTAAGAACTTCTCTATCTCGCTCCTTTTGGGCAAGATCGTTAAGTGGTTCTTCATCATCGCGTTCGTGATGGCGGCGTCCGAGATCCTCGGATGGGAGCGGATCACGCAGTTCCTGAATGAGATCGTGTTCTATATCCCACAGGTATTGATCGCGGTGATCATCCTGGTGTTCGGAGTCATTGCCGGAAACTTCTTCGAGGCAGTGGTCGTGCGGTCTCTTCTTGGATCGAACGCTCCGATCGACAACCCTCAGATCATCGGAAAGGTGACCAAGTGGTCGTTCGTGATCTTCGGAGTTATGGCAGCGATGCTCCAGATCGGAATCGCACCGTCACTGATCCAAATCCTATTTACGGGTATCGTGCTCGCACTTGCCCTGGCCTTCGGACTCGGAGGTCGCGAGAAGGCAGCGGAGCTGCTGGACTATATCTGGTCTTCTCCTAAGAAGGGGAAGAAGAAGGAGTAATCCTCTTGCAAAGCATATAAAAGGCCCTGCAAAGGGCCTTTTATAATGTGTTAGAATGAACACATGTCACTCATCATATACACAAAGACAGGCTGCCCGTGGTGCACTGAGGCTCTGCAATTTTTAAACGACAATAAGGTACAGTTCGAGGAACGAGAAGTGAGGGGTAACGAGGAATACTTTGCTGAGCTTAAAGAAAAGTCTGGACAAGAAAAGACGCCGACGATTGACCTAGATGGAAAGATTCTGGCAGATGCGGATGCACGATCGATCGAAGCATTTTTGAAGGAGAATGGAATGCTAAGCGAGTAATTATGCAGGAAATTTCCTTAAAAATTGATTCTTCTGTTGGTGAAAGTTTGGCAACACGAGTGGATACTTCCGAAGGCACTAATTCGTTCGTGCTATTTTTGCACGGAGGAGCAACTGACGTCGGTAAGGACAGGTTTATGGGTTGGCAGGAGCAGCTTGCTGAGGACGGTATCGGATCGGTAGCGTTCGACTTTGTGGGCGTAGGTGAGTCGCCAGGGGACATGACCCAGGAGTCCCTTGCCAAGCGTGTTGCTGATGCCGCGTGTGTCGCGGAATGGATGAAGGCAACGTATCCAGATTGTACTTATTATCTTTGTGGCGTAAGTATGGGTGGATACGTTGCGCTATCGCTCGTCGATCAGATGCCTGATATGTTTTCTAAACTTATTATCCAAGTACCCGCTGCGTATTCGTCCGCCGCGCATGACCTGAAGTTCGACTTGACATTTTCAGAAGAGTTGCGAAGGCCGGGAAGCTGGAAGGACTCGCCTTCATTTGGTTGGTGGAAGAATTTTGCTGGAGAAAAGATGCTGCTCGCTTGTGAGAAGGACCTGACTATCCCGAGGGAAATCATTGATCGGTATCGAGCGATAGGAGAGGATTCGGACACGTTTGTATATAAAGAATTGGCGGGAGCTCCGCATAACATCTGGAAAGCCGTTGAGGACAAGGAACGGATACTTGCCGAGGCATATGACGCGGTGCTAGACTTTCTAAAGTAAGACACGCTGGACGCGGGAGAGGACGCAGGGATCTCTCTCGCGCTCTGTGTGTCTTTTATTTTGTATCAGTAAGTGCCAGCAAGCATCTGATTCGGTTGCTGTGTAAGTCCTGAAAATGTGCTATAAATGTGGCATTCATACCCATGCAGGACGTTAATTATAAAAAAGTAAAAGAAGCAAAGGATTGCCTGATAGGCAGCGCGACCGGTACGAGTACCAGAAGGAACGAGCAGACAATCCGCTCAAGCCAGCTTTTGGATGAGTATCTCAGGGATGAAACGAAGATTCTGCAATCTAGGGCATTTAGACGCCTTTCGAAGAAGGCTCAGATCGTTTCCAGAACCGAGAACACCAACATCAGGAACCGTGAGGTTCATACTCTTGAGGTGACCAGTGTGGCCATTAGGATCTCATATTATCTGGGACTGAACGTAAACCTGACAAGGGCAATGTCTTTGGGCCATGATCTTGGACACGTTCCGTTCGGACATCAGGGCGAAGCGTTTTTGGCACGCAGGAGCGGAAAGAACTTTAACCACAGAATTATGGGAGTCATTGTCTCGCAGAAGATCGAGAGAGACGGAAGGGGACTCAACCTGTGCAAGGAGACCCTTGATGGAATCTACTATCACTCCGGGCCCGAAAAGGACAACTCAATGACGCAGGAAGCAAAAGTCTTGCACTACGCCGATAGGATCGCGAATGTCTTTGCCGACACGAACGACTTCGCAAGGTTGGGTTACGTCATTGATGCGCCCCTGCATAAGGCACTTGATTTCTTTGGTGAAAAGCAGCGTGACAGGGTTGATACGGCTGTTGCATCACTCTGCGAGGAATCTCAAAGGGAAGGATTTGTAAGCTTTGAAAATTCAGACTACGCTCGAAAGTTTTTTGATCTTGAGTCCATGGTGTATGAGGTCTATCCTAAGATTTCAATGCAGGACGTGAGCCACCTTTTGGACCCGGTATATAGCTTTTTCGAGTCGACTGGAGACATCGATCCCATACTTGCCATCTCGCTCATGACTGATGACGACGTGTTCTTCCTTCTTTCTCAAAAGGACGCTTTTGACATCGAGCACATAAAGCGGACCTCGTTGGGTGAGATCCTGCATGTCATACGTGGACTGAAAATTGACCTTTCAGATCCTGACCTTAATTGGTAGTAGAAGAACCAGCCGTATTGGAGTCCTCGGTTTTATTTGGTATCCGTCAGTGCCAGTGAGTATCTAATTCCGTACAGCACGATTCCTCCGAGGATAAAGAAGAGCATGTTGAACGAGACGATGTACAGGAAGATCGTTCCCAGAAGTGTTCCAAGAATATATGCAACCGGACGCGATATCCTGTAGATGCTGATGATGTTCACGTCTCCGCTATCCACACGCTTGAAGAGGTGCGTCTCGGTCATGATTTCGACCATGGCGGCTCCGACGCGCGTCATGAAGAGGATCGCGATCCAGACGGAGGCGTTTGGGCTGTCCACGAATGCCAGAAGGGCAGTGAATATTGCCATTGTGATGAACCCGATCGTGAGCATCTCCTTCTCGCCGTACTTCTTGTCCGCAAGCTTGCCGGCAACTCCCTGGATGAGGATAAAGGGAATTAGTGCGACCGACAGGATGAGCGTAACTTCTGACAAGGAGAATCCCTGATACTCGTGCAGGTAGATTGGGACGTAGATGATCATCCATGCGTAGAAGAACCGGAGGATAAAGTCCGACATGATAGTCGAGTATACGTCGACATTGCCGATCAGCTTCTTATATGCGCTCATGATCTTTACTCTGTCATATGGAGCATCCTCAAAATCCTTGAACAGTTCGCTGGCCATGAAGATGACAGGGAACAGAAGTACCAATACAAAGACATAGACATACTTGAGATTGTCTTCTGTAAGTATAATGCTGGAAAGAAAGGGTCCAATGATAAAAGCCGCGTTCATGACGGTAAAGAACCATCCGCGCACCGTCCCGGTACTGACGTTCGGTGTGTTCCGCTCAAGAAATATATCCAGACTGATGAACGTGATGGTGTGTGTGATAAAGAGGGTTATGAAGGCGATGACTGCCGGCAAGGCAGAATCGGATACGATAATCAGAAGCAGGGCCGCAACCTCGACTAGCAAGCTCGACATGAACACCTTGTAGTTTCCGAGTCGCTTGAGTCTATCACGCATGCCCAGGATGGCCACAATTGTTCCAATAGACGCGACTGTATATGCCAGGCTGACATAGCTTGTGCTCATGTACTGTGCCAGGAAGTTTGAGTTGATGTAGATCGCCGGAGTAATGTGCAGCGTAAAGAGAAAGACAAAAGCATAAAACAGCCACGTTGTTTTTTTATCTCCGAACATTGTATTCATTATATCCGCAAATGTAGATACAAAGAAGTGCATAAACGCAAAGCAAGAATACGGCAGCTTGAGAAAAGGTGTTGCGGAGGGCGACGGCCCGAGCACCAGCCGATTTTTCACCAGAAAAATACGGCGTACCTTTTCGATACTGCCGTATTCTTGTGATGCCTTACTAATTTTTAACTACACTCCGAGAATCACTGGGATAACCAGTGGTTCCTTCGCGGTCTGCTGGAAGAGATACTTTGAGATGTCGTCGGCCACGATCTTCTTGAGAAGCTCGAAGTCGATCTGCGCTTTGCCCCGAATGTTTCGCTCGATGGCTCGCTTCACGATGTTGCGAGTCTCCTGGAGAAGCTCCTGTGACTCTCGCAGATACACGAATCCACGTGAAATGATGTCCGGTGACTTCTTGAGCCGTCCCGTCTTGGTGTTCACGCTTGCGACGATGACGAAGATTCCTGATTGAGAGAGAAGCTTTCGATCCTCCATCACGACATCCTGGATGTCGGAGATCGTGAATCCGTCGACCGTGATCACCTCGTGAGGGGCCTTCATTGGAAGAACCGTCATCTTGTTTCCGCCATCACTGAACTCGATGATCGATCCGTTGTCAGGAACGATGACGTTTTCAGGCGGAGTTCCAAGCGCTATGGACATTTCTGCATGCTGTCGCAGGAACGCGTGGTACCCGTGAACCGGCATGAAGAACTTGTAGTCGATGTGCTGGTGGATCCACTTCAGCTCCTCTCGGTTACCGTGTCCGGATGCGTGCACGTCAGCGTCTAGGTAGGTGATAACCTTTGCCTCTGATCGGTACAGCTGGTCCTTGAGTCGCGTAATCGACGCGTGGTTGGTAGGAATAATCGAAGATGAAAGCAGGATCGTATCAGACTTCTTGAGCTGAATGTACTTGTGCTGCTTTGTTACTACTCGAGAGAGCACTGAGAAGTCCTCACCCTGAGATCCCGTAACGAGCAGGATGAGTCGGTCCGGCGGGTAGCTGTCCATGTCCGTGATGTTGATCACGTTGTCGGTGTTCACGAGCTTGAGGTGCTTGATGATCTCGACGTTGGACTTCATGCTTCGTCCCTCGATTACGACCTTCTTGCCGAGCTTCTGCGCGATCTCGATAATGGCGATGATTCGCTCCACCTGTGAGGCGAACGTACCGATAAAGAGTCGTCCTGGAACCTCTCGTGAGATTCGCTCCAGCGTCTCTACTACGACTGACTCGGACAGTGACCATCCTGACTTCTCGATAGACGTGGAGTCCATCGTCAGAAGAAGAGCC
>JACCDW010625617.1_pt1 | contig 18926 bp, 14 predicted proteins | sample 7449781 | NCBI WGS metagenome assembly JACCDW01 (sample SAMN15323449, study PRJNA562643) | freshwater metagenome | isolation source: river surface water | place: USA:Blue River Watershed | collected 2017-08-18
AAAAACGTGCAGCTCGATGGGTGCTGGCTTCAATCGAGCAGCTGCAGCGCCGCCAGTCGCGCGTACACCCCGCCCGCCGCCACCAGCGCCTCGTGCGTGCCTTGCTCCACGATGCGGCCATGGTCCAGGACCACGATGCGGTCGGCGCGTTGCACCGTGGCCAGGCGGTGGGCGATGACCAGGGTGGTGCGGTCCCGCATGGCGGTCTCCAGCGCCGCCTGCACCATGCGCTCGCTCTGCGCGTCCAGCGCGCTGGTGGCCTCGTCCAGCAGCAGCAGGGGGGCGTCCTTGAGCATGGCGCGGGCGATGGCGATGCGCTGGCGCTGGCCGCCCGACAGGCGTACGCCGCGCTCGCCCAGGAAGGTGGCGTAGCCCTCGGGAAGGGCTCGCAGGAACTCGTCGGCGAAAGCGGCGCGGGCGGCGGCGATGACCTCCTCGTCGCTGGCGTCCGGCCGCCCATAGCGGATGTTGTCCATCGCGCTGGCGGAGAAGATCACCGGCTCCTGCGGCACCAGCGCGATGCGCTGGCGCAGCGCCTGCAGGTCCATCGCCGAGACGGGCACGCCATCGACCCGCACCTGGCCCTGCTGCGGGTCGTAGAACCGCAGCAGCAGCTGGAACACCGTGCTCTTGCCCGCGCCGCTGGGGCCGACCAGGGCCACCGTCTCGCCCGGCGCGATGGACAGCGTGACCTGCGACAGCGCCGCGACCTGCGGCCGCGAGGGGTAGTGGAAGGTGAGGGCGTCCATCACCACCGCGCTGCCGCCGGACGGTGCAGGCGCTGCCACCGGCTGCGCCGGGGCGGTGACCGGCGAGCGCGCATGAAGCAGCTCCATCAGCCGCTCCGTCGCGCCAGCCGCCCGCAGCAGGTCGCCGTACACCTCGCCCAGCACCGCGACGGCGCCGGCCAGGATGATCACGTACACCACCGTCTGCCCCAGGTGGCCCGGCGTGATGCGGCCGGCCAGCACGGCCTGCGTGCCCTCGTACACGCCCCACAGCAGCAGGGCGGCGGTGGCGATGATGATGAAGGCCACCAGGATGGCGCGGGCCCGCGTGCGCCGGATGCCGGTGGCGAAGGCGTCGTCGGTGGAGCGAGCGAAGCGGCTGGCCTCGCGGTCCTCCGCCGCGTAGCTCTGGACCACGGGGATGGCGTTGAGCACTTCGGCGGCGATGGCGCTGGCGTCGGCCACCCGGTCCTGGCTGGCGCGCGAGAGCCGGCGCACCCGCCGGCCGAACCACATCGACGGCAGCACCACGCCCACCAGCACCAGCAGCACCTGCGTCATCACGTAGGGGTTGGTCCACACCAGCATGACCAGCGCGCCCACGCCCATCACCGCGTTGCGCAGGCCCATGGAGAAGGAACTGCCCACCACCGCCTGCACCAGCGTGGTGTCGGTGGTCAGGCGCGAGAGCACCTCCCCCGTCTGCGTGGTCTCGAAGAACTCCGGGCTCTGGCGCACCACATGGGCATAGACGGCGCTGCGCAGGTCGGCGGTGACCCGCTCGCCCAGCCAGCTGACCGTGTAGAAGCGCGCCGCCGAGAACAGGCCCAGGGCCACGGCCACGGCGAACAGCAGCAGGAAATGCTCGCGCAGGGCCATCGCCTGGTCGCCAGGGCTCCCGCTCGCCAGGCCGCCGTCGATGAGGCTGCGAAGCGCCACCGGGAACAGCAGTGTCGCGGCTGCCGCCAGGACGAGGAACAGGATGGCCAGGGCGATGCGGCCTCGGTAGGGACGCAGGAACGGCGCCAGCCCGGCGAGCGAGCGAGGGGCGCCCTTGGGGGCGTCGGGAAGGGCAGGTGAGCGGGCCATCAGGTCAGTTTACCCATCGGTCCAGCCGGTCGCGGGGCCGCTTGCTGCGATACTGCTGTCCCCATGCGAATCCTGATCGCCGAAGACGACAAGCTGCTGGCCGACGCGCTCACGCGCGCGCTGGTGCAGTCCGCCTATGCGGTGGACACCGTGGCCACGGGGGACGCCGCCGACCAGGCGCTGGCCCACCACCCCTACGACCTGGCCATCCTGGATATCGGCCTGCCGGGACTGTCGGGCCTGGACGTGCTGCAGCGCCTGCGCGGGCGCCGCTCGCGCGTACCCGTGCTGCTGCTGACGGCCATGGACAGGCTCACCGACCGCGTGCGCGGGCTGGACGCCGGCGCCGACGACTACCTGACCAAGCCTTTCGAGCTGCCCGAACTGGAGGCGCGCGTGCGCGCGCTGCTGCGGCGCGGGGCCGACGCCGGGACCGACCTGGTGCACGGCAAGCTGCGCGTGGACACCGCCGCCCGCCGCGTCTACCACGAGGGCCGGCCGGTGGAGTTCTCCGCCCGCGAGTTCGCGGTGCTCGAGCTGCTGCTGATGCGCGAGGGCCGGGTGGTGACCAAGGAGCACATGGTCAACCACCTGTATGGCTGGGGCGACGAGGTCGGGCCCAATGCCATCGAGGTCTACGTGCACCGCATCCGCAAGAAGCTCGAGCCCCTGGGCTGTGACATCCGCACCGTGCGCGGCATGGGCTACCTGATGGAGCGGCCGGAGGCCCTGCCCTGATGCGGGGGCCGCGGCTGCAGCGCACGCTGCTGGCGTGGCTGCTGGGGCCGCTGCTGGCCCTGCTGGCGCTGGACACCGCGGTCAGCGCCTGGACGTCCCTTCGGGCCGCGGACCTGGCCCATGACCGCACGCTGCACGAAATCGCCCGCGAGCTGGCCCTGCACGTGCGCGCCGGCCCGCAGGGGCCGCAGCTGGCCTTGTCGCCGGCGGCGGCGCGCATCCTGCTGGTCGATGCCGACGACCGGCTGTTCTACCGCGTGACCTCGGCCGGCGGCCGCCTGCTGGGGGGCGACCCCGGGCTGGCCGCGCCGCAGGACATGCCGCCCGGCTCGCCCACGCGCTCCTGGCGCGACCAGCTGCATGGCCAGCCGGTGCGCGTGGCCGCCGCCTGGCTGCCGATGGAGGAGGGGGCGGGCGGCCAGGTGCTGGTGCAGGTGGCCGAGACCCTGAACCGCCGCAACCAGCTGGCCCTGGAGATCCTGGCCCATGCCATCGTGCCCCAGGTGCTGCTGATCGCCCTGGCCGGCGCTGCCGTGTGGGTGGGCGTGCGCCGCGGCCTGGCGCCGCTGCAGCGCGTGCGCGAGGACGTGGCCCTGCGCTCGCACCGGGACCTGCAGCCCCTGCCACTGAATGAAGTGCCGGCCGAGGTGCGGCCGCTGGTGGCCGACGTGAACGAACTGATGCAGCGCCTGGGGCAGGCGCTGGACCTGCAGCAGCGGTTCATCGCCGACGCGGCGCACGAGCTCAAGACACCGGTCAGCGGCCTGAAGGCCCAGATCGAGCTGGCCCTGCGCGAGGACGACCCGCAGCGGCTGCACGAGGCACTGGGCCGCCTGCGCGAAGGCGTGGAGCGGCTGTCACGGATGGTGCGCCAGCTGCTCGCGCTGGCGCGCAACGAGCCGGCGGCCGCCGCCAGCCTGCAGCGCGCGCCCCTGGACCTGGCGGCCCTGGCGCTGGAGGCCAGCATGGAGTGGGCACCGGTGGCCCTGCGCTGGCGCATCGACCTGGGGTTCGAAGGCGAGGCGGCCGGCGCCAGCGGCCGCCCCGCCCGCATCGAGGGCGACGCTGACCGGGTGCGGGAGCTGATGAACAACCTCGTCGACAACGCCATCCGCTACAGCCGCGAGGGCGGTCGCGTCACGGTGTCTGTGCGGCGTGAGGGCCAGGGCGGGCAGGAGGGCGTGGTGCTGGCCGTGACCGATGATGCGCCGCGTATCCCGCCCGCCGAGCGCGAGCGCGTGTTCGAGCGCTTCCACCGCGTGCTGGGCACGGCGGCGGACGGCAGCGGGCTGGGCCTGTCCATCGTCAGCGAGATCGCGGCCCTGCATGGTGCGCAGGTGGCGCTGGACGATGACCCGCAGGGCGCGGGCAACCGGTTCTCGGTGTGGTTTCCCGCGATGAAAGAAACCTGAAAGCTGGCAGAAATCTTCAGGACAGCCGATTGGAAGGGGCTTGACAGTCTGGGTTCCTATCCTCGGCGGATCGGCCGTCCCCTTGTTTTCTTCGCCTTTCCGGGACGGCGCCATCTCCTGGGAAACTTGTCTTGGAATTCTTCGCCACCCCCGACTTCTGGATCGCCCTGGTCCAGATCATCCTGATCAACATCGTCCTGTCCGGCGACAACGCCGTGGTGATCGCCCTGGCCTGCCGCTCGCTGCCGCCACAGCAGCAGAAGAAGGCCATCATTGCCGGCTCGGTCGGCGCCATCGTGCTGCGCATCGTGCTGACCTTCTTCGCGGTCTACCTGCTGGAGTTGCCGTACCTGAAGCTGGTGGGCGCCGCCGCCCTGGTGTGGATCGGCATCGGCCTGCTCAAGGGCGAGGATGACGAGGAGGAGCTCGAGGGCCATTCCGGCCTGGCCGCCGCGATCAAGACCATCATCATCGCGGACCTGGTCATGAGCCTGGACAACGTGATCGGCGTGGCCGCCGCCGCCAAGGGCAACGTGGTGCTGCTGGTGGTCGGCCTGGCCGTGAGCATCCCGCTGATCATCTACGGCAGCACCCTGATCCTCAAGCTGATGTCCCGCTTCCCGGTGATCATCACCATCGGCGCCGGCCTGCTGGGCTGGGTGGCCGGAGAGATGGCCCTGAGCGATCCCGCCATCGCCGCCTGGTCCAGCGCCCACCACACCGTCCACGCGCTGGCCCCGGCCGTCGGCGCGGTGCTGGTGGTGGTCACGGGCAAGTGGCTGCTGGCGCGCAGCCCGGAACCGGCTGCGGATTGATTATTTCCAAAGTATTCAATTTGAACAGCGAGGGGCCCCAGGGCCCCTTTCCTTTTTAGTAGTCCTCGTGCTTACAATGGGCCACAACCTGAGAACCCATGAACCGAGACGACCTGGAAGCGCCATCGGCGATCGCTGCCGGTGGCAATGAAGACCTTGGTCCCTTCCTGCACTACATGGTGCAGGTCGGCGCCTCGGACCTGTTCCTGAGCGTGGGCGCGGTGCCCACCGTGAAGATCGACGGCCGCATGACGCCCGTGGGCCAGCAGGCGCTGCGTCCCGGCACGGTCAGGCGGTTCGCCTATTCCGTGATGGGCGAGGCCCACCGCCGCGATTTCGAGAAGAACCTCGAGTGCGACCTGGCCGTGCCCGTGAGCGGCCTGGGCCGCTTCCGGCTGAACGTGTTCGTGCAGCGCGGCGAGGTCAGCCTGGTGGCCCGGCACGTCAAGAGTCGCATCCCCGGGTTCGAGGAACTGCGGCTGCCGCGGCCGGTGGAGCAGCTGGCCCTGCTGCGCCAGGGCCTGGTGCTGGTGGTGGGGGCGGCGGGCTCGGGCAAGTCGACGACCCTGGCCTCCATGCTGGACTTCCGCAACCGCAACATGGGCGGCCACGTGGTGACGGTGGAGGACCCGATCGAGTTCGTCCACACCCACAACCGCTGCATCATCGACCAGCGCGAGGTGGGGCTGGACACGCACAGCTTCCAGGACGCCCTGCGCCACGTGCTGCGCCAGTCGCCCGACGTGATCATGATCGGCGAGATCCGCGACGCCGAGACCATGCGCCACGTGCTGCACTACGCGGAAACGGGTCACCTGTGCATCTCCACGCTGCACTCCAACAACGCCAACCAGGCGATCGACCGGATCATCAGCTTCTTCCCCGAGAGCGCGCACCGCCAGGTGCGCATGGACCTCTCGCTGAACCTGCGCGGCGTGATCGCGCAGCGCCTGGTCGACGGCAAGGCCGGCGGCCGCGTGCTGGCTTCGGAGGTGATGGTGTGGTCCGCCTACATCTCCGAGTTGATCCAGAAGGGCGAGATCGACGAGATCAAGGGGGCCATTGCCAAGTCGGGCACGGTGGGCATGCACACCTTCGACCAGTCGCTCTACGAGCTGTTCCAGCAAGGCGCGATCACGCTGCCCCAGGCGCTCGAGCATGCCGACTCGCGTACGGACCTGTCGCTGCGCATTCGCCTGGGCGCGGGCCTGCAAGCCGCGCCGAGCGACCTGGGCATGGGGCTGCAGGGCTGACCCTGCGGCGGCGCCGGGATCGGCTCAATCGAGGGCGGGACTGGCGAGCAGCCCGGGCTGGGCGGGGTCCATCCGGTGGCCGTAGTCCGCCCGCAGGGCCGACACCAGTGCCAGTTCCCAGGCCGGCACGATGCCGCCCGCGGCGGGATCGAGGACGGATTCGATCCAGCGCAGGCGTTCTTCCAGCTGCGGCGAGGGGTCGAACGGGCTGGAGGCGGTGACGTAGTCGCGGTAGATCGCGTCCAGGACGGTCTGCAAGTGCTCACCCGGTGCCAGGGTGGCGGGCGCCGGTCCCTTGCCGTCCAGCCGCTCGCGCGGCGGCGCAGTGGCCGTCGCCTCGCAGGCGCGCGCGTGGTCCCGCAGCAGGGCGGCCCGGGCCGCCAGCAGGGTCTTGGGCAGGGCGCAGGAGGCATGGTGCGCGAACAGGGTCGCCAGCATGTCGGCGCGCAGTTCCAGGTCCGTCCCGAAGTCCTCCTGCGCCAGTTGCCGCACCTGCTGGTGCAGCTGGTCGGCGTAGAACAGGTCGCGCACCAGGCAGGCCCGGTCCAGGCGTTCGAGCTGCAGCGAGGCGCTCCCACCGGCACGCCGCACGGTGCGCACCGGGTCGAGGGCCAGGGACAGGCCGAGGTCCAGCGGGTCGGGGAGGGCCTTGGCCTGCAGGCCCTTGGCGTCCGGCTCGCCCTTGCGCTCGCGCGCCGCGCCGGCCGCACGGAAGTACGGCGCCAGCCGCCGGGGGGAGCCGGCGATTTCCTGGTGCGCGCCCAGGGCGGCCGCGAACTGGGCGGCCAGCGTGGCGCTACGCCAGGTGTCGGGCGCGGCGCGCGGGGCGAGGACCCGCGCCATCGCTTCGAACTCCTGCGCGTTGGCGGGCACGATGTCCGCGATCGAGAAGAAGCCGGCGACCAGCACGCAGGCCGTGGCGAGGTCGGGCTGGCCCGCCAGGCGGCCGAGCACCTGCTCGAACAGCCGGGTAGTGGGCTGCAGGGGGGCCAGGCAACGCCCCAGGCACACCCCGGCCGCGAGCCAGCCCGAGGGGCCCTGCGAGGGCGCGTGCGCAAGCAGGCCGTCGACCAGCGCCCGCAGGGGGGCGCTCGGCCAGTCGGCCCGCGACAGCCCATGGGCCAGGGCGAGCAGGAGCAATTCCCGGCGCGTGCTGGTCCCGTCGCGGGCCGGCAGGGCCCAGGCGATGGCCAGCAATGCCTCGACGTGCCCGCGATCCAGTTGCCGCCGATGCGCGGCCGGCTCGACCACGCCGAGCGCGAGGTGCATCAGGGACTCGCACCTGTCGTGTGAGGCCACATCCAGCGCGCCGTTCACCAGGGCCGCGAAATGCGCGGGCGTGAAGGGGCTGTCGTTGAACAGGCTGTTGCAGGTGCCCGCCATCAGGGCATAGCCGGCCGTCGCGTCCAGCGCCAGGGTCCAGCGGGCCACGCCCTGCGCGAAGGCGCGCAGGCGCGCCTCGGCGCGCTCGGGTGTGGGCTGGTCCTTGAACAGTTCCGTGAACACGAAACGGTCGGTGGCGTATTCGTACAGGGCGGGATCGAAGGCCGGCGCGCGCTGCAGCAGCCCCAGGTAGGCCGCGCCGAGCGGCTCGGGCCCATGCAGCTGGCCCAGCGCCACGCACAGCCCCTGCAGCAGCGCGGCGCGGGCCTGCAGGCGGGTGGGCGAGGGCGGTGTGGGCGGCGAGGCGGGGTTGACGATGTAGGCCGTCATGGCCGCCAGGTGGGCCTCGCGGTCGCCGCCCTGCAGGCTGTCGTCCGTCATGGAGCACAGCAGCAGTGCGCTGGTGCGGACCGGCCGTTGCGCGGGGTCCAGGGGGTCGAGCCCGTGCGCCTGGCACAGGGGCGCCAGCACGTCCATCCCCGCGTCGAGCAGGGCCTGCCGGTGCGCCGGCGCCATGGCCGGGCCGCCCAGCAGGCGGCACAGGGTGCGCATGCCGGAATAGAGGCTGGGCGCGCCGGTGCGGGGGGTGGCGGCCAGCAGGCGCTCGGTGACGATGCGCAGGGTGGCGGGCTCCATCGTGGCCGCCCCGCCCAGGGCGGCCACCAGCACGTCGACGAGCGGGTGGCCGTCGTAGTAGCGGCTGCCGGCCAGGTGGTGGGCGACCAGGTCGGCCATGCTGCGCACGAGCAGTGGCGGTGGCGGGGATGCCAGGGTGGCGCCCAGCTTGCGCAGCTTGAGCGCGCACGCGTTGGCGGCCAGGCGCTCCAGGCGACGGTGTTCCTCGGCGAGGATGGCCTGCGCCATGGCGCCCATCCCCGGCACGGCGGGGACCTGGGGGGTGCGCGTGGACAGCGGGGGGGGCGATGTCGTGGCCGCGCGTGGCTGGCGGGTGGCCAGGCGGCCCTGCTTGTGGTCCCGAACGCCGGGACCCTCCGCGCGCTTGGCGGGGAGGGCCTTCAGGTCGGAAGGGGCGGAAGCCAGCGAGGGGGAGCCGGACAGGGGCTGCATGGTGGGCGTGCAAGGACGGGGGCAAGGACACGGACAGGGACAGGCGGGCGGGGCGGTCGCGCATCACGTCCGCCCACCTCCTCGAACCCCGACCGTAGGGAATCGGGCCGTCCCCGGCAAGCGGGTCGTCAGCCGCCGATGCGCAGGCGCTGCGCGTAGCCCGTCATTTCCAGGTAGCCCAGGCCCACCCGCCGGCCGGTCCCGTCGAGCAGTTCGGACAGCCCCTCCCAGTAGACCGTGCCCGTGGAGGTGCGGCTGTCCAGTTCCTGGGCGTCCAGCAAGGCCCGCACGGTGAAGGTGCCCGCCGGTGTGGCGACCCGCCATTCCACGGGGTAGCGCGTGCCCGTCGCGGGGCTGGCCCACTCGCGGACGGGGGTGAAGACCACCTCGTGGTCCGCGAAGGCCCGCGGGCTGCCCCCGGGCCGGCGCACCGAGCCGCCGGCCCACACCGCGCTGCCATCCGCGCGGCGCAACCGGAAGGCGGTGAGGGCCGAGCCGTCGTCCAGGTTCATGCCGATCCAGTCCCAGCCCACGGCCTGCGGGTGCAGCAGTTCCTCGCTCCACTCGTGGTCCAGCCAGGCGCGGCCGGCCACGTCGTAGCGCTGGTCCTTCAACTGCAGCCGGCCCTCGGCTTTCAGCTGGGGCTGGCTGTAGTAGTAGCTGGCCTGCCGCTCCTCGGGGCCCTTGCGCGACAGGCCAGCCTGGCCCTGCAGGAGCAGGGGCTGCGTGGGCGTGAAGCGCAGGTCCAGCGTGAAGTCCCCCGCCGGCAGGCGGGCGAGGTAGGCGCCGCCGGGTTCGCGTGCCAGGGTCCAGTCACGCAACTGCACCCGCGTGTCTTCCCGCGCCGCCTGCGCCACGCCGAAGCCTTCGCGCGCGATGCGCTGGTCGTGCCACAGCTTGCGGCCTTGCAGGTCGGTGACAGCGGCGTGGGCGAACACCAGCTGCCTGGCCGCCAGTTTCGAGGCCATGGCCTGTGTGCCGTCCACCCGCGAGCGGAAGAAGGTGACCTGGAAGCCGAACTCGCGCGCGCCGCTGCGGGCATGGCCGGTGACGTACCACCACTCGGTGCGCAGCTCCGGGTGCGCGCCGTGGTCGCGCGGGAAGCTGAGCGCGCGCGGGGGCAGGCCCCAGGCCGGCAGGCCGGGCAGCGCCAGTCCCGCGAAGGCGGTCAGGAAGGGACGGCGACGCATCACCAGTCCTCCTTCACCGCCAGCACCGCGTCGCGTCCCGCGGCGGCGCGTCCCGCCAGCCAGGCGGTGAGCGTGCCGGCCGCCACCACCGCCGCGCACAGCGCCAGCAGCCGCACCCAGGGCAGCAGCAGGTCCATGGTCCAGTGGAAGCTCTGCGGGTTGACCACGTGCACCAGCACCACGGAGACCGCGATGCCCAACGCCAGGCCAGCGGCCGAGCCGATCGCCGTCCAGGCCGCGCCCTCGCCCGCCACCACGGCCAGCACCTGCCGCCGCGTGAGGCCCAGGTGCTGCAGCAGCCCGAACTCCTTGCGTCGCGCCAGCACCTGCGCGCTGAAGCTGGCTGCCACGCCGAACAGGCCGATGCCGATGGCCACCGCCTGCAGCCAGTAGGTGACCGCGAAGCTGCGGTCGAAGATGCGCAGCGAGATGGCGCGGATGTCCTGCGAGGTGGCGAACTCCAGCAGGCCCTCGGGCGCGCCATGGACCTGGGCGAGGCGGCGCAGCGTGGCCTGCACGGCACCGGCATCGGCCCCCGGGGCCAGCCACAGCAGCAGGTCGTTGACGCCGGTGTCGCCCGTCAGCCGCACGTAGTCGTCACGGTCCATCACCACGGCGCCGCTTTGCCGCGCGTAGTCGCGCCAGGTGCCGGCGACGAAGACCGGCGGCTGCTCGGGGAAGGCCTGCGACAGCCGCGGGAAGGGCTGGCCCGGGCGCGCGCCGTACAGGTCGGCCATGGCCTCGCTGACGTACACGCCCACCTGCCCGGGGGGCACGGATAGCGGGCCCTCCAGCAGCGGCAAGGACCTGGCCGCGTCCTGCAGCGGGCGGGCCAGCAGCGTCACGGCGGGCAGGGCCGGGTCCAGCAGCATCGGCCGCACACGCTGGGTGGAGGTGCGCGCCACACCGTCGGCCCGTGCCGCCGCCTGCACGAAGCCCGGCTCCAGGAAGGCGGCATCGCCCGCGGCCGAGCCCTCGGCCGTGCGGGCATAGAGGTCGGCCGGCAGCACCACGTCCAGCCAGCGCGTGACGGAGTCGCGAAAGCTTGCCACCATGACCGTCAGGGCCACGGCCAGGCTCAGCGAAGCCACCACGCCGCTGACCGCCACTGCCGCGCTTTCGCGCACGCGCCGGGCACGCTCCACGGCCAGCAGCGGCAGCAGGCGGTGGGCCAGCCGCGGCGCGAGCCGGTCGTACACCAGGCCCACGGCCCAGGGCAGGGCGGTGATGCCGCCCACCAGCAGCAGGGCCACCGAGAGGTAGGCACCCAGCGGGATGCCCGCCACCGGTGGCAGCAGGGCCAGCGCCGCCCCCAGGCCGACCAGCGCCAGGCTGGCCAGGTGACGGCGACTGCCGGTGGCGGCCTGGCCCAGGCCCTTGAGCGATTGGGCCAGCGGCAGCCGTTGGGCCTGCCGCGCGGGGAACCAGCCGCCCGCGATGGCCGCGGCCACGCCCAGCGCGCCGTAGACGAGGGCGGCCCGCGCGCTCCATTGCAGCGCAGGCGCCACGCCCGAGAAGTAGCCACCACCCAGGTCGCCCCCCAGCACCCGCAGCGCCAGGGCGGCCAGGGCCGTGCCCAGTGCCACGCCCGCCAGGCTGCCGGCTATGCCCAGGGCGAAGGACTCCGCCATCACCAGCCGCAGCCGCTGGCGCGCCGTGAGGCCCAGCACGCCGAGCAGGGCCAGCTGCTGCGTGCGCCGCGCCACGCTCAGGGACAGCACCGAGAAGACGAGGAAGGCGCCCGTGAACAGGGCCACCAGGGCCAGCACCGTGAGGTTGACGCGGTAGGCGCGCGAGAGGTGGCTGACACGCTGCGCGGCGTCGCCGGGCTCGGCGGCGGTGACGCCGGGGGGCAGCTGCAGGGTGCGCAGCACCTCGCCGGGCGAGGCGCCAGCCCGCAGCCGCAGGTCGATGCGCGAGAGCCGGCCCAGGCGGTCGAAGCGCTCCTGCGCGGCGCCGATGTCCATCACGGCCAGGGGCGCGCCGGCGGCCGTGACCGTGCCCGCCACGCGCAGGGCCTGCAGGCGCAGGCCGGACTGCAGCTCGACGCGGTCCGGCGGCAGGAGCTGGCGGGCCGCCGGGTTGAGGAAGACGGTGTCCGGCGCGAAGACTGCGAAGCGGTCGGCGCCCTCGGCCGGCACCGGCAGGAGCGACGGCGCGATGGCCGGCACGGCCAGGGCATCGACGCCCAGTACGCGCAGCGGCTTGCGCGGGCCCGCGGCGGTCGTGGCCAGGGTGGTGAGTTCCAGCACGGGGCTGGCCAGCGCCACCTGCGGGTGCGCGGCCACCCGCGCGAGCAGGGATTCGTCGAAGCTGCCCTGGGTGGCGCGCAGCTCCAGGTCGGGCTGGCCGTTGACGGTGCGCACGGCGCTGGAGAACTCGTCCAGCGCGGAGGCGTTGATCAGGTGCACCGAGAAAGCCAGGGCCACGCCCAGCATCACGGCCAGGACGGCGGCGGCGCTGCGCCAGGGGTGGTGGCGCAGCTCCTGCCAGGAAAAGGTGCGCAGCAGGGCGAACATCCGCCCGATTGTGGCCGCATCGGCCCGGGGGCTGCCGGCGCCGGGGGATTGGCGCCGTGCGTCGCGGGGGACGGCCTGCGCGCAGCCGTCAGGCCGCCAGCTCGCCCATCTCGGCGTGTTCGGCCATCAGCACCTCCTTGCGTTCCACCAGTTCCTCGCGCAGGGCCACCAGGTCCAGCTTGCGGGCGGCGCGGGCCTTGGGGAAGAGGTCCGTGCGCTCCTCCTTCACGTGGTGCTCGGTGAACTCGCCCAGCACCTTGACCTTGGCGTCGAACATCTCGTCGGGCGCGGCCATCACCTGCAGCTGGTCGATCAGGTCGCGCAGGGACCGGTGTTCCACCTGGGCTTCGTCCAGCAGGGCCGTCTCCTTGATGGCATGGCGCAGCGCGGGGTAGAAGACCTCCTCCTCCAGCTGCGCGTGGACGGTCAGCTCCAGGCAGATGCGCCGGGCCAGCTCCAGCTTCTTCTGCGCCGCGCTGCGTGCGCGCGAAGCGGTGAGTTCCTCGTAGTCCTTGAACAGCTTGCGCACGGCCTTGTGGTCGGCATCGAGCAGGTCGCAGGCATCCTTGCCTGTGCTTCTGGCGGGCATGTCGGGTCTCCTCGTGGGAGCCGGGCCGACGCGGCCCGGCGACCTCACAGGCTAGCGGCCCAGTTGCCGCCCGGCGTCAGGGCGCGGCCGGGGATCGTGTCGGACGGCGGCCCATCGAAGGATGCGGGCCGCCCGCGTGTCAGTTGAATCCGCGGGGGGTCAGGTGCAGCGTGCGGTCCGCGCGGGCCGCGGCCGCCTCCGAGTGCGTGACCAGCACCAGCGCCGCCCCATGCTCGCGCGTCTGCGCCAGCAGCAGGTCCATCACCCGCGCCGCGGTGGACGGGTCCAGGTTGCCCGTGGGCTCGTCCGCCAGCAGCAGCGCCGGCCGGTGCACCAGCGCGCGGGCGATGGCCACCCGCTGCAGCTGCCCCCCGCTGAGCTGCTGGGGCAGGCGCGCGCCCAGGCCGGCCAGGCCCACGGCCTCCAGCATGGCCTGCACGCGGGGCGCATGGGTGGCGGCGGGCTCGCCCAGGAGCATCAGGGGCAGGGCGACGTTCTGCGCCACGTCCAGGTGCGGCAGCACGTGGAAGGCCTGGAAGACGAAGCCCACGTGGCGGCGGCGGACCTGCGCCAGCGCTTCCTCGCCGGCCGTGCCCAGGTCGTGACCGCACAGGCGCACCGTGCCGGCTTCGCCCCGGTCCAGGCCGGCCAGGCAATTGAGCAGGGTGGACTTGCCCACCCCGGACTCGCCGACGATGGCGACGAATTCGCCGGGGAGGACCGACAGCGATGCGTTCTCGAAGACGGTCTCGGCGCCGTAGCGCTTGGCCAGGCCATCGACCTGCAGCACGGGTTCGGCCGTATGGGTCGCAGGACCTGCGGCGCTGGGGCGGGTGGCGTCGCGGGTGTTCATGCGGGCAGGCCTTCCAGCGCGCGCAGGACCTCGCCCACCGGGTCCGGCCCGTCGCACGCGATCACGCGCCGCTGCGGCATGCTGCGCAGCCACGTGAGCTGGCGCTTGGCCAGTTGGCGGGTGGCGGCGATGCCGCGCTCGCGCAGTTCCGCGATGGGGCGGGGCGCGCCGGTCTCGGCGGCCTCCAGCCACTCCCAGGCCTGGCGGTAGCCCACGCAGCGCATGCTGGGCAGGTCGGGCTGCAGGTCGCCGCGCGCGCGCAGGGCCTTCACCTCGTCGAGGAAGCCGCCGGCCAGCATCTGGTCGAAGCGCAGCGCGATGCGGTGGTGCAGCCAGGCCCGGTCCTGCGGCTCCAGCGACAGGAACAGCGCGGGCCGCAGGCCGCCCGAGGCGGCCTCCTGCGCGTGCCACTGCGACAGCGGCCGGCCGGAGACGAGGAACACCTCCAGCGCGCGCTGGATGCGCTGGGAGTCGTTGGGGGCCAGCCGCGCCGCGGTCGGCGGGTCGACGCGGGCCAGCTGCGCGTGCAGCGCGGGCCAGCCCTCGCGGGCCGCGCGTTCGTCCAGCTGGGCGCGTACGGCGGTATCGGCAGTGGGCATGGCGGACAAGCCGTCGAACAGCGCCTTGAAGTACAGCATGGTGCCGCCCACCAGCAGGGGCAGGGCGCCCCGGGCATGGATCTCGCTGACCAGACGCGTGGCATCGGCAGCGAATTCGGCGGCGCTGTAGGCCTGCGCGGGATCGCGGATGTCGATGAGGTGATGGGGCGCCTGCGCGAGTTCCTCCCGCGAGGGCTTGGCCGTGCCGATGTCCATGTCCCGGTACACCAGGGCCGAGTCGACGCTGACGATCTCCACCGGCCGGCGTGCCGCGGCGGCCAGGGCGGCGGCGGTCTTGCCCGAGGCGGTGGGTCCGGCCAGGGCGGCGAAGGGCGGCGCGGACGGGGGCAGGGCAGGCATCCGGCCGAGGGTAGCAGAAGGGGCACGGCGTCCGCCCTTGCGGGGTTTCCGCGCGGGCGCGGACGCTCGTCGTGGCGCCAGCCTCAGCGCAGGCTGAACAGCTCGCCCAGGGCCTCGCGGTAGCGGTCCAGGCCTACGGCCATGGTGCTGTGGTGCGAGCCGCCCTCGACCAGCATGAAGCGCTTGGGGCCGGTGGCCGCCTCGTACAGGCGGCGGCCCAGGTCGCTGGGGATGAGGCGGTCCTGCGAGCCGTGCACCACCAGCAGGGGCGAGCCGATGCGCGGCACCTTGTTCACCGCCTCGAAGCGCTGCGTGATCAGCGGCCCCACCGGCAGCCAGCCCCAGCGGAAGCTGCTGGCGACGTCCGGGATGGAGGTGAAGGTGCCCTCGACGATGGTGCCGCGCTCGTCCTCCACGCGGGCCGCCAGGTCGATGGCGATGGCACCGCCCAGCGAGTGGCCGAAGATGTAGCGCGGGCGCTGCGGGTGGCGCTGCGCCAGCCAGTCCCAGGCGGCGCGGGCGTCCTCGTAGGCCATGTCCTCGGACGGCAGCATGGCGGTGCTCTTGCCGAAGCCGCGGTAGTCGATCGCCAGCACGGAGAAGCCCAGGTCCTGCATGCGGCGGATGCGGGCGGCGGAACCCGCCACGTTCCAGCGGGCACCGTGCAGGTACAGCAGCACCGGGGCATCGGCCCGCGGCTTGTCCGCCGCCAGCCACAGGCCGTGCAGCTTCACCGGGCCGCCGGTGACCCTGGAGTCGAACTCGATCCAGACGTCGTCCATGCCCTCGGCCAGGTGGGCGCTGCCGCCCCAGGCCCGGTCACTGGGCTGGAAGATCCACTCCCGCTGCTTCTCGTCCAGCGTGGAGCAGCCGAAGGTCAGGAGGCCCGCCAGCAGGGGGGCCGCGATCAGGAGCCAGCGTTTCATCGTCCGGTACAGATCGTGGCTGAGCCAGGAAGTTCAACGCCCGCGCAAGAACAGGGCGTCCAGCTCCCGCATGGACAGCTGCCGCCAGGTGGGGCGGCCGTGGTTGCACTGGTCGGAGCGCTCGGTCTGCTCCATCTGGCGCAGCAGGGCGTTCATCTCCTCCAGCGTGAGCCGGCGGTTGGCGCGCACCGCACCGTGGCAGGCCATGGTGGCCAGGATCTCGTTGCGCGCGCGCTGGATGATGGTGCTGGCGTCGTGCTGGGCCAGCTCCGCCAGCACGCTGCGGGCCAGTTCCACCGCGTCGCCCTGGGCCAGGCTGGTGGGCACGGCGCGCACGGCCAGGGTCTTGGGCGACAGGGGCGAGACCTCCAGGCCCAGGGTGCGCAGCGTGGGCTCGCAGGCCTCGGCGGTGGCGACTTCCTGCGGCGTGGCGGAGAAGGTGGCAGGGATCAGCAAGGGCTGGCTGGCCAGGGCCTGCGTGTCGTCCTCGCCCAGCTGCTGCTTGAGCTTTTCGTAGACGATGCGCTCGTGGGCGGCGTGCATGTCCACCACCACCAGGCCCTGGCGGTTCTCGGCCAGGATGTAGACGCCGTGCAATTGGGCGATGGCGCGGCCCAGCGGCCAGTCGCCCTCGGGCAGGGGCTGCGGGGCCTCGGCCGCAGCGGCGGCGGGCAGCGGGTTCCAGGCGGGCGGGGCTTCGCGGGCTAAAAGCGGCGCTGCGGGGGCGCCGTCGGAGCTGATGTCGCCGCCGGTGCTGCGTCCCGGCTGCCACAGCAGGCCCAGGTCGGAAACAGGAGTTCCGACGCGGTCCTCGCGTGGCGCGAAGGCCGGCAGCGGGGGCTGCCCGTGCGCCTGCGCGGCGCGGGGCGCGGCCAGGGCGGCATCGACGGCATGGCGCACGACCTGGTGCACCGCGCGGCCATCGCGGAACCGCACCTCGATCTTGGTGGGGTGCACGTTCACGTCCACCTGCGTGGGGTCGATCTCCAGGTACAGCACGTAGACGGGCTGGCGCTGGCCGTGCAGCACGTCCTCATAGGCGCTGCGCACCGCGTGCGACAGCACCTTGTCCCGCACGTAGCGGCCGTTGACGTAGGCGAACTGCTGGTCGGCGCGGGAGCGGGCGGCGTCGGGGATGCCGGCGCGGCCATTGACGCGCAGGGGGCCGGCGCGCCACTCCACGGCGACACTGGACGCCAGGAAGTCGCGCCCCAGCACGTCGGCCAGGCGCTGGTCCAGCGTGGTGGCGGCACGCCACTGCTCCACCAGCTTGCCCTCGTGCCAGATGGCGAAGCCCACGTCGGGCCGGGCCAGCGCGTGGCGGCGCACGGCCTCGATGCAGTGGGCCAGCTCGGTGGCGTCGGTCTTGAGGAACTTGCGGCGGGCCGGGGTGCTGAAAAACAGCTCCTTGACTTCCACCGTGGTGCCAGTGGCCCGCGCCGCCGGCCGCAGCTCGCCGCTGCGCGCGTCCAGCAGGAAGGCCGAGGCCTCGCCCTCGACGCGCGAGAGCAGGCTCATCTCGGACACGGAGGCGATGGCGGCCAGCGCCTCGCCCCGGAAGCCCATGGTGCCCACCGACTCCAGGTCGGCCAGCGAACCGATCTTGCTGGTGGCGTGGCGCTTGAGGGCCACGGGCAGCTCGGGCCGGGGGATGCCGCCGCCGTCGTCCTCCACCGACACCAGGCGCACGCCGCCTGCGGACAGGCGCACCGTGACCTGCGTGGCCCCGGCGTCCAGGGCGTTGTCCACCAGCTCGCGCACCACCGAGGCGGGGCGCTCGATCACCTCGCCCGCGGCGATCTGGCTGATCAGCTCGTCGGGCAGTTCACGGATGGGGCGGCGGGAGGGCGGGGACAGCACGGCATTCACCCGGCCATTCTAGGGCGGCAGGGGATAATCCCGGCGATGGAATACGCCGCCTTCCTGATCGACTTCATCCTGCACGTGGACCGTTACCTGGAGGCCTTCGTGCGCGATTACGGCACCTGGGTCTACGTGCTGCTGTTCCTGATCGTGTTCGTGGAGACGGGGCTGGTGGTCATGCCCTTCCTGCCCGGGGACTCGCTGCTGTTCGTGGTGGGGGCGCTGTGCGGGGTGGGGTTCATGAGTTTCCCGGTGGCCGTCGCCGTGCTGCTGGTGGCGGCCATCCTGGGCGACCAGTGCAATTACGCGATCGGGCGCTACTTCGGGCCCAAGGTGTTCCAGTGGGAGCAGTCGCGCTTCTTCAACCGGCGCGCCTTCCTGCAGGCGCACGACTTCTACGAGAAGTACGGCGGCGTCACCATCATCATCGCCCGCTTCATGCCCTTCATCCGCACCTTCGCGCCGTTCGTGGCGGGGGTGGCCGAGATGAGCCGGGCGAAGTTCAGCTTCTACAACGTGGCCGGCGCGCTGATCTGGGTGCTGGGCATCGTGACGGCCGGCTACTTCCTGGGCAGCGTGCCCTGGGTGAAGGCCAACCTGGACAAGATCATCTGGGCGATGATCTTCATCCCCGGCCTGATCGTGCTGGTGGGGGCCTGGCAGGCGCGGCGCAAGGCCGCGGCAGGGGTCGCCCAGTCCTGATGGAGGCCTCAGCCCCGGGGCCTCACACGGTGCGGGTGCGCGCCAGCGGCGGGTTGGCCGCGAAGTAGCGCTGGATGCCCCGCATCAGCGCATCGGCCAGCTGCTCCTGGTAGTCCTCGCTGCGCAGGCGCTGTTCTTCCTCGGGGTTGGAGATGAAGGCCGTCTCGACCAGCACGCTGGGGATGTCGGGCGCCTTGAGCACGGCAAAGCCCGCCTGTTCCACCCGAGGCTTGTGCAGCCGGCCGACCTGGCCGATCTCTCCCAGCATGGCGCTGCCCAGGCGCAGGCTGTCGTTGATTTGCGCGGTGGTGCTCATGTCCAGCATCACGCGGGCGACATGGGCGTCCTGCGCCTTGACGTTGACCCCGCCGATCAGGTCGGCCCGGTTCTCCTTGTCCGCCATCCAGCGCGCCGCCGTGCTGGAGGCCGCGCCCTGGCTCAGGGCGAAGACGCTGGCGCCGCGGGCGGTGGGGGTGATGAAGGCATCGGCATGGATGCTCACGAACAGGTCGGCCTGCACGCGGCGGGCCTTCTGCACGCGCACATGCAGGGGCACGAAGAAGTCGCCATCGCGGGTGAGGAAGGCGCGCATGGGGTTGCCGTTGACCGTGGCCGCATTGATGCGGGCCTGCAGCCGCTGCGCCACCTGCAGCACGATGTCCTTCTCGCGCGTGCCGGCCGGGCCGATGGCCCCCGGGTCCTCGCCGCCATGGCCCGGGTCCAGGGCGATGACGATGAGGCGGTCGGTCTTGCCGGCCGGGGGCGCGGCCGGCGCCGGCGCGGCGGGTGCGGGGGCCGGCGGCCCCGGGCGCTGCACGCGTTGCGCGATCAGGTCGCCC
>JACCDW011057021.1_pt1 | contig 18924 bp, 12 predicted proteins | sample 7449781 | NCBI WGS metagenome assembly JACCDW01 (sample SAMN15323449, study PRJNA562643) | freshwater metagenome | isolation source: river surface water | place: USA:Blue River Watershed | collected 2017-08-18
CTTTTTTATATTTTTAGTTCGATTGCGTGGTCCCCGAACGTAGCGCAGCGAAGTTGAGGGGCGGTGCTAACCTGATTAGTTTGCTTGCTTCCCGCTCCCCGCCTCAAGCTCCTTGCTCCCCGCTCCCCGCTAATCATTTCCTATTTGCCAAGTATACCCCTAACAAAATAGTGGCCATGCCCAAAATATGGATGAAGGTGATCGATTCACCATCAACAAAACCCCAAAAAATGGCTACGATGGGTATAAGGTAAGTTACCGACGATGCGTAAATTGGGTTTGTAAGTTGAACCAATTTATTGAAGAGGATTAAGGATAGTGCGGTGCCAAACATTGCTAATAAAAACACATAACTCATGGCAATTAATCCGCCATCACTTAATTCCGTGCGAATGATAAAATCAGTATGCTGAAACAAATAATATCCAAAAGCTGGTCCGATGAATAACAATGCCATGGCCGAAATACTCAAGGCTGGCAAATCGTGGAGGTATTGTTTAATTAGGTTTACACTCCATGCATAACAAATGGTGGCTAACAATATATAAAAGCCATACGTATAATTCGGGTCGATGCTACCGTTGCTCCTCAGCATAATAAGGGCAACTGCACCAAACAAACCCAAAACCACACCCACTACTTTTCGCATGCCAAATTTTTGTTTGAAAAAAACGGAAGCAACAATTAAAGTAAAGAGTGGAGTTAAACAATTAAGTACCCCCGCTGTAGAACTGTTTAATTTTGTTTGTGCTGTGGCAAACAAGATGGCTGGAATACCATTGCCTAAAAGTCCCACCAAGGTAATCATGCCATAACGTTTTATAGGGATGCGCCAAATGTGACGCAAGGTGAGGGGTAATAAACAAATAAAAGAAAAAAACATACGCATGGTGGCTACCTGCGATGCACTGTATACCTTCAGTCCGTTTTTCATTAATATAAAGGAACTTCCCCAGATGAGGGCGAGGGCTATTAATAAAATAATCGGCAGGTATTCTTTTTTCTTAAGCATGTTGCAAACATACCAAAATCTATTTTGGGCAATTCAATTTATTTACAGATAATTTTCTAAATTTAACCGATGAGTTTTTTTGATACACCGATAGAGTATTTGAAGGGGATTGGTCCGACGAAGGCGGATGTCATCAACAAAGAATTAGGTATTTTTACCTTTGGCGATTTTTTACGCCATTACCCATTTCGTTACATCGATAAAACACAGTTTTATACTATTGCTGATGTGAGCGTCGATGTACCATCGGCACAATTTAAAGCTACCTTAATTTCCAAACAACTCGTAGGTGAACGTAGAGGGAAACGTTTAGTGGCAATGGTCGAAGACCACAGCGGTACCATGGAATTGGTTTGGTTTCAAGGCTTGAAGTGGGTCGATAAACAACTCATCGTAGGGCAAGAATATGTAATCTTTGGGAAACCCAATGCTTATGGCATGCGCATCAACATTGTGCATCCTGAAATGGAATTGCTCAAAGACTTTAAACCAGAAAATGCAACAGCTTTGCAACCGGTTTACCCATCGACAGAAAAATTAAAAAGTTTTTTCCTCGACTCCAAAGGCATCATGAAATTGCAACGTCAATTGATGCTCTCAGCCGAAAAAGAAATTAAAGAATTTTTACCCAGTAACATTTTAGAGAAATATAAAATGATGCCTCGCGCCGAAGCCATGCGCGAAGTGCATTTTCCTAGCAATATCAAACAACTCACTCGTGCGCAAGCTCGATTAAAATTCGAAGAATTATTTCTTATTCAGCTTAAATTATTACAAGCCAACAAAGGTCGTAAACTGCAAGCGAAAGGATTTTTGTTTTCGAAAGTAGGCGAACACTTCAATCAGTTTTACTCCCATCAGTTACCCTTCGAACTTACCGATGCACAAAAAAGAGTGGTAAAAGAAATTCGTGTTGATACCAATACTGGTTATCAAATGAATCGATTATTACAAGGTGATGTAGGCTCCGGAAAAACGATTGTTGCCTTGCTCACCATGTTGTTAGCCATCGACAATGGTTTCCAAGCGTGTTTAATGGCACCCACTGAAATCCTTGCCCAGCAACACTTTGCCGGACTTGCAGAATTGTTGCAAGGCATGAACATCAACCTAAAACTACTCACTGGAAGTTCTAAAACAAAAGAACGCAAAGAGCTTTTAGCACAACTTGCCGAGGGTGAAATAAATATTTTAATTGGTACGCATGCACTTATCGAAGACCCAGTAGTATTTAAAAATTTGGGCATGGTTATTATCGATGAGCAACATCGTTTTGGCGTAGAACAACGCTCTAAACTTTGGAAGAAAAATGTGCAAGCTCCACACGTGTTGGTGATGACCGCTACACCTATACCGCGAACCCTTGCCATGACATTGTACGGCGACCTCGATACTTCTGTGATTGATGAATTACCCAAAGGACGTAAACCCATTGAAACGGTTCACCAGTATGAGTCGCAGCGAATGAAGCTCTTCGGATTTTTAGAAAAAGAAATTGCAAAAGGCCGACAAGTGTACATTGTATATCCGCTGATTAAAGAGTCGGAGAAATTAGATTTAATAAATTTAGAAGAAGGATACCAAAGTATTGTGAAAGCATTTCCGATGCCGAAATACCAGGTGAGTATTGTGCATGGAAAAATGAAAGCGAGCGATAAAGATTTTGAGATGCAGCGATTCGTTAGAGGCGAAACACAAATTATGGTAGCCACTACGGTTATTGAAGTGGGCGTTAACGTTCCGAATGCCAGCGTAATGGTGATCGAAAACGCAGAGCGCTTCGGACTCTCGCAATTACATCAGCTGCGAGGTAGAGTAGGTAGAGGCGCAGAGCAATCGTATTGTATTTTAATGAGTGGGAATAAACTCAGTGCCGATGCAAAAACACGCTTGAGTACCATGGTAAAAACAAACAACGGTTTCGAAATTGCAGAGATCGATTTACAACTTCGTGGTCCCGGCGATTTGCAAGGCACTCAACAAAGTGGTGTACTCGATTTACACATTGCCGACCTCGCAAAAGACCAAAAAATATTACAAGAAGCACGCATCACCGCACAAGAAATTTTAGATACCGACCCCTATTTAGAACACCCAGGTTACGCAGACCTGCGTAAATACATGGCTTCGCAAAGCAAGAGCCGAGAAGCCTGGGGGCGAATAAGCTAACCTTCTCCTTCCTTTGTTATATTTTTAGTTCGAATGCGCGGTCCCCGAACGCAGCGAAGCGAAGTTGAGGGGCGCTGCTTACTGATAACGTTTCTCCATTATCACATTATCGTATTATCTTTGGCCATGAAAAAATTCATCCTATACTTTTTACTACTTTCGAACGCGGCATCGGCGCAACAGAAATTATTGACCATGGAAGAAGCTGTCTTCTCGTCGAAGACTGCCGTGCAAAACTTAAAAAATTTACAGTGGTTGCCCGATGGTGTTTCTTATTCGTACAATGGGAAATTGCCAAACAACGAAGAGTGTTTAGTGGTATCGTCGGTAAATACCCGTAAAAACGATACGCTTGCTACGGCTCGCAACATCAACTCAAACAATAAAACCTTGCCACTTTTTACTTGGCTCTCGAACAACGAAATGATTTACATTATTAATCGCGATGTGTTGGTGTATGATGTAAAAGCGAAAAAAGAAAATAAAAAAATGTTGCTTACCGAAAACTCGGCGAACCACCATTGGAATTCCGATTATACTTCGGTGGCCTATACCGTAAATAATAATTTGTACTTAAGCAATGCCAAAGAAAGTATAGCTATTACTGATGAGAACAATGCTAACATTGTGTACGGACAAGCGGTGCATCGCAATGAGTTTGGAATTTTCGACGGAATATTTTGGTCGCCGAACAATACAAAAATTGCTTTTTACAAAATGGATCAAACAATGGTTAGCGATTATCCATTGGTAGATATTAATTACAGTCCGGCGAAATTAAATGCCATTAAATACCCAATGGCGGGGCAAGCATCGCACGAGGTGAGTGTAGGGGTGTACGACATTAAAACGAATAAAACTATTTATTTATCTGTTGATGGTGCCAAAGATCAATACCTTACGAACATTGCTTGGAGTAAAGATGCGCAATATGTGTATGTAGCTGTAGTTACTCGTTCGTACAAAGAAATGCAACTCAACCAATACGATGCGAACACTGGTAAATTTGTAAAAACATTGTTTACCGAGCGCGACGAAAAATATGTGGAGCCGAACAAGCCGATGTTTTTTTTGAACAATGGAAATTTTATTTGGCATAGTGAACGCGATGGTTACAAGCATTTGTATTTATACGATAACAATGGAAAACTTATTAGCCAATTAACCAAAGGTGCATGGGTGGTTACCGATTTTTATGGTGTTGATGAGAGTAATAAAGTGGTGTATTACCAAAGCACACAACGCTCGCCGCTCGACAGAGATTTATACAAAGTAGAATTAAGTACAGGAAAAATAGAACAGCTGAGCAACCAAGCAGGCATGCATTCGTTTACATTTAACAAGTCGAAAAGTTTGTACATCGATGCGTATTCGAACATCGAAACACCTAGCATCATCAGCATACATAATACAAAGGGACAAGCACAGAAAGAATTGCTAAAAGCTGCCAACCCTATTAAAGATTACCAATTGGGAAGCATGGAAATATCGACCATTAAAGCTGCCGATGGGAAAACCGATTTGTACACACGCATTTTTAAACCGATTAATTTTGATGCCAACAAAAAATACCCGGTGGTATTGTATGTGTATGCAGGACCGCATATACAGAACATCAAAAACGCATGGTTAGGAGGAGCGAATTTATGGTTCCAACTGATGGCTCAAAAAGGATAAATTGTGTACACGGTCGATTCGCGCGGATCGATGTTTCGTGGAAGAGATTTTGAACAAGCTACCTTTAGGCAATTAGGGAAAGTAGAAATGGCTGATCAGTTGAAAGGCATCGAATGGTTAAAGAAACAAACCTACGTAGACAGCACACGCATTGGCGTACATGGTTGGAGTTACGGAGGATTTATGACCACAACACTGATGACAAAGGCTAACAAAGTGTTTAAAGTAGGCGTTGCTGGCGGACCAGTAATTGATTGGAGTTTGTATGAAATTATGTACACAGAGCGCTACATGGATACGCCGAGCGAAAATCCGGAGGGCTATAAAGAAAGCAATTTGTTGAACTATGCAGAGCAATTAAAAGGCCGATTATTGATGATTCATGGAGCCGACGACGATGTGGTGGTATGGCAACACAGCTTGGCTTTTATGAAAAAATGCGTAGATAAAGGGGTGTTGTTAGATTATTTTGCCTACCCTGGCCATCAACACAATGTACGCGGAAAAGACCGTATACACCTCATGAACACCATTACTAGGTACTTTGATGATCATCTGTAGAGTACTAAATTGCAGAAATGTTAAATTTTCTCAAACACTTTCTTTTGTTAGTCGTTAGTAATGGGTATTGAGTACATAGTACACAGTACATTGTACTCAATACTTATAAATTTTAAATTATGCGCTTAGTAACCCCTCGTCCTTGGATGCAGTATTTGTTAATTGCTGCCGGACTCTACAATATAGTATGGGGAGCAATTGCTTTTGTTCGTCCTAATTATTTTTTGGAACACTTGCATATGCATTTTGCCAACGATCTTTGGATATCGAAAGCCATTGGATTGTTGGAGATTATTTTTGGGATAGCCTATATTATTGCTAGCAGAAAGCCATTTAAGCATTGGCTCATTATTTTCATAGGATTTGTAGTGAAGTTTATAATAAGCGCAGGATACTTGTATTACGCTTATGCGGAATTAATTCCACAACAATTAATAGCCATGGTGATGGCGAACGACATGGTTTGGTTATTGCCATTTGGATTGATCTTGTATCAAACCTTTGAGCACTACCAAAGCACGAGAGAGTTAGAGGCTTACGATATGAACCCAAGGAAGTTAAAATCATTGGGAAATATTTATACGAATCAGGGGAAGTCGTTACAAGAGCATACCGATGCATCGCCAACCATGTTGGTTTTTTTAAGACATTTCGGTTGTCCGTTTTGCAGAGAGATGCTCACCGAGATAAAGCAAAACCGCGCACAAATAGAGAGAGAGGGCGCAAAGATTGTGTTGGTGCATTTGGTAGACGATGCCAAGGCGGAAGAGATTACAAGAAATTTTGGACTACAAGATTTACCACGCATCAGCGACCCCGATAGAAGAATATACAAAGCTTTTGGTTTAAGCCGAGGCAGTGTAAGTCAGCTGTTTGGTTTTAACGTAATGGTCCGCGGAATGATGCACGCCTTTTTAAAATTAAACCCACCGCGCCCATTCATCGGCGACGGATTCCAGATGCCAGGCATATTTGTGATTCACAAAGGCATGGTGATACATACTTTCAAACACACATCATTGGCAGACAGGCCGGATTATATCGAGTTGGCGAGAAGCCGTTGAGGTCTGAGTTATGAGGTTTGAGTTATAAGTTGGTGCATCTTGCAATTCCCGCAAACTTTCGTTAATTGACAATTCACCATTAACAATTAACAATTCATTTACTACCTTTGCAGCCTTATCTATAAGCTATGTCGACAAAAGGACCTATTTCTCAATTCATTGAGAAAAACTATTTACATTTCAATGCTGCAGCTTTAGTAGATGCTGCTAAAGGGTATGAAACTCACTTGTTAGAAGGTGGTAAAATGATGGTAACCCTTGCGGGTGCTATGAGTACTGCCGAACTGGGCATTTCGTTTGCCGAAATGATTCGCCAAGGTAAAGTAGACATCATCTCTTGTACTGGAGCTAACCTCGAAGAAGACATTATGAACTTGGTAGCTCACTCGCATTACAAGCGTGTGCCAAACTACCGCGATTTAAGTCCACAAGAAGAATGGGATTTGCTGGAAAATGGTTTTAACCGTGTAACCGATACTTGTATCCCCGAAGAAGAGGCTTTCCGTCGTATTCAAAAACATATTTTTAAACAATGGAAAAATGCTGAGGAAGCTGGCGAACGCTACTTCCCTCATGAATATATGTATAAAATGCTGCTCTCTGGAGAAATGGAACAATACTACGAAATTGATCCTAAGAACTCTTGGATGATGGCGGCCGCGGAGCGCAATATTCCGATTATCGTACCGGGTTGGGAAGATTCTACCATGGGAAATATTTTTGCTTCGTATTGCATCAAAGGTGAATTACAACCGAGCACCATGAAGAGTGGTATCGAGTACATGATTTGGTTAAGCGATTGGTACAGAGCGAACTCTGCTGGTAAAGGTGTTGGCTTCTTCCAAATTGGTGGTGGTATTGCCGGCGACTTCCCAATTTGTGTAGTTCCGATGATGTACCAAGACTTAGAATGGCACGATGTTCCTTTCTGGAGTTACTTCTGCCAAATCTCAGATTCTACTACTTCTTACGGAAGCTACTCTGGCGCAGTGCCTAACGAAAAAATAACTTGGGGAAAATTAGATATCAATACTCCTAAATTTATTGTGGAATCTGATGCTACTATTGTGGCTCCGCTTATCTTTGCTTGGGTGCTTGGTCAATAGTGAAATTTCATGTATAAATTTAATCCTAAAAATTAAAAAACACATTGTTATTTAGACTCATTCAAAATAAGTTTAAATGTCAGATATTTGTCACTAGAATGAAATAAAATCCTATTTTTGCCACTCTAAAGGCGTATTTGAAGAGTTTTTAGGTAGTTTTTTTTAGCACAGTAATTAGAAATTTTAATTTAAGATATTAATTATCAACAGATATGGGTTTTCATCTCTCCATTACTAAAAAGTTATCCATTCGTACCATTTTCATTTTAATTTGTTTCGTTTTGAGTTTAACGAACGTTAACGCTCAAGATGTAAAAGTGGGTGAAAGCATTTTCAAAGCGAATTGTACTTCATGTCACGCGGTAGGACGTAAGGTTATTGGTCCTGCATTAAAAGGTGTTGAAGACAGGTGGGCGGACAAGGGATTATTAAAGAAGTTCATCTTGAACTCGCAAGCAGTAATTAAAAGTGGCGATAAATACGCAGTGGCTTTGTACCAAGAGTACAACCAAACTGTAATGCCTAACCACAATTTCACCGATGCTGAGTTAGATGGATTATTAGCGTACATTAAAGCAGAAAGCGAAGCACCTGCAGCAACTGCAGCAGCACCCGGTGCAGCAGCAGGAACTACTGCAGCAGCCGATGGTTCATCAATTAATAACTATACTATTGGTGGTTTAATATTATTAATTATTGTTTTAATCGTTGTGATTTTAGTATTGAACAGAGTCATCGGTTCATTGGAACGATTAATTCGCGTGAAGAATGGCGAAGTGTTTGAAACCATTGTTAATGCAGTTAAAGAAAAAGTTAGCACCTTTAAATGGATATTAATGAACAAGAAAAAAGTATTCTGGTTCATTGTTATTTTCATGGGCGTGTTTAGTGCTTGGGGATGGAACCAAATGTGGAACATCAATGTAAACACAGGTTACCAACCGGTACAGCCAATTAAATTCTCACACGAATTACACGCGGGTATTAACCAAATTAATTGTCAGTACTGTCACTCGGGTGCATTCAAATCTAAGAATGCAAGTATTCCATCGTTAAACGTTTGTATGAACTGTCACAACTACGTTCAAGCAACGGAGAAGTACGACGGAAACATCTCTCCAGAAATTCAAAAAATTTACACGGCTTTAGATTATAACCCTGATACTCGTGTTTATGGAAATAATCCTAAACCAGTAGAGTGGGTACGTATCCATAACTTGCCTGACTTTGCTTATTTCAACCACTCACAACATACAACGGTTGCTGGTGTTGAGTGTCAGAAATGTCACGGTCCTATTGAAAAAATGGCTGAGGTATATCAATACTCTCCATTAACCATGGGATGGTGTATCGACTGTCATCGCAAAACAGAAGTTAACTCAAAAGGTAATGCGTATTACGATAAAGTATTAGCTGCACACGAAGACATTAAGAACGGTAAGAAAGTTACCGCAGCAGCTTTAGGCGGTTTAGAATGCGTTAAATGTCACTATTAATATTATTGTAGATTTATTCGATACCATATATATAAGATGGAAAATAACACTAAAAAATATTGGAAAGGTTTAGAGGAGTTGAATCAATCTCCTGAATTCGTAAAGCACAGCAAAAACGAATTTGCCGAAGAACTTCCAATTGACGAATTATTATCCGAGTCGAAAGTAAATAATCCTACCCCTCGTAGAGATTTCTTAAAGGCCTTAGGATTTGGAATGGGTGCAGTAGCCTTGGCAGCATGTAACGAAGCGCCGGTAAAAAAAGCAATTCCTTACTTAATAAAGCCCGAAGAAATTACTCCAGGTATTCCTAATTATTATACATCAAATTATAATGGTTTAGGGGTTTTGGTAAAAACTCGCGAAGGTCGCCCAATTAAAATTGAAGGTAACCCTAACGACCCTATTTCAAAAGGTGGTACCGATGCAGTATCACAAGCATCAGTATTAGATTTATACGATTCATCGCGTTTAAAAAACCCGATGTTGAATAATGCCGAATCGACTTGGGATGCGGTAGATAAATTTGTGAAAGCTGCTTTAGCAATGGCAACCAATGTGCGCATTGTTTCTAGCACCATCATGAGTCCTGCGTCGAAATCAGTAATTGCTGATTTTGCAACTAAATATCCTTCTACAAAACACATCACCTTTGATGCTTCATCCTACTCAGGTATTATTAATGCCAACAACAATAGTTTTGGTAAAGCAGTAATTCCTTCGTACAACTTCAATAAAGCAGAAGTGATTGTAAGTTTTGGTGCCGATTTCTTAGGTACTTGGATTTCTCCAGTAGAATACACTAAACAATATGTTTCAAACAGAAATCATAAAAGTTTAGAAGCGAAGAAAATGTCGCGTCACATTCAGTTCGAAACTATTTTAAGTACAACTGGTACCAATGCTGATGCTCGTTATGCACACAAACCATCGGAACAAGGAATGGCTGTGTTAGCATTATACAATGCGATTGCTTCAAAGGCAGGCGCAGCAACTGTTTCAGGCGCTTCTGTTCGTTTCGATAAAATTATTAACGAAACAGCTACAGAACTTTGGAATGCAAAAGGTAAATCGTTAGTAGTATGTGGTTCGAACGATGTATCGGTTCAAGTAGCGGTAAACGCTATCAACTCTTTACTTGGTAACTACGGTGCTACCATCGACCTAGATAATTACTCTAACCAAAAGCAAGGTAACGATGCTGAAATGGTAGAGTTAGTAAAAGACATGAATGCTGGCAAAGTAGATGCTATTATTTTCTACGGTGCTAACCCTGCTTATGCGTACGCAAACAATGCAGAATTCGTGGAAGGCTTGAAAAAAGTAAAAACAAAAATTTCTTTAGCAGACCGTGCCGATGAAACAGCGATGTTATGTGATGTTGTTGCGCCAGCAAACCATTACTTAGAATCGTGGAGTGATGTATCTGTAAAACGTGGAGTGTACTCAGTAGTACAACCTACCATTGCTCCGGTTTACAACACTCGTCAAGCGCAAGTTTCTTTATTAACATGGGCTGATGCTAACGCTGATTTCTTTACATACTTAAGAGCATACTGGGAGAAAAATATTTACCCACAAGCCGGTGGATTTGCAGGTTTCTCTGCATTCTGGGAAGCAGCTTTACAAAAAGGGGTAGTGGTTACAGGAATGGTTACGCCACAAGCCTACGGCTTTAACAACAACATTAGTGTAGTTGCTGAAACCATTAAGAACGCGGCGAAGAGTGCTGGTAAAACAGAAGTATTCTTATACGAGTCGGTTCAATTGAGAGATGGTAACCACGCGAACAACCCTTGGTTATTAGAATTACCAGATCCAGTTTCGAAAGTAACTTGGGATAACTATGCTGCCATTAACCCGCAATATGCTGCAGAGTTAGGCATCAAAGAAAATACGAAAGTAGAAGTAGTAGCAGGAAACACCAAAGTGTTATTGCCAGTATTAATGCAACCAGGACAAGCGATGGGAACCATCGGTATTGCGATTGGTTACGGACGTACAGCAGCAGGTAAAGCAGGAAACAACGTGGGTGTAAATGTTTACCCAATGGTTTCTGTACTTAACGGAACCTTCCAATACTACAATTCAAATGTTACGGTTAACGCAACATCAGAATCATACGAATTAGCACAAACACAAACACACCATACCATCGAAGGTCGTGACATCATCCGCGAGAAGTCGTTGAAAGAATACACTTCACCAGAGAAACACGAAGAGCACGGCGAAGGTCATGTTAAAGCAGAGTTATGGCCAGACTATAAATACAATGGTCACCATTGGGCAATGGCTATCGACTTGAACTCATGTACAGGTTGTGGTGCATGTGTGGTTGCATGTAGTGCAGAGAACAACGTACCAGTTGTAGGTAGAGATGAAGTAAGAAGAAGAAGAGAGATGCACTGGTTACGTATCGATAGATACTATTCTTACGAAAGTAAAGATGGTAAAGTAATTAATAAAGAAAAAGAATACGCAAACGTAGAGAGTTATGAGAACGTAACAGTGGTACATCAACCAATGATGTGTCAGCATTGCGATCACGCTCCATGCGAAACAGTTTGTCCGGTATTAGCAACGATGCACTCATCAGAGGGCTTGAACCAAATGGCTTACAACCGTTGCGTGGGTACTCGTTACTGCGCGAACAACTGTCCGTACAAAGTACGCCGTTTCAACTGGTTCAATTACTGGAACGACGATCGTTTTGTAAACTTCTTACACGATGAGGCAGCATACTTAGCCTTGAACCCAGATGTTACTACACGTTCACGCGGGGTAATGGAGAAATGTTCATTCTGTGCTCAACGTATTCAGGCTGGTAAATTAGAAGCGAAGATTGAAAAACGTCCATTAAAAGATGGCGATGTACAATCGGCTTGTCAGCAAGGTTGTCCTGCGAATGCGATTGTATTCGGAGACATGAACGACCCAGAATCGGAAGTTGCGAAATTAATTAAGAGTGATAGAACATACTTCGTATTGGAAGAGCTAAACGTTCAACCAGGAGTAGGTTACATGACTAAAGTTAGAAATACAATTGAAGCGTAATAATTAAGAATAAAACTAAATCGTATGTCATCACATCACGAATCAATAATAAGAGAACCGTTAATTACGGGAACAAACATCACCTATAATCAGATTACGGAAGATGTTTGTGCACCAGTAGAAAGAATGCCAAGCAGAGCATGGTGGATGGGATTCACCGTAGCTGTACTCGGATTAATCTTGTGGTTAATTGCAGTAGGTTACACGTTCTGGACGGGTATTGGAGCCTGGGGTTTAAATAAAACAGTAGGTTGGGCATGGGACATCACCAACTTCGTATGGTGGGTAGGTATCGGTCACGCGGGTACCTTGATCTCAGCGATCTTACTTTTATTCCGCCAAAACTGGAGAAACTCCATTAACCGCTCAGCAGAAGCGATGACGATCTTCGCCGTTATTTGTGCGGCTTCGTTCATTATTGCACACATGGGTCGACCATGGGTTGCGTACTGGCCATTACCACTTCCGAACCAATTCGGTTCATTGTGGGTAAACTTTAACTCACCACTTGTTTGGGACGTATTCGCGATCTCTACATACTTCTCTGTATCCTTAGTATTTTGGTATACAGGTTTATTGCCAGACATCGCAACTATTCGTGATAGAGCAAAAGGATTACGCAAAAGAATTTATTCTATCCTTTCATTCGGATGGAACGGTTCAGTAAAATCGTGGCAACGTTTTGAAGCGGTATCGTTAATCTTAGCAGGTGTTTCTACACCATTGGTATTATCAGTACACACCATCGTATCTTTCGACTTTGCTACATCGGTAATACCAGGATGGCATACCACCATCTTTCCTCCATACTTCGTTGCGGGTGCGATTTTCTCGGGCTTCGCGATGGTGCAAACATTATTATTAATTGCACGTAAAGTATTAAACTTCGAAAACTACATCACCATGGCTCACATCGAGTCGATGAATAAAATCATTATCCTTACAGGTTCAATCGTAGGGGTAGCATACGGAACGGAGTTTTTTATCGCATGGTACTCGGGTGTAGAATACGAACAGTACGCGTTCATTAACCGTGCTACTGGTCCATACTGGTGGGCATACTGGTCGATGATTACTTGTAACGTAATTTCACCACAACTTTTCTGGTTCAAGAAAATAAGAACGAGCATCGTTGCATCATGGGTATTATCGATTTTCGTAAACATCGGTATGTGGTTCGAGCGTTTTGTAATTATTGTTACATCGTTACACAGAGATTACTTACCATCGAGCTGGGCAATGTTCTATCCTACTTGGGTAGATGTAGCCATCTTCATTGGATCATTAGGATTATTCTTCACACTATTCTTATTATTCTTAAGAGTTTTACCAGCAATTGCTATGGCAGAGGTGAAGTTATTATTGAAAGGATCGAGTGAGCAATCGAAACGTAAAATGATCAAAGAAGGTCATGCACATATTCCTGCAGGCTTCGAAAATAGTATAGTGATCGCAACTACAGCAACCATCAAGAACGATAAGAAAGATGAGTAACATTAAATATATTTTAGGACATTTTGACGATCCGGAAGTTTTAATGAACGGGATCGATAAATTGCAAAAAAGCAACATCAAAATTTACGATGTGTTTACACCTTTTCCAATTCACGGAATCGAAAATAAATTAGGCATCAAACGCTCGCGTTTACCAATTGCTGCGTTCTTGTTTGGTATTACGGGTACCATCACCGCATTTACTATGGTGTATTACATGCTAGTTCACGATTGGCCAATGAATATTGGTGGTAAGCCAGCATTCGCATTTCCAGATTTTATTCCGGTAATGTTTGAGTTAACCGTGTTATTTTGTGCATACGGAATGGTGTTTACTTTCTTCTATGCAAATCACTTGTTTCCAGGAAGAGCGCCAAGAGTGATGGACCTAAGAGCAACCGACGACAGATTTGTGGTAGCTATAGATGCCAAAACAAATGATATTAATGCAGTGGATGCTTTATTGAAAGAAGCAGGTGCTGTAGAAATAAAACATAACGAAAGAAAATACATTAGCTATGATGAAGAATAATATGAGGATCTTTTCATTCGCAGTAGTGGCTACATTAGTTGTGGGCTCACTATCGTCGTGCTACCATAGCAAACAAGATCCGGGATACGAATATGCACCGAATATGTATCATCCGATTGCATACAATCCTGATCAGAAAAATGAGAACTTTAAAAATGGCCAAACAGCGCAAACACCTGTTGCAGGAACAGTGCCAGTAGGCTTTACTAAATTCCCATACGAAAATTCAATCGACGGTTATACAAAAGCAGGTGCTGAATTAGTGAATCCATTCGCTAACGACACCACCATGCTTGCCGAAGGGCAAAAACTATATACAAGTTTTTGTTCACACTGCCACGGTGCACAAGGTAAAGGCGATGGTTCTATTGTAGCTGCAGGTAAATTCCCGCCGCCACCATCCTACTCAACCGGAACATCATCGAGAGGCGGAGCAATGAAAGATTTAACCGATGGTAAAATTTATCATACTATAACTTATGGTGTGAATTTGATGGGTGCACATGCCTCACAAATTACACCAGAAGAACGTTGGAAAATTGTTCTATACGTTCATCAATTACAGAATGTACAATAATCAAGAAAGCAAATCATAATGGCAAACTTCGATTTAAATCAGAGATATGAAATTTCAGCCGGCGCAAAACGTTGGGCAATGATTCTATTGGCAGTAGGTATACTGTCGGTAGGGTATGGATTTTTCTCAGGACATGCAGAACGTACTTTTGCAAACTTATTACTGAATAGTTACTATATAACTGGCTTAGCAATGGCAGGTCTGTTTTTCGTAGCCGTTCAGTATGTTGCTAATGCGGGTTGGTCAACTTCCTTAATCCGTATTCCTTCTGCTTTCTCAGCAGTATTACCTTGGGCAGGTGCAGTTCTTTTAATTGTAATTGTTGCAGGTTTATTTACACATAACTTATACCATCATTGGGCTGATCCAGCATTAGTAGATCCTACGAGTCCTAAATACGATAAATTGATCGACGGTAAAAGTGCTTTGTTAAACATCCCAACTTTTGTGGGTAGCATTGCTGCATTTCTTGTTATTTGGAGCATCTTCCAACGCATGTTACGTAGCTACTCGTTGAGAGAAGATCAACTTTCAGGAATTCAAATGCACGATAAGAGCATTAAGTATTCTGCCATATTCTTAGTTATCTTCGGATTTAGTTCTGCTGTATTTGCTTTCGAAGTAATCATGAGTTTAGAAGCACATTGGTTCTCTACCATGTTTGCTTGGTATAACTTTGCAGCCCTTTGGGTGAGCGGTTTATCGGCCATTACCTTGACTTTAATTTTACTTCGTGAAAAAGGATATTTCCAATGGGTGAACGATTCACACCTACACGACTTAGGTAAATTCATTTTTGCATTCTCTATTTTCTGGACATATGTATGGTTCTCGCAATTCCTATTGATTTACTATGCAAATTTACCAGAGGAAACAATATACTTCAGAAAGAGATGGGATAATGGTTACTTAACCTTCTTCTGGTTAAACATCATCATCAACTTCGTAGCGCCAGTGTTAATTTTAATGACACGCGATGCAAAACGTAATTTCAAAACCATGAAAATTGTAACCATTGTTTTACTAGTTGGTCACTGGTTAGATTATTATATGATGATTATGCCAGGAACGGTTGGCGAACATTTTGGTTTTGGTATCATTGAGTTCGGAACAACTGCAGGTTTTGTTGGTTTGTTCATGTGGATTATGTTAAGCGCTTTGAGTAAAGCAGCCTTAGTTCCAAAGAACCACCCTTACTTAGAAGAAAGCTTACATCACGATATATAAGAAAATTAGTTTATGAAATACTCTATCATATCAAAAATGAAATCGAACGGAAAAGCCTTGGCAGCTTTAGCGGTAATTACGCTAAGCACGAACAGTGCTTTTGCTCAAGATGCTGAAGGTCCAAAAGAATTGAGCATCGATTTTTGGTTTTATACTTTGTTGCTAGTTGCAGGTATTCTTGTATTTAGCGTCATCAACAAAACCATTAAAGCTTTAGAATTAACGCAAACTTTAAACGGTAAAGAAGTAACAAATAAATGGAATAAAGTTAATGGAATCGTTTTCATGTTATTCGGCATTGCATTCTTTGCGAGTGTGTTTTGGGAATTCAATACACACGGTCGTCAGTTATTGCCAGAAGCAGCATCGGAGCACGGTGTATTAACCGATAACTTATTCAACATTACTTTAATTATTACAGGTATTGTGTTTGTATTAACACACATCTTATTGTTTTATTTCTCCTTTAAGTACAAGAGTACAGGTGAGCGTAAAGCATTCTTCTACCCACACAACGATAAGTTAGAATTGTATTGGACTTTAATTCCTGCAATTGTGTTAGCGGTATTAGTAATCGGAGGATGGAAGACTTGGACAAACATTACCAAGCCAGCTCCTGTAGAGGCATTAACACTAGACGTTACTGCAAAACAGTTTGGATGGATTGTGCGTTACCCAGGTAGCGATAACAAATTAGGTACAAAAGCATTTAAATTAGTTAACGATGTAAATGAAACTGGGGTAAACTTCAACGATGCGAATGCAAAAGACGATTACTTTACACGTGAAATTTATTTACCAGTAAACAAGCCTGTATCGTTCATCTTTGGTGCAAGAGATGTAATTCACTCGGCATACATGCCACACTTCCGTGCACAAATGAACTGCGTACCAGGCATGCCAACCTACTTCTGGTTTACGCCACGTTTAACAACGGCGCAAATGCGTGAGAAAGTGAATGACCCTAAATTCGATTACATTTTATTATGTGCGAAAATTTGTGGTTCGGCACACTACAACATGCAAATGAAAATTGTGGTTGTTGAAGAAAAAGAATACAACGAATGGTTAGCACAACAGAAACCATATTACACGGAGGAAACTGCTAAACAAATTACTGAAGCCGAAGTTGCTAGAATGAAGGCAGAGGAATCAAAGAAATTAGCATTGAATTAATTAGAAAAAAAGTTTAGAAATATATGTCAACTCAAGCTTTAGACCACACTGACGTGCATGCACATGCAGATCACCACGAACATCATCCTGAGACGTTCTGGTCGAAGTACGTTTTCAGTATGGACCACAAGATGATTGCTAAGCAATTCCTTATCACAGGTATTATCATGGCAGTTATCGGGATGGTACTTTCTGTATTGTTTCGTATTCAATTAGGATGGCCCGATGAATCGTTTCCATTCTTGGAAAGAATTTTAGGTAAATGGGCGAAAGACGGCCGTTTAGATCCATCGTTTTATATGTCGATGGTAACGATCCACGGTACCATCATGGTATTTTTCGTTCTTACAGCTGGTTTAAGTGGTACATTTAGTAACCTCTTAATTCCATTGCAAGTAGGTGCAAGAGACATGGCTTCGCCATTCTTAAATATGTTGTCGTACTGGTTCTTCTTTTTAGCGAGTGTGGTAATGACTGCTTCGTTATTGGTTGAAACTGGACCTGCAGCAGGTGGTTGGACTATTTACCCTCCATTGTCGGCGATTCCAAAGGCAATGCCTTGCTCTGGCCCAGGGAGGGCCCGGTGGCTAGGATCGATTAGGTTGTTCATAGCCTCATCATTAATGGGTGGTATCAACTACATCAGTACCGTATTAAACATGCGTACGAAAGGGATGTCGATGACTAAAATGCCTTTAACTATTTGGGCATTCTTCTTAACCGCAGTGTTAGGGGTATTGTCGTTCCCAGTATTATTATCGGGTGTATTATTATTAATTTTTGATAGAAGTTTCGGTACAAGTTTCTACTTATCGGATATCTACATCGGTGGCGAGGCTTTACCAAACCACGGTGGCTCTCCGGTATTGTTCCAACACTTGTTCTGGTTCTTAGGTCACCCAGAGGTATACATCATTATTATGCCAGCCTTGGGTATTACTTCAGAAATTATTGCAACCAATGCACGCAAGCCAATCTTCGGTTACCGTGCCATGATCATCTCATTGATTGGTATTGCATTCTTATCGTTCATCGTATGGGGTCACCATATGTTTGTAACAGGTATGAATCCGTTCTTAGGTTCGGTGTTCATGTTTACAACCTTGATCATCGCGGTACCATCAGCCGTAAAAACATTTAACTACCTAGCAACTTTATGGAAAGGGAACATTCAGTTTACTCCTGCCATGATGTTCTCTATCGGATTAGTTTCGTTGTTTATTACCGGTGGTTTAACAGGAATTTTCTTAGGTAACGCATCGTTGGATATTAACTTACACGATACATACTTCGTGGTGGCTCACTTCCACATTGTAATGGGTAGTGCTGCTATGTTCGGAATGTTTGCAGGTATTTATCATTGGTATCCAAAATTATTTGGTAAGATGATGGATAATCGTTTAGGTTACTTCCACTTCTGGTTAACATTTATTGCAGTGTACTGTGTATTCTTCCCAATGCACTTCATCGGTTTAGATGGTGTACCACGTAGATACTATGCATTCACTAGTTTTGAATTTATGAACGAGTGGTTAGCGGTAAACAAATTCATCAGTATCTCGGCAATCTTAGGATCTATAGCTCAATTCATCTTCTTGTATAACTTCTTCAGAAGTATCTTCAAAGGTGAGAAGTCAGTTCAAAACCCATGGAGATCTAATACATTAGAGTGGACAGCCCCAGTTGAACATTTACATGGTAACTGGCCAGGTGAAATACCAGCTGTTTACAGATGGCCGTATGATTATTCTAAGCCAGGTGCTGAAGAAGATTTCATAC
>JACCDW010106706.1_pt1 | contig 18923 bp, 25 predicted proteins | sample 7449781 | NCBI WGS metagenome assembly JACCDW01 (sample SAMN15323449, study PRJNA562643) | freshwater metagenome | isolation source: river surface water | place: USA:Blue River Watershed | collected 2017-08-18
GGCACCATCGAGTCGATGGACTTCAGGCCAGTTTGCACCGGCTGGTCCACGGACTGGCGGGCAATCACGCCCGGAGCGACCTTCTCGATCACGTCGGTCATCTTGGCGTTGATCGGGCCTTTGCCGTCGATCGGCTGACCCAGCGCGTTGACCACACGGCCAATCAGCTCGGGGCCAACCGGCACTTCCAGAATGCGGCCCGTGCACTTGACGGTGTCGCCTTCGGAGATGTGCTCGTACTCACCCAAAATCACGGCGCCAACAGAGTCGCGCTCGAGGTTCAGGGCCAAGCCGTAGGTGGCGGCGCCATCCTTGGTGGCCGGAAACTCCAGCATTTCACCTTGCATCACGTCGGACAAGCCGTGGATGCGGACGATACCGTCGGTCACGGACACCACGGTGCCCTGGTTGCGGATATCGGCGCTGGCGGACAGCCCTTGGATGCGGCTCTTGATCAGTTCAGAAATTTCTGCGGGATTGAGTTGCATGACTCTTTCCTTCTTTCTTTAAATATGTCCGGTCTCCCGCCTTACGCGGTGAGGGCCGCTTTCATTTGTTCCAGTCGGGCCTTGACCGAGGTGTCGAGCACCTCGTCACCCACCACCACGCGGATGCCGCCGATCAGCGACGCGTCGATCTCCACGCTCACCTGGAGCTTGCGCTCAAAGCGTTTTTCGAGCGTGCCCGACAACTCGGCCAGGGCCGCTGCGTCGATGGGGAATGCACTGTGGACCACCGCATCGGCAGTGCCGCTTTGGGCATTCACAAGGGCCCGGAACTGTTGTGCGACGACAGGCAGTGCGGCAATGCGGCGGTTCTCGATGACCATGCGCAGGAAGTTCTTGCCGGCCTCGGGCAGTGCAGTGCGCACCACGCCGGAGATCAGCTCGAACACCTGGGCATCGGTCACCTTGGGACTGTCGGCAAACTGCTGCAGCTGGTCGTTGTCGGCCACAGCAGCCAGTTCGTCGAGCCAGGCGGCCGTGCCAACGAGGTCGGAAGCCTGCGCCTTGAACAGCGCTTCGGCGTAGGGGCGGGCAATGGTTGCAAGTTCTGCCATGGTCTGGTCTCTGGCTAGGCGATCACAGCTCGGTCTTCAGACGGCTGAGCAAATCGGCATGGACGCCAGCGTTGACTTCCTTGCGCAGAATCTGCTCGGCGCCCTTGACCGCCAACACCGCCACCTGCTCACGCAGGGCTTCACGGGCCTGGACAGTTTGCTGGGCCGCCTCAGCCTTGGCCGCCGCGATGATCTTGTTGGCTTCTTCGGTGGCACGGGCCTTGGCTTCTTCCACCAGGGCCTGACCACGGCGCTCAGCGTCGGCCAGCAGAGCGGCCGTTTCGTTGCGCGACTTGCTCAGCTCGGCTTCCACACGCTGATTGGCCGAAGCCAGATCGGCTTTGGCACGGTCAGCAGCGGCAAGACCATCGGCAATCTTCTTGGCACGCTCGTCCAAGGCGGCTGTGATGGGCGGCCACACGAATTTCATCGTGAACCACACCAGGATGGCGAAAACAATCGCCTGGACGAAGAGGGTTGCGTTGATGCTCACGACAACACCTTTCTATCTGAGATTGCGGGAATTACTTCAGGACGAACGGGTTGGCGAACGCGAACATCATGGCGATACCCACGCCGATCAGGAAAGCGGCGTCGATCAGACCGGCCAGCAGGAACATCTTGGTCTGCAGTTCGTTCATCAGCTCGGGCTGACGGGCAGCGGATTCGAGGTACTTGCTGCCCATGATGCCGATACCGATACAGGCACCGATGGCACCCATGCCGATGATCAGACCAGCTGCCAGTGCGACGTAACCGAGGACGTGTTCCATTTGTTTGCTCCTAAGGATGTTGATGGAAGGGTTGGAAAAAGAAAATCAGATCAATGTGCGTCGTGGGCTTGGCCAATGTAGACCAGCGTGAGCATCATGAAGATGAACGCCTGCAGCGCCACGATCAGAATGTGGAAGATGGCCCAGATCGAACCGGCAATGATGTGGCCGATCGGCAGCAGGACGCCCGACAGCGACATCGCCGCAGCACTGCCCATGAGGGCGATCAGCATGAAAATCAATTCGCCAGCGTACATGTTGCCGAACAGTCGCATGCCGTGGGAGACCGTTTTGGCCACGAATTCGATCATCTGGAAACCGAAGTTGATCGGCCACAGGATCGGGTGCGCACCGAAAGGCGCCGTGGTCAGCTCATGCAGCCAGCCACCCATGCCCTTGATCTTCACGTTGTAGAACAGGCAAATCAGCAACACCGAGCATGACAGGCCCAGGGCAGAGGACAGATCGGCCGTGGGCACCACACGGAAATAGTGGATGCTGTGGTCCAGACCGGTGGCAGAGAAAATGCCGTGGAACAGGTCGACGGGCAAGAAGTCCATCGAATTCATCAGGAAAATCCAGACGAACACGGTGAGCGCCAGAGGCGCTACCAGCTTGCGGCTTTGGGCGTTGTGCACGATGCCCTTGGCCTGGTTGTCAACCATTTCGACCAGGATTTCGACGGCGGCCTGGAAGCGACCCGGCACGCCGGAGGTGGCCTTGCGCGCGGCATTCCACAGCAGCAGGCAACCGATCACGCCCAACGTGATGCCCCAGAAAATGGAGTCGAGGTTGTAAACCGAGAAATCAATCACGCCCTTCATGGGCTGATTCTGCAGATGGGTCAGGTGGTGAACGATGTATTCACCAGCGGTTGGAGCGTTTTCTGCGGACATTCGCGATGACTTGGTTAACGATTGACTTTCGGATAGAACATTCGGCTTACACCCAATGCCACCCAGTGAACTTTCATGGTGACCACAAAACCGATCAGCAAGGCCGGCCAACTCACGGCTTCGATCCACCGATTGGCCGCCAGCAACATGCCCACCGTCAGGCCGATCTTCACCAGCTCCCAAAACAGAAAGCCAGAGACCGCCGCCCCCAGGTTGGCACGTGTGAGGCGGCTGGTCATGCCACGCGCAAACAACGCTGCGGGCACCACCACCGACAAACCACCGTAGGCCACCGACTGCACCACCGACACGCGCTCCGTCAAGAGCCATGCCAGCGCTGCGGCCACCACCGCCACCACCAACTGAAAACCCACCACTCTCCAAACAGAAAGCAAGGGCAGTCGAGCACGCAAGGCCTGGGCCTGCTGGGCCGTGAGCGGCCTGAACTCTTCTTCAGTGTGCGGCTGATCGCAGGGCATCATTCTAAACAGTGACTTTACACCCAGGTTACAAACTGGCCCTGCTGCGGATTGCAGCCAGCGATTATATACACCGCCCCAGCCTAGCAGGGCACGCCAACGGCATGCCAACCCAGCCGCCAAACACCACAGCGATAATTGAGGCCCATGAGCGCCTCCAGCACCCCCCAAGCCGGCAGCGATCCGCGCAAGGATTCGCTGATCGATTACCCCTGCCGCTTTCCCATCAAGGTGATGGGTGCCATGGCCGACGGTTTTGCCGAGGCCCTGGCCGAGCTGGCACGCGAGTTCGACCCCAACTTCGACGCCGCCACCATGGAACTGCGACCCAGCAAGGGCGGCAATTACCTGGGCGTGACGATCACCATCACCGCCACCAGCCGTGAGCAGCTCGACGGCCTGTACCGGCGCCTGACCAGCCACCCCATGGTCAAGATCGTGCTGTGATCACCACCCGCGTCCTGGGGCGGGTCGAGTACCTGCCCACCTACGAGGCCATGCAGGCCTTCAGCAGCGCGCGCGAACCCGACACCCGCGACGAACTCTGGCTTTGCGAGCACCCGCCCGTGTTCACCCAGGGCTTGGCCGGGCAGGCCAGCCACCTGCTGGCAACGGGCAACATCCCGGTGGTGCAGACCAACCGAGGCGGCCAGGTCACCTACCACGGCCCGGGCCAGGTCATGGCCTACCCGCTGCTTGATTTGCAGCGGCGCGGCTATTTCGTCAAGGAATACGTTTACAAGCTCGAAGAGTCGGTTATCCGCACCCTGGCCCACTTTGGCATCACAGGCCACCGCGTGGCCGGCGCACCGGGCATTTATGTGCGCCTGGACGATCCTTTCAGCCACGCCGCGCTGGCCGGCCCCTTGCCCCCCACCGACCCGTTTCGCGGCCTGGGCAAGATCAGCGCCTTGGGCATCAAGGTCTCACGCCACTGCAGCTACCACGGCCTGGCGCTGAACGTGGCCATGGACCTCGAACCCTTTGCGCGCATCAACCCCTGCGGCTATGCCGGCCTGCGCACCGTCGACCTTTTTACAATCGGGGTTCAGACCACCTGGGACGACGTGGCCCAGGTGCTGGCCGAGCAGCTCACGGTACGACTGTGAGCCCCGCGGCCCCCACCCCAGGTCCTACAAGGCACACCATGAGCACCACCCCCGAACGCAACGTTGTGCGCGAAGCGCAAACGCTGGAAAACTACGACCCGCTGGCCAAGCAAAAAGCCGCTGCCAAACTCTCGCGCATCCCGGTCAAGGTCGAGCAGGCCGAAGTGCTCAAAAAGCCCGATTGGATCCGCGTCAAGGCCGGCTCGCCGACCACGCGTTTTTATGAAATCAAGGACATCCTGCGCAGCAACAAGCTGGTGACGGTGTGCGAAGAAGCCAGCTGCCCCAACATCGGCGAGTGCTTTGGCAAGGGGACGGCCACCTTCATGATCATGGGCGACAAGTGCACGCGCCGCTGCCCGTTTTGCGACGTGGGCCACGGCCGCCCCGATCCACTGGATGCGAACGAACCGGAAAACCTGGCCAAAACCATTGCGCAGCTCAAGCTCAGCTATGTGGTCATCACCAGCGTCGACCGCGACGACTTGCGCGATGGCGGTGCCGGGCATTTCGTCGAGTGCATTCGCAAGACGCGCGAGCTCTCACCGCGCACGCAGATTGAAGTGTTGGTGCCCGACTTCCGCGGCCGTGACGACCGCGCCCTGGACATCCTCAAGGCTGCCCCCCCCGATGTGATGAACCACAATCTGGAGACCGTGCCACGCCTGTACAAGGAAGCCCGCCCAGGTTCAGATTACGCCTTCAGCCTGAACCTGCTCAAAAAGTTCAAGGCCCTGTTCCCGCAAGTGCCTACCAAGAGCGGCCTGATGGTCGGGTTGGGCGAAACCGACGAAGAGATTTTGGATGTGATGCGCGACATGCGCGCCCACAACATCGACATGCTCACCATCGGCCAATACCTGGCCCCGAGCAACAGCCACCTCCCGGTGCGTCGCTACGTGCATCCCGACACCCTCAAGATGTTCGAGACCGCAGCCTACGAGATGGGCTTCACCCATGCGGCCGTGGGCGCGATGGTGCGCTCGAGCTACCACGCGGACCAGCAAGCCCATTCGGCGCAACAGCGCAGCAGTGGTGGCTGAGCGCGCCATCGGAGCGAGCCGCGCGGGTAGGTGCACGGGATAAAAGACTTTTCAGCGCCGCACGCCCAAAACCTCGATAGCGACCATGCGCGAGTCCAAGGGACAGTCCTGCGGCAGCTTGGCTTGCGTAACACCGCCGCAGCCCGACAAGGTGGACACATTCAAGGGCAGCACCTCAGTCTGAAAGCGCCACTGCCGCCCGCCCTTGGCCATCAGACCTTGCTGCACCAGCTTGGCCCGCTGCAGCGCCATGGCCCGTTCACCCTGCGCTTGCGGGTCTTGCACATGCCCGACCACGCGTACCCGATCGACTCGCAGGAATTCGCGGCGCCACAGCGTGACCAGGGCCTCCAACATGAGGCCCCCTGCCTCGCTCAAGGCCACGCCGTCGCCCACCCACAAGCCGCCTGCGGGCAACAACTCACGCCGCACCGCTTGCACCTCGATCTCCAGACGCGGCGGCGCCGCGCCGAGCGAGGCTGGCTCGGTTTCAGGGCCACTGGGCTTGGCCCCGGGTGCAGCCGATTGCGCGCACACCGCGCCACACCACAGCGCGCCCCAGGCTGCCCAGTGTTTGATCCCTCGCATGTTGTCTCCCTCCTCGGCGGTCGATGCGCGCATATTGCCACGAAGCGAGCGCTCCACGCACGCGGATTGGTCCAGCCCGCAGCCCATGCGCTCAGTGCATCTGCACGGTCAGGCTGCTTTGGATCAGCAAATCGACATGGCCGTCGTGGTTGGCGTCGCAGGCCAGATAAGTCATGCCCTGGTACAGCACCGGCGTGAGGCTGAGCGTCCGTCCGTCGGTGAACAGTTCCACCGTGCCCACGCCCCCGTTGACTTGCACGGGCTGCGCCAGCACATCTTCGAGTTGGATGCGCAATGTGTTGTGCGACTGAGCGCCCAGATGGAGTTCGCGCACATCGCCATACACCGCCCGGAGGTTGGCCAGGTTCAACACCAGCGGGTCGGCCATCAAATCCAGGCGCAGCTGTGCACCGTCAATGGGCGAGCTTTGGATCGGCGCGGGGCTGTGCGCAAATGCCGAATCGGCCACCACCCTGTGCGAACCATCGATGCGCGTGGCCTGCGTTTGACCCATTTCGCGCACACCGGGCGCGGGCTGGCCTTGCACGCCGTCGCTGTGCAGACTGATCGAGGTGATGCCCAGTGCTGACAGGCTGTGCAATTCGCCCGCGTCGCACACGCCATTGCCGTTGGCGTCTTGCCAGACCTTGAACTGCGCGAAGTCGGCGTCCTCGGCACTCAAGCGGCCATCGTGGTTGCTGTCGTATTGGGCCGCCAAGCCCTGCAAATCGGTCTCATTGCTGCTGCGCGCAAACGCGAATTCCGATGGACGGGTGAGCCGACCATCGCCATCGGCATCGCGCACCAAGACGCCGTCTTGCGCGGCAGCCCATGCCGTGTATTCGGCTTGCCCATCGCCGGTCACGTCCATGAGTTGTTGGGTGTAAGACAGGGTGCCGTCGCCGTTCAAGTCGAGGACCACCGGGGACACCGAGTTGTTACTGGGCACTGAATCGATGATGGCCTGCAACTCGGACAGGCTGTCGGTCTCTGAACCATCGTCGGCTTTGGTTGTGATGACCCGAAGGAAAGCCGCCCATCTGGCGTCATTGTTCAGCACAGCTGCGTTCAGCCCGAGTGCGACCAAATCCTCTGCACGCAGACCCGGATTGGGCTCGAGGCCAGCCGCCAAAGACTGGATGGTTTTGGCAATGCGCGCCAAATTGTTGATCTCAACGATGGTGTCAACGCCCAGCGTCGTTTGCGCCCCCACTGCATCGTTGAGCAGCGCCAGCTCGCTGTCGCTGATGATCGACCCGAAGTTTGTGCCAATGGCTGCGTATTGCTGCTTTGTCGGATTGTCTGGCGTGGCATCGGGTCTGTCGGGACCATTGGCCTCGGCCAATATGGCGTTGTAGGCGTCGATGACTTTTTGCAATCGGGCCGAGGTGGATACGGTGTCGGTGTCCACCGTCTTGCTGGCCAAGGCATCGTTGATCGCATCCAAGTTGCCCTGACTCACACCTCCGACCCCGACATTGTCATAGTCCGCTAGCGTGGGAATGGTTTCAACAGGTATGGGCGATCCTTGCAGTCCCGATGATTGGTTATGCGCAAAGCTGTAAATCTTCGGAAGCGAGATCTTGTATCCATCCATTACCCCCTTGACGATGCTCAGCAACTCGCTTTGGTTCGCTATCGCGCCATTGCTGTCGGTGTTGTTGGCCAGGATTTTGTTTTGTACTGCGGCCAGTGCATCGTCTGTCACCGCCACATTGCCCGGCTGACCCGCCAGCAAACCGTTGATTTGCGCGACGCTGGGGGCACCAATGCCGCGCGTGGTGTAGTCCATCACGGCTTTGACAGCGTCGGCCAACGCTTGCAGCTTGGCCACTGTGTCCACATCGCTGGGGCCTTTGCCATCGACCACATCGCTGAGCATCTTGGCCAATGCCGAAGACTGCGTGGTCAACCCCCAGGACACCGTCAGCGTGCTGTAGTCCTCGGCCATGGGCGCGGTGCTGTCGGTCAGGTTGCCATCGATGTGGTCGGCCGCCTTGAACACTTTGGCATAGGCGTCCACGATGTTTTGCACCTCGGCTTTGCTCGGCAAGCGGGTGTCGGTGACGTCCTGCGTGTTGAGCACGTCGTTGACCGCCGCCAGATTGCCGTCGTTCACCCCCGTCACACCGGCGCTTTGGTAGACGCTGGCCGCCAGCCCTTTGGCCGTGTTGTCCCTGGCGGCGGCTTGCAGACGATTCAAGGCTTCCTCGGGGGTGAGCGCTGGCGGGTTGGCGCCCGCGCCCGCACCGCCACCGCCCGCAGCCGCAGCCAGCCCCCCGAGTGCGGCCACGACAGCGCCTGGACCTGCCGCCAGCGGTGCCAACGCAGTCAAGGCGCCGGCGCCCTGCCTGTTGTCATCGATCCATGCCAGTTCGGCCAGTTCGCCTCCATCGGGCAGCTCGCTGGCGTCGAAACCGCCACCGCCCTCCTGCTGCACCACATACCCGCGCAAGCTGCCATCGGGCATGCGCCCAAGCAATGGGGTGTGGTGCTCTGAAGCCACGTCGAAATACCCGATCAGCACCACCTGCGCGCTGTCTGCAGCGTCGAACAGCAGGTGCAGATCTTTCCCCACACGTTTGGCTTTGACGACCAGGGCCACTGCCACTCCCCGCTCATCGCTCGCTTGCAGCAGGTAATTCGCGCCACTGGCCGCCCAGACGCGCAAGGCTTGCCCGCTTTGCACCGCCAGGTCAATGGCTTGCTCTCCCTTGACCATGTTGACAACGACTTTGTAACGCTTGGCCATACCCCCCCCTGTGGTGCGCTGTGTGACAGACTTTTGGATTCACGGCGACGTCCCGAATGCTCTGAACCCCAGTGCCAAGCCCGCATGGGTTGCGGGGCCAGGACGGCGTTTTGATCACAGTCGATCGCCCTTCGGCAAGCCGAAGAAATCCATATTTTAGTAATTTACAACGACTTTGTAAGGGATAAAGGCTATTTTTAATGAATTAAATGCCAAATCCAATTGGCTCTGTGCCCCAATACAAGGCCCGATGGCTGGGCTCAGGCCTTGGGCCCATAAGGACAATGGCCGGGCCTGGGGCTCACCTGCGGGTGCTTGCGACAGGTGTTCGGGCGCAGTTCATAGACGGTGCAGCGGCGGCTCTGGGCATCCAGGAACTGGCAGTCGCCGCTGGCACGGCGCGCCAGGGTGAAGACACTGTTCTTGAAGTTGAAGTGGTCGATCAGGCCGGCCTTGAGCAGGCGTTTGGCGATCTGTTTGGGCGCTTCGTGCTCGGCCTCAAACGCATCGACGAGTTGCAGGCGCACCAGGTCGGGCAAGCGCACTTCCACCGGCATCGTGCAGCAATGGGCAAAGCAGCCCTCGCACAGACCTGCGCGGTAGCGGGTCCAGGTGTCCAGACGGTCGATGTCGACAAAACGGATGGGGGCTCTCACAAGCCAGAGTGTGCCAAGGAAAACGCCCCGAGCAGCGCCCGGCACTCAGGCCATGTTGTCCCAGGCCTGCAGGGCTTCGGCGGTGTACATCAGGGCCGGGCCACCGCCCATGTAAACGCAAATCGCCAGCATCTCTTCGAGCTCCTGGCGCGTGGCGCCCAGGCGCTTGAGCGCCTTGACATGAAAGCCGATGCAGCCCGAGCAACGCTGCGTGACACCGATCGCCAGCGCGATCAATTCCTTGTGCTTGGCGCTGATCGCGCCCTCGGCCATCGAGGCCTTGGCCAGCTGGCCAAAGCCTTGCATGGCTTCGGCCTGTGACTGGCGAAACGGGCCCAGGTTGGCGTTGATGTTCTGGATCAGGCTGCTGTGGTCAAAGGTGCTCATGGTTCCACTTTCCGAAAAAACAAGGCGGCGCGCGCTGCCTGGCAGTTTGAGGGCGCCAGCGTGGCCGGGGCTTGATATTTCTCAGTGCGCTGCACCGACCCAGATCAGGCTCAGCGCGGCATCAGGCTGGCGGGGTCGTCGCTGTCGAGCACCTGCAGGGCCCAAGGCTGCAGCTTGCCGGTATCCGACAAGATGATGCGCTGCTTGACCGAGAGCACCTGCGAAGGGTGCATCGAGAAACTGCGCAGGCCCAGGCCCAGCAAAAGCTTGGTCATGGTCACATCGCCGGCCATCTCGCCACACACCGAAACGCCCTTGCCCTGGGCCTGGCAGGTGGCAATGGTGTCGGCCAGCAGGCGCAGCACCGCCGGGTGCAGCGGGTCATAGAGGTGCGCCACCGACTCATCGGCGCGGTCGATCGCCAGGGTGTACTGGATCAGGTCGTTGGTGCCGATGGACAGAAAATCAAAATGTCTGAGGAACAGGCGCAACGACAGCGCCGCAGCGGGCACCTCGATCATCGCGCCCAGCCGCACCGGCCCATGCACCAGGCCTTTGCGGTCAAGCTCCTGCCGGGCCTGCCCGATGAGCTGCACCGTTTGCCGGATTTCGCTGCCATGGGCCAGCATGGGGATCAGCAGATTGACCTTGCCATGCGCGGCCGCGCGCAAGATGGCACGCAGCTGGGTGAGGAACATCGACGGATCGGCCAGGCTCCAGCGGATGGCGCGCAAGCCCAAGGCCGGGTTGAGGTGGGCCGCATCGTGGCGGGTCTCGTCCAGCGGTTTGTCGGCGCCCACATCGACCGTGCGGATGGTGACCGGCAAGCCCTTCATGCCTTCGATGGCGCGGCGGTAGGCGTCGTATTGCTCGTCCTCGCCCGGCAGATTGCCCTGGCGGCCCATGAACAAAAATTCGCTGCGGAACAGGCCCACACCCACCACGCCGGTGGCCAACGCAGCGGCCGTGTCCTCGGGCATCTCGATGTTGGCCAAGAGCTCGATTTTTTGCCCGTCGAGCGTGACCGCCGGGGTGTGGCGCAGGCGCGCCAGGCGCTCGCGTTCGACCTGGCCCTGGCGCTGCTTGAAGCTGTACTCCGACAGCATGATGGGCGAGGGGTCGACGATGACCACGCCCGCATCGCCGTCGATGATGACCCAGTCGTCCTGCTGGATGAGCTGGCTGGCGCTGCGCGCGCCCACCACGGCCGGGATGTCGAGGCTGCGCGCCACGATGGCGGTGTGCGAGGTCTTGCCCCCCACATCGGTGACAAAACCAGCGAACACGCTTTGCTTGAACTGCAGCATATCGGCCGGCGACAGGTCGTGCGCCACCAGCACCAGCGGCACGTCGGTGTCTTCGAGGTGCAGCTCCTGCTGCTGACGCGGCGGCGAGGCCACGTGCGTGATGGCCGAGCCGGTGCCCTTGAGGCTGTGCAGCACGCGCTCGGCCACCTGCTCCATGTCGGCCTTGCGCTCGCGCAAATACGGGTCCTCCATCTCGTCGAACTGGCGGCCAATGACTTCAAGCTGGCTGGTCAGCGCCCATTCGGCGTTGTAGAAACGCTCCTCGATCCAATGGCGCACACCGGCCGTGACCTCCTCGTCCTGCAAGAGCATGAGGTGCACATCGAGCAAAGCGGCCAACTCGTGTGGCGCGTCTTCGGGCAGCTCCTTTTGCAGGCGCTGGATTTCCTCGATCACCTCGTTGCGCGCCACGCGCAAGCGGCCGATCTCGGCCTGCACCTGCTCGGGCGCAATGAAGTAGTGCGCGACATCCACACGGCTGGAGGCCACCAGCACGGCGCGACCGATCGCGATGCCGCGTGCGACCGCCAGACCGTGGATGCTGAAGGCCATTTACTGTCCCTCGCCGAACTTGTCGGCCATCAACGCCAGGATCGCGTCCAGCGCTTCCTGCTCGCGCTCGCCCGTGGTTTCCAAGGTCACCTCGCTGCCCAGGCCCGCAGCCAGCATCATCACGCCCATGATGCTCTTGGCGTTGACACGACGTTCGCCTTTGCTGATCCAGACGTCGCAAGGGAAACTGCCCGCCAGCTTGGTCAGCTTGGCCGAAGCACGGGCATGCAGGCCGAGCTTATTGCTGATGGTCGTGGTGGCTAGAGGCATGTCGTTTTCCTGACTGATTTTGCGGGGCGGTGTTGCCCACAGGCATGATGCCTTGAGCACCGCCGGTTTGCGCGCGCGTGCTCAAAGACTGCAAACTCTCATGGCGGTAGCAGACACTGCGCAAGATCATCGGCAAATTGACCCCCGCAACCAGGCGCGTGTGGACACCATCGTGGAGTTTCTGCGCGACGTTGCAGGGGGTGGCACCGAACACATCGCTGACCAGCAGCACCTGATCGGTGCCCAGACGCTGCAGGGTTTGCTGCGCGCGCAACAGGGTGGCTTCGGGGGCTTCGTCGGGCGGCACATCGACGGCCAGCACATCGCCGCCGCAGTCGGGAAAGACGTGCAGCGCACATTCCCGCAAGGCGCTGGCCAGCGGCGCATGGGCGATGATGAGGATGCCGTTCATGGCTGGGAATTATCCGTCCGGAAGCAGACGAAAAAGAGCCAGGACAAGGCCGAACAGAGTCCCACCACCCCAAAAGCCACCTGATAAGCCTGCTGCACTGTGCCGCCCAGGCCAAGCACCACATCCACCCCCAGGCCCATGCCCCACTGGACCACGAAAATGCCGGCAAAGATCACCAGGTTGTAGGCCGACAATGCGCGTCCAGCCAGATGCGGCGCAAAAGCCATGCCCACAGCCGGCTGGGCCAACGAAACAAAGGTGTTGCTCACACAGAAGCCGGCCAATACCCAGGCACTCTGAGCGCCCAAGACCGGCCCAGCCAGCACCAGCAGCGCCATGGCGCCAAAACCCAAAGGCAGGCCCCAGGCAATGAGCCGGTCGGTATGCAGGCCCCGGCGGGCCAGGCCCGGCGTGATCCAGCCCCACAACAAAAAGCTCGTGAGCATGCACAGGTTGATCAGGAACAGCCCCTTGGCCGCTGCCATCGCACTCCAGCCAGCCACTTGGGTTAACCAAGGTCCGGCCCACAGGGTTTGGATCGCCACCATGCCGCCGTAGCTGAAAAAGCCGATCGGTGTCATGCGCCAGAAATAGCGGCTACGCCAGATGGCGGCATAGCCGCCGGCGTCCTGCACCTCGGCGCCACCTGCGGGCGCGGACCCAGACCAGGTCGGCACCCACAGGCGAATGGCCAGCATGGCCACCGCGAAACAGACCGCCAGCCCCCAGAAGAGGGCGCGCCACCCCCATATCGGCATCAGCCATTGCACCGGCAAGGTGGCCGCCAGCATGCCCAGGGATCCGGTCATGAGCATCCAGGAGTTGGTGCGCAGCTGGGTATCCGGCGTGAACCAGCGCCGGTAAGCCGTGAGCGGGGCCATCAGACAGGCGCTCACGCCCACGCCGCCCAGCACACGTGCGATCAACAGCACCGTGAAACTGTCGGCCTGGGCAAAAGCCAGACACCCCAGGACCGCCACCGCGAGAAACAGCAGGATGACCCGCCGCGGCCCGTGGCGATCAAGCCAGCGCCCCAGGGGCAACTGGGTCAGCGAAAAACCCAGAAAGTAGCCCCCGGCCAGCAGGCCCAGGTCGCGCGCATTCAAGCCCAGCTCTTGCGTGAGCACCGGCGAGAGCGTGGCCGTTATGGCACGCAACAAGGTAGAAAAGAAATACGCCAGGGCAAAGGCCAGAAAAACGGCCACGCCCAGGCGGCGCGGCAAGACTGCGCCGGAGCTCATGGCTGAAGACCTTCCATCAGGCCCTGGGCCAGCTCTGGGCGTGGGCGTGGGGCATAGACCGCGGCATGCACCACCCGCACATGGTCGCCCTCGGCGATGGCAGTCCAGCCCAGATGGGCTGTGACCGCCTGGCCATCGGCGCGGCGACCCGACGCCATCTGGCGCACCGCGGCGGCCAGTGGCAGCCAGCCCGCGCCCGACCAGGCCACCGTCTGGGCGGCTTCACCCTCGGCCTGCAAATGCCGCAAGGTCAGCTCGCGCCAAGCCTGCAGCACGGCCTGCGCATCGGCGCCTGGCTGCAAAGCGGCGGTCATGAGAACGAGCATGGCATCGCCGGATTCGCAACCCGCCACCTGCAGCGGCACGGGCGCGCCGCCCAGGGGCACCTCGCGCACGGTGCGGTCAGGCTTGCAAGGCAGCTGAGCGCGCAAGCTGGCGCCGTCGAAAGTCACCTGACGCCAGTTTTGCTCGGGGCTGCATGCGGCCAAGGCGAGCAAGCAAGGGGCCAGGACAGCCCAATAACGGTGAGGGTGCATGCGGCTCATTGTAGAGATGCCGCTCAGACGGCTCTGCGACAGCCAGCACCCCGGGTTTTGGCGACAATGGCGACATGAATGCGCTCAACGGTATCCGTGTCCTTGACCTCTCCCGCGTGCTCGCGGGCCCCTGGTGTACCCAGAACCTGGCCGATCTGGGGGCCGATGTCATCAAGATCGAACGCCCGGGCACAGGCGACGACACGCGCGGCTGGGGGCCGCCATTCCTGCAAGATGCACAAGGCCAGGACACCGCCGAAGCCGCTTACTACCTGGGCTGCAACCGCAACAAACGCTCGCTGACCTGCGACATCGCTCAGCCTGAAGGCCAGGCCCTGATCAGAGAGCTGGTGCAGCACTGCGATGTGTTCATCGAAAACTTCAAGGTCGGCGACATGGCCCGCTACGGCTTGGACTATGCCAGCCTCTCGGCCCTCAACCCCAAACTGGTCTATTGCAGCGTGACCGGCTTCGGACAGACCGGCCCCTACAAGGAGCGCGCCGGCTACGACTACGCGGTGCAAGGCATCGGTGGCCTCATGAGCATCACAGGCGAACGCGACGACCTGGGTGGTGGCCCTCAAAAAGTGGGGGTGGCGGTGGCCGACCTCTTCACCGGCATGTATGCCACGGTGGGCATCCTGGCCGCGCTGCGGCACGCCGAAAAAACCGGCCAGGGCCAGCACCTGGACATGGCCCTGCTCGATGTGCAGGTGGCCATGCTGGCCAATCTGGGCGCCAACTACCTGGTCAGCGGCAAGGTGCCCGCACGTGCAGGCAATGCGCACCAGAACATCGTGCCCTACCAGGTGTTCGAGGTGAAAGCGCCCGACGGCAGCGCAGCGGACACACGCGACCACATCATCCTGGCCGTGGGCAACGATGGGCAATTCGCCAAGTTTTGCGCCGTGGCCGGCGTACCCGAGCTGGCCAAGGATCCGCGCTACAGCCTCAATGCGGAACGGGTGCGCCACCGGGCTCTTCTGGTGCCTTTGCTCGAAGAGATTCTGAAAACCCGCACCAAGGCCGATTGGCTGTCCGCACTCGAGGCGGCCAAGGTGCCCTGTGGCGCGATCAACAACCTGGCCGAAGTGTTTGCCGATCCGCACATCAACGCGCGCGGGATGGTGCAGCACTGGCAGCACCCGCTGCAGCCCGATCTGCGCCTGGTGGCCAGCCCGCTCAAGATGAGCGGCACGCCGGTGCGCGAGGAATTGCCGCCGCCTTTGCTGGGCCAGCACACCCGCGAGGTGTTGACCGAAGTCTTGGGCTACCGCAGCGAGCGGCTGCAAGCCTTGCGCGCCAAGGGCGTGATCTAATCCCCGCTCGGTGGCCGTGGGGTACGCCTTTTACAATGGGTGCATGAAACGTTTGAGCTTCCTCGCCTTTTGCCTGAGCGCCGCGCTGGCACTGGCGGGGTGTGGTCAGGACAAGGCGCCACCGTCTTCCTTCGTCCTGCTCGACGGCTCTCGCCTGGACACGGCGCAGCTGCAGGGGAAAGTGACATTGGTCAATTTCTGGGCCACCAGCTGCACCACCTGTGTGGCCGAAATGCCCGAGCTGATCAGCACCCACCTGAAGTACAAGGACCGGGGCTACGAGACCCTGGCTGTGGCCATGAGCTACGACCCGCCGGCCTATGTGGTGAATTTCGCCGAGTCGCGCCAATTGCCCTTCAAGGTGGCGATCGACAACACTGGCGCCAACGCCAGGAATTGGGGCGACGTCCAACTCACGCCCACCACCTTCCTGGTCAACAAACGCGGCGAGATCGTCAAGCGCTTTGTTGGCACCCCCAACTTCACCGAGCTGCACCGACTGATCGAAAAGCTCTTGGCCGAAACCTGAACCACAAAGCCCCGCGCAAACGGGGCTGTCAAGCGCTCAATCTTTGCGGAAGTTGTCGTGGCAGGCCTTGCAACTGCTGCCGGCCGGGCCCACGGCCGCCTTGAGGGCATCGAGGCTGCCGCTCTTGGCCGCCACCACCACCTTGGCCAGTTCAGCCTGGTTCTTGTCGATGGCCTCTTTGAACTTGGCGCTTTCCTTCCAGATCTCAGGCTTGGCACGGGTCTCACCTTTGTCCGTGCCTTCACCAAAGGCCGTCCAGGGCAGCTTGGCCACGGCGGACACCACATCGGCGTTCTCAGCCGCAACTTTCGCATCAAAGGGGATCTTGCCCTGGGCCATCTGGTTGAGTCGACCAAAGTGCGCAGCCAGCAGGGTGAAACTGGCTTTGCGGTATTTGACCGCGTCCTCCGGTTTTGCAAACTGGGCTTGGGCCAGGCCCGCCCAGGTTGTGGCGGCCAGCAAGACCAAACAGGTCAGCGTTTTTTTCATGGTTCTCTCCTCGGAATGAGCGATGATGGGAATTTGCAGTCTCGCACGAATCAACAATTTTTGCTCGGGAGTGATTTCACATGGTCAGCGTCCGCATCTGGGATGTTCCCACCCGCCTGTTCCACTGGTCTTTGGTGATTAGCCTCGTGGGCCTGGTCATCACGGGCAACATCGGCGGTCAGGCCATGGCCTGGCACTTTCGGCTCGGCCAAGCGGTGCTGAGTCTGCTGGGCTTTCGCCTGTTGTGGGGCCTGGTGGGCGGACACTGGTCACGCTGGTGGCACCTGCCCCTGGCCCCTGCCAGTGTGCGCGCCTACTTGCGTGGCCAGGCGCCGCTGTCGCACACCGCGGGCCACAACCCACTGGGCTCCTGGTCGGTGATGGGCTTGCTGCTGCTTTGCGCCTTGCAAGTGGGCACGGGCCTGTTCAGTGATGACGATGTGGGCAACAGCGGCCCTTTGAGTGTGCTGATTTCGGGCAAATGGGTGAGCGCGATCACCAGTTGGCACAAAGGTCCGGGCAAGGTCTTGTTGCTGATGCTGGTGGGTCTGCATGTGGCCGCCATTGTCTGGTACCGCTGGCGCCATGGCGACAACCTGGTGCGGCCCATGCTGCAGGGCGACAAAGACTTGCCGGCCGCTGTGCCCGCCTCACGCGATGGCGTTTTGAACTGGCTGCTGGCCCTGCTGTGTTTGGCCCTCTCGAGCCTGGCTGTGCAGGCGCTGCTCGCGCTCGGGGACTGATGCGCGCGCCGGGCACAACCACTGCCGCTACACTTGTCTGCATCTGGACTTCTGCACGCGATCTTGGACACGCCCCAACTTGTCTTGCGCCCCCCGGTCGATGAGGCCGAGTGGCAAGCCACACGCGATATCTTTGTCGAATACGCGCGCTCACTGAGCGTCGACTTGGACTTTCAGGATTTCGAAGCGGAGCTGCTCGGCTTGCCCGGCGAGTACGCACCACCGCGCGGGGCCTTGTTGCTGGCCTGGGTGGACGAGGCGGTGGCCGGTTGTTGCGCCTTGCGCCCGATGGACGCGGCCGACTACCCCAACGCGGGCGAGATGAAGCGCCTGTATGTGCGCAAGGCCTTTCGGGGGCTGGGCTTGGGGCGCCAGCTGACCGAGGCCATCTTGGACGAAGCGCGCCGCGCGGGCTACAGCTGTGTGCTGTTGGACACTCTGGACGACATGGAAGCCGCGCGGGCGCTCTACGAGGACCTGGGCTTCGAGGAGATCCCGCCTTACTACCACAACCCCTATGCCGGGGCGCATTACCTCAAGGTGGAGCTGGGCTGATCAGGCCCTGGGCATGGGCTCCTCGGGTCAAGCCCGAGGATTACAGACAGTGGGTCAGCCCGAGGACAACTGGCATGCACAGTGGCTGCTCACCCATCGTCATTCCCGACTTGATCGGGAATCCATGGCTCAGCCCTTGGCCTGTGACAGCATCGTGGCCGCATCGCTGACCTCGAATTTGCCTGGGCCTTCGATGTTGAGCGCGGCCACCTTGCCGTCCTTGACCAACATGGAGTAACGGTTGCTGCGCAGGCCCATGCCGCGCGCAGTCAGATCCAGCGTCAGACCCGTGGCCTTGGTGAAATCGGCGCTGCCGTCGGCCAGCATGCGCACCTTGGTGCCCGTCTTTTGGTCACGCGCCCAGGCGCCCATGACAAAAGCGTCGTTGACGCTCACACACCAGATTTCATCGACGCCGGCAGCGCGCAGCGCATCGTGTTGCTCCACATAACCGGGCACATGCTTGGCCGAACAGGTGGGCGTGAAAGCACCCGGCAGGGCGAACAGCGCGATGGTCTTGCCGGCAGCGGCTTTGTGCACGTCCACCGGGTTGGGGCCGATGCTGCAACCATTGCCTTCGACCTCGGAATATTCCATCAGGGTGGCTTGGGGCAGGGTGTCTCCGACTTTGATCATGAGGGTCTCCAATGTGAAAGATGGGCAAAAAAAACGACCCACGCATTGTGGGCCGTTTTGGCAGGTTTTGCAGCGTTGCAGCTTTTTGGGCTTAAACGGCTGCAGCCTTTTCAACCAGACGGGTGGCAACCCAGTTCTTGGTCTTGGAGATCGGTTTGCTTTCGGTGATCTCGATGATGTCGCCCAGGTGGTATTCACCTTTTTCGTCGTGCGCGTGGTACTTGCTCGACTTGGCCACGATCTTGCCGTAGAGGGCGTGCTTGACGCGGCGCTCGACCAGCACGGTCACGGTCTTGGCGCGCTTGTCGCTGACCACCTTGCCAATCAAGGTGCGCTTGAGGGATGTTTTGGCTTCCGTCATGGTCACTCCTTATTTGGCGGCTTGCTTTTCAGCAAGGATGGTCTTGGCACGGGCGATGGCGCGGCGGGTCTCGCCGAGCGTACCGGTGTTGCCAAGTTGTTGCGTGGCTTTTTGCATGCGCAGACCAAAGTGGGCTTTTTGAAGCGCCTTGATCTCTTCTTTCACTCCAGCAACGTCTTTTTGGCGCAATTCAGCAGCGTTCATTTCTTGTTTCTCCTGAATTATTGGCC
>JACCDW011315827.1_pt1 | contig 18910 bp, 19 predicted proteins | sample 7449781 | NCBI WGS metagenome assembly JACCDW01 (sample SAMN15323449, study PRJNA562643) | freshwater metagenome | isolation source: river surface water | place: USA:Blue River Watershed | collected 2017-08-18
AAATGAATTATTGCGTCAACGCCTGCAAGTGCCTCAAGATCTACTGTTCCTGCTTGTGGATCCCAAGTGATTTCTTCAGCGGAGCGACTCGGTCTGCGAACTAATCTTTGTACTGTGTAACCTTCAGATTTCAGGTGTCCAACTAATGCATTACCTATGAGACCAGTTGAACCGGTAATCGCAACTCGTTGCATTGTTGGCATTAGAGACCAAGATCCGATTCAAAACCACCTAGTTCTAAACGTTCCTTGAGAGTTACCAAGAATCGCGCGGCATCCGCGCCATCTACAACTCGGTGATCGTATGAAAGACCTAGATAAACCATTGAACGAATTGCAATTGTTTCGCCACCATCTTCACCGCGAACAACCATTGGTCGCTTAACAATTGCGCCTAAACCAAGAATTGCAACCTGCGGTTGATTGATGATTGGTGTATCAAATAGCGCTCCGCGACTTCCTGTATTTGTAATTGTAAATGTTCCACCGCCAAGTTCATCAGGTGAAACCTTATTATCGCGAGTACGTGCTGCTAAATCTGAAATCTTGCGTGCAATGCCACCCATGTTCAGATCACCAGCGTTGTGAATAACTGGAACGAGTAACCCGCGTTCGGTATCTACAGCGATTCCTAGATGTTCTGCGCCGTGATAGGTAATTTGATCACCTTCGACAGATGAGTTAAGAACTGGATGCACCTTAAGTGCTTCGCATACTGCAACAGCGAAGAATGGGAGGAATGAGAGTTTTACGCCCTCGCGAGCTTCAAAAGTTGCTTTAGCGCGATCGCGTAAACGAGAAATCTTTGTGACATCTACTTCAATAACCGTTGTTAACTGCGCGCTTACTTGAAGTGATTCAACCATGCGGGTTGCAATTACTTTGCGCAAACGTGACATCGTTACTGTTGTTCCGCGAAGAGGTGATGCTGCAACAGGAGATGATTTTGCCGCTGCTGGAGTTACAGTCGCTGCCGAAGGAGCACTCTGAAGTGCAGCAGGTTTAGCAGCTGCTTGAACATCTTCTTTTCTGATGCGTCCGCCAATGCCGCTACCCTGAATCATTGAAAGATTGACTCCTAGTTCTGCGGCCAATTTTCTAACGATTGGAGTTACATATGCATCGGCTTGTGCTGCAACTGGTGCAGATACTGGTGCAGTAGCAGGGGGTGCAGTAACAGGGGGAGCAGACATAACGGGTGCGGCAACAACGGGTGCCGCAACAACGGGTGCTACAGGTGCGGCTGGAACTGCGCCATTAGCTGAACCGATAAGTCCTAGACGCGCACCAACTGGCACTGTTGAATCAACCGGGACGTCAATGGCCAGAAGAGTTCCTGCAACAGGTGATGGAATTTCTGTATCAACTTTGTCTGTAGAAACTTCAAGAAGTGCTTCATCCATAGCAACTGAATCGCCAACATTTTTCAACCAACGAGTAACAGTTCCTTCGCTAACGCTTTCACCAAGTGCTGGCATCGTAATAACAGTTCCCGCAGAATTTGATGCAGATGGAGCAACAGGTGCCGCAGGAGCTACAGGAGTTGGTACTACTGGCGCAGGTGCTGGTGTTGCAGCAACTGGTGCAGGTGTTGCAACTGGCGCTGCCGGCGCTGCTGCACCATCTTCGATTATGGCGAGGTCTGCTCCAACTGCAACAGTTTGGTCTACGCCTACAACTATTTTTTGAAGTGTTCCTGCAACAGGAGATGGAATTTCTGTATCAACTTTGTCTGTTGAAACTTCAAGAAGTGGCTCGTCAACAGCGATGTGATCGCCTTCGGACTTTAACCAACGTGTAACAGTTCCTTCTGTCACGCTCTCGCCAAGTGCCGGCATCGTTAATCTGAATGTCATTGTGATCTCCCTAGATTATCCGTGAGCATGAAGCGGTTTACCGGCGAGTGCCATGTGTGCTTCCCCCATGGCTTCAGAAAGTGTTGGATGTGCATGAATAAGCGGCGCAACATCATCGGCGCTTGCTTCCCAATTAAATATTAATTGAGCTTCGGCAAGTAATTCACCGACGCGAGAGCCAACCATGTGGATTCCAAGTACTGGACCATTTTTCTGCGCTACTAATTTTACGGAACCAGCGGTACGAAGAATTTGTGCCTTACCATTTCCAGCAAGGTCATAATTTAATTCAACGACATCAAAGCCGCGCTCTTTCGCAACGGCCGTTGTTAAACCAACAGATGCAACTTCTGGTTCGGAATATGTCACGCGGGGAACCCCGTCGTAATTGATTGGGCGTGGGTTAAGTCCGGCAATTTCTTCGGCTACCAAGATTCCCTCACCGAAACCAACGTGCGCCAATTGCAGAGTAGGGATGAGATCGCCAACTGCCCAAACACCAGGAACATTTGTTCGACACTTATCGTCAACCAAAACGTAGCCGCGATCCATAGAAATTCCCTGTTCTTCATAACCAAGGTTTGCCGATACTGGTCCGCGACCGACACTGACCAAAAGAACATCAGCGCTAAATGTTTTTCCATCTTCTAGCGTCACTGTTACCGAATCGCCATTAATTGACGCCGATTGGAAACGCACGCCAAGTTCGAAATTAATTCCACGTTTTCTAAAGGCACGTTCTAGTTGCTTGCTAGATGACTCATCTTCGAGTGCAACCAGGTGAGAAAGTCCTTCAATGATTGTTACTTCAGCACCAAAAGATTTCCAAACGGAAGCAAACTCGCATCCAATAACTCCTCCACCTAGAACGATGACGCTCTTTGGAACGTATTCCAACTTTGTTGCGTGATCAGAAGTAATGATCTTCTTTCCATCAATCTCAAGACCTGGAAGAGTTTTGGCGTAAGACCCAGTAGCCAGGACAACATTTTTGCCAGTGTATTTCTCGCCATTCACTTCAACGGTGTCTTTGGAAATCAATTTTCCGTGACCTTCGATGTAAGTAATGTTTCGAGACTTAACAAGACCTTGCAAACCTTTATGAAGACGCGCAATGACGCCATCCTTATAGGAATTCACTGCAGGCATATCCATTGATAAGAATTGCGCGTTCACACCAAAATGACTGGCATCACGTGCGCCATCTGCAATTTCACCTGAGTGCAAAAGAGCTTTAGTTGGGATACATCCACGGTGAAGACATGTGCCACCGAGTTTGTCCGCTTCGATAAGTGCCACTGATAGACCTAGTTGCGCGCTTCGAAGAGCGCATGCATAGCCGCCACTTCCACCGCCGAGAATTACTAGATCGAATTGAGCCACTCGCGTAAACCTCCCACAGTCATAACCACAGTCATAATGTCCACCATCTAGGGCTACTTACGCCCTGGTCCTATCTTGCCAGCCTTCGGGCTAGTTACCGAATTATCGAATTTTCAACCAAGCGCAGAAGTGTGCGCAGTGCCACACCGGTACCACCAACGGGGGTATATCCATGTGGTGCGGATTCGTTATACGCCGGTCCTGCAATGTCTAGATGGAGCCAAGGAACTTCAGGTTTGATGAAATCTTTCAAGAACAAACCAGCAACCAACATTCCACCCATTCGTTCTCCGATGTTTGCTAAATCTGCAACTGGAGAATCTAGAGAGGCTCGTAACTCTTGAGGTAGAGGCATTGGCCAAAATGCTTCGCCACTTTCGTTTGCAGCTGAAATAAATCGAGCGCTGAAATCTTCGTTATTTGTCATGACTGCACTGGTACGAGTGCCGAGTGCAACAACTTGTGCACCAGTGAGTGTGGCAACGTCAATTAGACCATCAAGTGATTTTGTCTCTTGGGCTTTCACAATCGCGTCTGCGAGTACAAGTCGACCTTCTGCATCTGGGTTCAAAACTTCCACAGTTTTGCCACCATAGATGGTGATGACATCGCTCGGACGTGTTGCATTATCGCTGACCATATTTTCAGCAAGTGGCGCCCATGCATGAATCGTTACGGGCAATTTCAAAGACGCTATCGCAAGTATTGCGCCACAGACAGCGGCTGCTCCACTCATGTCCGACTTCATTGCTTCCATACCTGCGGCTGGTTTAAGTGCAAGACCACCTGTATCAAAGGTGATTCCCTTGCCTACAAAGGCAAAAGTGCGAAGTGATTTTTTTGGGGAGTAAGTAATGTGAAGAAGTCGGGGAGGGTTTGCTGAACCTTGACCAACTCCAATAATTCCGCCGTAGCCACCGCTCTTGAGTTGTTTCTCGTTCAAAATGCTTACCTTTAGTGAAGATGAAGATCCGCCCACTGCTTTAACGGCTGCAGAAATCTTTTTTGTAAATGAATCTGGTGTGAGATGTGATGGGGGAGTATTAATTAAATCTCGAACTAGGTGTGTGTACTGAGCAATTATCTGCGCACGTTTTAAGGCGCTCTTTGCTTCAACTTTTTTAGAGAACTTAGAGTGGATAGCTATTGATGCCAGCGGCAATTTTCGTTCCAATTTTGTGGATCCACGGAATTCATCAAATGCGTATGCACCTAAAGCGGCGCCTTCGGCGATGGCGGCAACGGATGCAATATCAGTTGCGGGTAAGGCAAATGTAGCTTCACTGCTTCCAGCAAGTGCCCGTGCAGCTGCGCCCGCTGCGCGACGAAGAGTTTCATGGGAATAGTTGTTGCTTGTGATGCCTAAACCCGTAAAAAGAATCAGTTTTGTTCGAGTTCCGGGAATCTTTATTACTTCATCACTCTTACCTGTTGCACCAAGCTCCTTGAGTTGAGCGTGCAGAGTTCTAGTGTCAATAGTTACGGTTCCTGATTCGATAGTTAAAGCAGAAGCTTTGTTTGGGTTAAAAGAGAGCCCAAGAACTAGAACTCCATCTGTTACCGCGCCATCGGTAAGTTTTAGCGAGGACATGCTTCTCCTTTTTTGCCGCGTTGTGCCATTTCTCGAAACTCTATAAGGCGCACAGGTTATCGGTTGTAGCAACTTTTGTTGGTCTGGGAGTAGGTTGTGATTGTGAAAAATTCGCCTCTCCATCAAAAGCACCTAGACCTTCAAGCCAAGATGGCAGATTTTGGTGGCTGGTTAATGCCAATTGAGTACCCCGCGGCAGGCGTTCTTGCCGAGCACTCTGCTGTACGAGAAAGAGTTGGACTATTCGATGTTTCGCATTTAGGTAAAGCCAGTGTCAAAGGCCCAGGCGCTTTAGATTTTCTTAATGGAATTCTCACTAATGATTTGAACAGAATTTCAGATGGAATGGCGCAGTACACAATGTTGTGCAATGACAAAGGTGGGGTAATTGATGATCTCATTGCTTACCGAAATTCACCAGATGATATTTTCTTGGTACCAAATGCATCAAACACTTCTGATGTAGTTGCCGCACTTAGTGCTCAAGTTATACCTGGTATTGAAATTAAGAATTTACATAATGAGTATGCAGTTCTCGCATTACAAGGTCCGGCAACTTCAAAAGTTCTAGAATCGCTAGGCATCTCTCCAACTATTGATTACATGAGCTTTACTCACGTACAAATTGCTCAGTGTGATGTAATTTTATGTCGCACCGGATATACAGGTGAATTTGGATTTGAGTTATTACCTCGATGGAATGACGCAGAAAAAGTATGGGATGCACTTGTTGGCGCAATTCAACCTTTAGATGGTTTGGTGTGTGGATTGGGATCTAGAGATACGTTGCGCACGGAAATGGGATACCCATTGCATGGTCACGAACTCTCATTGGAAATTACTCCAGTTCAAGCGAGTGCTTCTTGGGCAGTGGGTTGGAAGAAAGAAAAATTTGCAGGAGATAGCGTTCTTCGTGGAGAAAGAACAAATGGTCCACGACGCTTCATGCACGGTTTGAAATCTCTCGATCGCGGAATCCCTCGTGCGGGAATGACTGTCAAAGATTCTGATGGAATTGAGGTTGGCATCGTAACTTCAGGGACATTTTCGCCAACGTTAAAAAACGGAATCGCATTGGCGCTCTTAGATTCCTCAGTGAATCTTGGAACCGTCGTTGTTATTGATGTACGTGGACGAGAGTCTCAAGCCGAAGTTGTCACTCTTCCCTTTGTTCAATCACACGTTCGCTAGCAATAATTTCGAACTAACTAAATGGTGTCTCCAGGTTTCACCTGTGGGTGTGGAGTACGAAGTCGACGCATTTGCGTTGAACGTAACCAGCCGTAAAGCCCTAGTCCCTTTGTAGCGGTGTCAGGGAAACGATTTCGAACTTCGCGCTTAATTTTGCGAGAAAGGAAGATTCCATCTACAACAGCTGCAAGAAGGACCGCGTACATCAATGCTATTCCACCAAATTGGAGTGCTTTAACCGGAAAAATTGAAAGCAGTAAAACTACAAAAATAATCGGTAGGAAATATTCACCAATTGATTTACGTGAATCAACTAAGTTTCTTACATAACGTCTGGCTGGACCTCTATCGCGAGCTGGTAATGCATTTTCATCGCCGCGTAAGTAAGCAATACGAGAAGCATTTCTAGCAGCACGAGATTGTTCACGTGCGCGCTTTTTTTCTTCCTTTGAAGAAGCTGGTGCTAGGGAAGAAACAATTCTTTTTGATTGCGCTTCTTTGCGCTTAGGCGTTGGTCGCCCTTTTTTTGACGATGAATCATTTGAGGTAGGCATGGGTGTAACTATAGAGCGAGCATTCTTTCGAGTGCGAGTTTTGAGTAGCGAGCTACATCCGGTGCCACGCGGATTTGATTGACAACGGTCCCCGAAACCAGTGATTCCATCGCCCATACCAAGTGAGGTAGATCAATTCGGTTCATGGTGGAGCAGTAGCAGATGTCTTTATCGAGAAAGTAGATTTCCTTATCAGGATTAGTTTGTGAAATGCGTTGGACCAAGTTCAGCTCGGTACCGATGGCCCATTTAGAACCAGCCGGAGAAGATTTTACAATTTGAATGATCTTTTCTGTCGAACCAATTTGGTCGGCTGCACTCACAACTTCATGAGTACATTCTGGGTGTACCAAAACCTTTACTCCGGCAACTCGTTTACGAATCTCATCGACACTCTCTATTGAGAATCTTCCATGAACTGAGCAATGACCACGCCAGAGAATTACCTTGGCTTTTTTGATTTGTTCTTCAGTTAAACCGCCCATTGGTTTCCATGGATTCCAGAGCACGCAGTCATCAAGAGTTAAACCCAGAGATAGAACAGCGGTGTTTCTACCCAGATGCTGGTCAGGTAAGAAAAGAATTTTTTCGCCTTGAGTAAACGCCCACTTCATTGCTGCTTCTGCATTTGATGACGTACAAATTGTTCCGCCATGTTCGCCTGTAAATGACTTAATTGCAGCAGAAGAATTCATGTATGTAACTGGAATGACTTTTTCTGCAACTCCGATACTTTGAAGTTCCGACCAACACTTTGCTACTTGATTAGCTGTTGCCATGTCAGCCATTGAGCAACCTGCTGCAAGATCAGGAAGAATTACTCTTTGTTTATCGGATGTAAGGATGTCGGCGCTTTCTGCCATGAAGTGCACCCCACAGAAAATAATGTTTTCTACAGAACTTTGATTAGCTGCTTCTTGAGCCAACTTGAATGAATCACCAGTGATATCTGCGAATTCGATAACTTCGTTACGTTGATAGTGATGACCAAGGATTAGAACATCTGATCCAAGTGCTTTACGGGCTGCTCTGGCGCGAGCGACCAAGTCAGGATCACTGGCTGCAGGAAGTTGCCCATCGCAGGAGACGCCACGTTCGCTGGCAAGGTCACTGCCTTGTCCAAGTAGTAATAGATCACTCAGATTCACGATGACATTCTCTCTCATAATCAGTGTCCATGTCGCGCGGACTCCAACAGGTCGCTAGGCTTAGCACGTACTCGAAAGGGAGAGAACATGAGCACAGAGACAAGCACTTCAGCAGGAATCCTTCTTACCGATAACGCGGCGTCAAAGGTTGCCGCACTATTGGCGCAAGAAGGGCGCGATGATTTAAATCTTCGCGTTGCCGTACAACCTGGTGGATGTTCTGGCTTGAAATACCAACTCTATTTCGATGATCGTAATCTCGACGGAGATATTGTCCGCGAATTCGGTAACGTTAAAGTCATAACAGATAAGATGAGCGATCCTTATTTGTCTGGTGCAACAATTGACTTTGTGGACACAATTGAGAAGCAAGGCTTCACAATTGATAATCCAAATGCTCAGGGCTCATGCGCCTGTGGCGATTCTTTTAACTAAGCCATTCCCTAACTAGTATCACGCCATGCGAATTGGTGTAGCTGGCTCTGTGGGTCTTGATCATTTAATGACCTTCTCTGGAAAATTCACAGATTCATTAGTGGCTGGTTCTCTCGAAAAAGTCTCACTTTCATTTTTAGTAGATGATCTAGAAGTGCGCCGCGGTGGATGTGCTGCAAATATCTGCTTCGGAATGGCAATGCTTGGAATCAACCCAATTTTGATTGCAGCTGTTGGAAAAGATTGGGCAGATTACGAAGCATGGCTTTCACGTCACGGCGTGGATACATCGCATGTGTTAATTTCAAAAGAGCTATTTACCGCTCACTTCATGGTCACAACAGATACTGAACTCAATCAGATTGCTTCATTTTTTCCTGGCGCAATGAGCGAGGCAAGAAATATCGAATTAGATCCAATTATGGACAAGACAGGAGTACTTGATCTGATTGTTATTTCACCTGATGATCCCGAAGCAATGATGCGACATAGCGAAGTTGCACGGGCACGTGGGATTGCTTTTGCCGCTGATCCTTCACAGCAGATGGCTCGCATGGAAGGAGAAGAAATCAAAACACTCATTGACGGGGCTGCATATTTATTTATGAATGAATATGAATTGGCACTTGCTATTCAAAAAACTGGCTGGAGTGATGCCGAAATCCTCTCACGCGTTAAATATCGAGTTGTTACACAAGGTTCAAAAGGTGCTCGGATTGAATCAAAAGGTGGCGAACTAATAAAGATCCTCTGCCCGAAAGAGAAAGCCAAAATCGACCCAACGGGTGTTGGTGATTCGTTTCGATCTGGCTTCATAGCAGGTCTGGCTTGGGGACTATCTCACGAAAGATGTTTACAACTCGGAGCAATGATTGCCACCTACGTGATTGAAACTAAAGGCACCCAGGAATATCGATTTACATCAGAACAATTCATCGAACGTTTCAAGAGCGCCTATGGAGATGTGGCATCCTCAGAAATTAGCGCGCATTTAAATTAGTTTTTCGTAATGAGAAACTTCCCATCTTCAATTTTAGAAAATCTATTTCCTGTCATTCGAGACCAGGCGCTTAAATCAGGTTCCGTGGCTGGATCATCGGAATAGAGAGTGATTTGATCCCCACTATTTAAAGTTGAAATTTGTTTTCCAAGTTCAATTATTGGCTGAGGGCAACGCAAGCCACGAGCATCAATGTTAATCATGCTCGCAAACGCTCCACATTGTTTTTAACTGATGAAATTAAGCCATCAATTTCAGATTGTGTTGCATCAGGATGAATTGCTATTCGGATGTTTCCATGAGTTAAAACTCCCATTGCCGCCAAGACGTGGCTGGGTTCCAAGTTATCGGACGTGCACGCAGAACCGGAATCAACACTAAATCCATCACCTTGAATTCCACGTAAGAGTTCTTCGCCATTGCAATTCAAAAAAGATGCGCTGAGTAAATGGGGCAGACTGGAATCTAATGAACCCGCAATGTCCACATCTGGGATCTGAGCAAAGGAATCTCGTAGTTGTGAGTTGAACTTGCGTGCACGCAAATTTGCTTCTTCGACTTCAGATGAAAAATTCTCAATCGCTACAGCACTTGCCAGCAAGAGAGGAAGAGATGCTTCAAAATTTGGATGGGCTGCATTGAGATGGGGAAGTGGATTGCTCCACTGTGATTTGTCTTTGATGACTAACAATCCAAGTTCACTCGGTCCATACCAAGAGCGACTATCAAAAATTGCCGTTGAATAATTGTTGATGCCTTGGACACGGATACCGCTTGCGGTTGCATCTAGGAAAATTCGGTCTGGATTAACACTACGGATGATTTCCTCGCACTCTTGGATTACTCCAGTCTCGGCATTAGCCACCGACAGAGCGAGAACTGAGTTGCGTGATTGTTGGTCGGGTGAAATAAGTTTTCCATCTAGAGCACTTGGTAGAACGTGATGAGAGCTTCGTGAAGCTATTGCAAAAATGTCTTTTCGATCCGTTGCTCCATGAACCAGGGTTAATGATTCTGTAAGTAATCCTTGAAGACCCAAGTAGTACCCCAGGGTCATTGAAGAAAATGCAAAGATCGAGTCCACGGGAACTTTAAGTGAGGCTGCTATTGATTCGATAGCTTGGTTTTTCACCTGGTTGGCTTTAGATCCCGATTGTGAAAGCTTTCTGGGATCTGCCCACCCATTTTCGAAGGCAGCATGGAGAACCTCGAAAGCCTTTGGATGAAGAGGGCTTTCACTCTGGAAATTTCCTGTGACCCGTACCACCAGATGAACGCTACTGGCTGGTGAGTGTGTTTTGGAAATGCCCCACTATTCTTAAGCCTATGTCCGCACGTATGAAGAGAGTTCTATCCCTAGCGGGGGTGCTGGTCCCGTCAACACTGTTTTTAACTAGTTGTTCAGAAGTCTCTGGACTTGGTTTTGATAAAGGCGTTAGCAGCGTTAACGATCAATCTCTTTCATTGTGGCAAGGTGCCTGGATTGCAGCAGGCGTTGTTGGCGTAATTACATTGATTCTTATTTTGTGGCCGGCATTTTTTCACCGCCTTAAGAAAGATTCACCGGAGTTTCCAAAACAAACGCAGTACAACGTTCCAGTAGAAATTCTTTACACAGTAATTCCATTCATTATCGTGGCCGTTCTTTTCGTCTATACCTTGAGAGCTCAAACAGAGATCACCGCCAAAACAACTGGCCCAGCGCATGAAATTTCTGTTGAAGGAATTCAATGGTCATGGCAATTCGGATATGCAGAAGCCGGCCCTGATGCAGTAGTTACAGGAACTCCTGCGCAACCACCAACTTTGTATTTGCCACAAGGCGAAAAGGTTCGATTCACAATCACATCCAATGACGTTGTTCATGGTTTCTGGATTCCAGCTTTTATGATTCAAATGCAAAATCTTCCGGGAGTCACCAACAAATTAGAGTTCACAGCTAATAAATTAGGAACATATCCGGGTCGCTGCAATATTTTGTGCGGGCGAAACCACACTCAAATGATTTTTACGGTCAAAGTTGTAACTCCATCTGAATACCAGAACTACTTAGAAACCCTGAAGGTGAGCGCAGCATGACAACTTTTGCAGAGCGTCCAGCACTGACTCTTCCAACGCAGGATTTGCAACCAACGCGAAAAGGAAATGCTTTCGTTAAGTGGGTAACTACAACAGACCATAAGCGCATCGGTTACTTGTATCTCTTTACTACTTTTGCATGGTTTCTAATCGCTGGACTTCTTGCACTTATATTGCGTTCAGAGTTAGCACGACCTGGTCTGCAGTTCTTGAGTAACGAGCAGTACAACCAAATTTTCACAATGCACGGAACAATCATGTTGCTGATGTTCGCAACTCCGTTATTCGTTGGTTTTGCCAACGTCATCATGCCTCTTCAAATTGGCGCAGCTGACGTAGCATTTCCGCGCTTAAACATGCTTTCGTACTGGCTGTATCTATTTTCTGGAATCATGGTTTTCGCAGGATTCATAACTCCAGGAGGCGCCGCCTCCTTTGGTTGGACTGCATATGCGCCACTATCAAACTCTGTTTATTCACCAGGCATTGGAGCAGACCTCTGGATTGTTGGTCTTGCTGTCGGTGGTATCGGAACAATTCTGGGCGCCGTTAACTTCATTACAACTATTTTTACAATGCGCGCACCTGGTATGACGATGTTTAGAATGTCGATCTTCTCTTGGAACGTATTGCTTACTTCGATCTTGGTTCTTCTAGCGTTCCCACCATTAGCGGTTGCTTTCTTAGGTTTAGAAGCGGATCGTTTATATGGCACTCACTTATTTGATCCAGCTAACGGTGGTGCGATGTTGTGGCAGCACCTCTTCTGGTTCTTCGGTCACCCTGAGGTGTACATCTTGGCTCTTCCTTTCTTCGGAATTGCAACAGAGATTTTGCCAGTCTTTAGCCGCAAACCAATCTTTGGTTATAAGGGCTTGATTGCAGCAACAATTGCAATTGCAGCGTTGTCTGTCTCTGTATGGGCGCACCATATGTTCGCAAGCGGGCAAGTGCTCTTACCGTTCTTCTCGTTCATGACATTTTTAATTGGTGTACCCACCGGAGTTAAGTTCTTTAACTGGATCGGCACCATGTGGCGTGGTCACGTCACATTTGAAACACCAATGCTCTGGGTTATGGGCTTTCTCGTAACATTCTTATTCGGTGGATTAACTGGAATTATTCTGGCTTCACCTCCACTTGATTTTGCAGTTTCGGCTTCATACTTCGTAGTTGCGCACTTCCACTATGTTCTATTTGGCACTGTGGTCTTTGCGATGTTTGCCGGATTCTACTTCTGGTGGCCAAAGATGACAGGTCGCATGCTCAATGAACGACTAGGAAAAATTCACTTCTGGACCCTCTTCTTCGGTTTCCACCTAACATTCTTAATCCAGCACTGGTTAGGTATAAAAGGCTTCCCACGCCGTTATGCGGATTACCTGCCTACAGATGGCTTCACCTTCATGAATACCGTTTCAACAATCGGTTCATTCTTATTGGCGCTTTCAATGATTCCATTCTTCGTAAACGTCTGGATTACTCGCAAGAGCCCTCTCGTTAATGTCGATGATCCATGGGGTTACGGCTCATCTTTGGAGTGGGCAACTTCATGTCCACCTCCACGCCACAACTTCACATCTATGCCACGCATTTCAAGTGAGCGACCAGCATTTGATTTACACCATCCACATATCAAAACTGAAGGGCACTAAGTTCAATGAAAACTAATTGGATGCTCTTTGTTGGGCTAGCTATTTTCTACGTCATCATGACAATTGTTTATTGGTATGTAGATGGTGAACCGTTGGGTATTACAGGGCTAATGCTCTCTGCCGGTCTTGCTGGCATGGTTGGTTTTTATGTTTGGTTTACACAAAAAAGAATTGGAAAAATTCTTCCAGAAGATAACATCACTGCTGAGATCTCAGATGGTGCTGGCGAGCTTGGTTTCTTCAGCCCTCATTCATGGTGGCCACTACCAACAGGCATGTCTGCAGTAGCAGTTGGTCTAGGTTTGATTATCGGTTGGTGGTTCACACTTATTGCGGTAACTGGATTGATTATCAGCGTAATTGGCTGGGTTACTGAATACGAAAAGCCACTTCCAACTGCTTCTCACTAATTGCGCTTCAAAAGCTAGCATCGGATGAGAAAAGTTCGCGACCTTCTAAAAGCATCGCATTTCATCCCTTCACTGATTGTCTCATCCATTGCTTTTGCATTCGGGATTCATTACTGGTGGGAAGGCCCGGCTTACGTTATAGCCTTCACAGTATTTACCGGCCAGCTCGTAGTTGGCTGGAGTAATGACCTCTATGACTTTGCTGATGATCAAAAACATCAACGTTTGAATAAACCCCTTGTATCGGGTGTTATCACAGAAAAATATTTACGGTCATGGTTGATTTTCATGGTGCCATTTTCACTTGTTGTAAACATTCTTGGGCCCTTAGGTTTTAAAGGCGGCTTGCTCTATTGGCTAGGTATCGGTTGTGGTGTGGCGTATAACTTCTATTTCAAATTTACTTTTCTCTCTCCGTTGCCATTTGCGGTCGCATTTGCAATTTTGCCTTCATGCATTGCCATCTCTAAAGATGTTACGCCTCCACTATGGATGTGGCTTGGGGGAGCGCTCCTGGGTTGCGCAGCGCATTTTGTTAACGTGCTAAAGGATTTAGACCAAGACAGAGCGAGCGAAATTAAAGGTCTTCCTCAGATTGTTGGCAAGAAGGCATCAATTGCGATCGCAGCAGTACTGAGCGTTATTGCTCTTGTCGTACTTGTAATTTCTTAGTGATGTTCGATCTCGTTGAGATCTTTACCAGTTACTTTCGGTGCCACCTCGGCATTTGCTTGACTCATTCGAGAACGCAATTTATTGCGAATTGCAGATGGACGGCGCACACCCGATTTATCAATTTCTGGCAATTCCAATGGGCCGTTCTGTTCATGTGAGGTAAGTAGCCACTTCTTCTCTGGTGATAGCTCTTCATGAATTTCAACGAATTCGCCGTGAGGTAGTCGAACAAGGCGACCTGTTTCTTTTCCGTGCAGCACAAGTTCGCGATCAGATCTTTGTAGTGAAATACAGATGCGCTTGGTGATCACAAATGCAATCGGAGGAAGCACGATGATGCCAATACGGCTAAACCACATAATCTGATTAATACTTAAATCAAATTGCTGAGCAATAATGTCGTTGCCGCCGTTGATGAGTGCTACGAGAGTGAAAGTTAGTGCCATCGCACCGATTGCTGTGCGATTTGGGGCATTACGTGGTCGATCAAGAAGATGGTGCTCGCGCTTATCGCCTGTAATCCAACTTTCGATAAATGGATACAGAGCCAAGCCAGTGAACATCAGGCCAGGAATAATCAAGCCCGGAATAAGAATGTTCCAGGAGATTGTGTAACCAAAGAGATATGACTCAAGTGGTGGCGCCATACGCACTAATCCATCAAGCCAACCCATATACCAATCGGGCTGTGAACCAGCAGAAATTTGACCAGGCGTATAAGGCCCGTATAACCAAATCGGGTTAATGGATGCAACAGCTGCAATAAATGTTGTTACACCAAATACAACAAAGAAGAATCCGCCAGCCTTAGCCATGTAAACCGGCATGAGGGGATAGCCAACAACATTTTTCTCGGTACGCCCTGGACCTGGGTATTGAGTGTGCTTCTGGTACCACACCAACATTAAGTGCACGGTGATCAGGGCTAGGAAAATAGCTGGCAAAATCAAAACGTGAACGATAAAGATTCTTGGAATAAATGCTTCACCAGGAAATGCTCCACCGAAGGCGAAGAATGCAAGATAAGTACCCACTACTGGAATGGCCTGAATAATTGCTTCAGCAATTCGAATACCGGTACCTGATAACAAGTCATCTGGCAGTGAGTAACCAAGGAAGCCTTCAACAATTCCGAGAGTAAGTAATCCAACGCCAATGATCCAGTTAAATTCACGTGGCTTACGGAAAGCGCCTGTGAAGTAAACGCGCATTAAGTGAACAACAATTGCAACCATGAAAAAGAGCGCAGCCCAGTGGTGGATCTGGCGCATCAATAAACCACCACGAATTTCAAATGAAATATCTAGCGTAGATGCATACGCTGCTGACATCTCTAAACCTGCAAGTGGTTGGTATTCACCATCGTAAATAACTTCACGTTGTGATGGATCAAACCAGAATGTTAAGAATGTGCCTGAGAGCAGCAAAATAATGAATGAGTACAAAGCAATTTCACCAAGTAAGAATGACCAGTGGTCGGGAAATACTTTGTTGAGATTCTTCTTCATCCAGGCTGCGGCGCCAGTTCGCTCGTCTACATAATTTGCGACGTTGCCAGCGATACGTTCACGTGCGGTCATGATGAGCGCTCCCAAAAACTAGGTCCAACTGGTTCGTTGAATGGTTCTTTTGCAATTAGATACCCTTCGGAATCCAAGGCCAATGCTAATTGAGGTAGTGGTCTGGCCGCAGGTCCAAATAAGACCTTTGCAGCGCGGGTCACATCAAATGTTGATTGGTGACATGGACAGAGCAGGTGCTTTGTCTGTTGTTCATACAGCGCCACTGCGCAACCCATATGAGAACAAATCTTTGAAAACGCAATGATGCCTTCGTGAGTCCAGGACAAACGCTCAGCGTCTAAGTTGAACTCTTCGGGACGTAGACGAATTAGTAAAACCGCATCTTTAGCAATGTCACTGAGTTTGTGGTGATCTTCACCAGGGGGAAGTTCAGGTAGAACTTGGGCTACTGCTCCAACTTCTAAATCTTCTGGCTTAATCGGACGATCACCTGGATCTGTTACGAGTCGAGTACCAGCTTTCCAACTTGTTTTCGTAAGTGAATCTTCTGGAAGCGGACCGAGATCGCGTAGCAATAACAATGGAGATAGGCCAACTAAGCCGAGGGATAAACCGAGGGATCGCTTAATCAATGAACGACGACCTAATCCAGCAGCGGCTGCACCTTCCTTAGCTGTCTTAACAAACTCTTTGCGATCTTCTTCAGTCGAACGGAACTCGTGACGTTGCACGGTAACTTCGTTATCTGGCATGAGTGTTTTAGCCCAATGAATTGCGCCAATTCCAATGAAGAAAAGCGAGAAGGCAAGACCTAGACCTAAGAAAAGTTGATGAGCATTTGTGTTACCCATAACTGGTAAAAAGATGAAAATATCGTCTGGGATCGCAACGTAGGAGAAGATAAAGAGAAGCGTTCCGAGGGATGAAAGAGAGAAAAGAATTGCGACTTGGCGCTCAGCTCTTTTGGCAGCGATCGGATCTTCATCGGCTTTGCGATGAACATGTGGCGGAATTCCAGGATCTGAAATAGCTTCTAGTTCGTGTGCCATGTTTTCCTTATCTCGCCTTCATTGCAAGCCAGACTGCAACGCCAATTAACATTCCAATTCCAAGTGTCCAAACAAGTAAGCCTTCAGTTACGGGACCAACTCTTCCAAGGGATGCACCGCCTAGTGCTGGTTCCGCTTCTGCAGCTTTAATCCATTTAATAATCGAGAGTTTTTCTTCTGGAGTAATAGTTTTATCGGAGAAAACCGGCATGGATTGTGGACCAGTGATCATCGCTTCATAAATATGAACAGGCTCTACGCCCATCACGGTAGGTGCGTATTTACCTTGCGTTAGTGCTCCACCTTGACCAGCAAAGTTATGGCACATAGCGCAGTTATTTCTAAAGAGTTCGCCGCCTTCAGCAAGACTTCCATCTCGTTCATAATTGAGTAATTCATCGCCTGGAATTTCAGGTCCTGGTGCGAGGGATGCAACATAAGCAGCGAGGGCTGCTACTTGTTCAGGTGTGTACACAGGTTCTTTGCGCATTGCTTGTGTGCTCATATCAGCCATTGGCATACGACCAGTTGCAACTTGGAAATCAACAGATGCAGCACCTACGCCAATTAACGATGGTGCAATTGCACCACCTTCAGCATTTAGGCCGTGACATGAGGAGCAACCCTTCAAGAAGAGTTGCTTTCCTTCTTCAATAACAGCCGAACGAGCTAATGCGAGCGCTGACTTATTCGGTGTTGCACTTGCAACAGAAAAAGTCGTACCGATTGCCAAAAGCGCGAACACCAACAAAATAGGTGCTGCAGCGCGATGTCTGCGGTATCGGGATAGTCGCTTCACATTGTGCCTTTCGTTATCTTCATAATTACTTGATCAAGTAAATTGCTGAAAAGAGTGCGATCCAAACAACATCGACGAAGTGCCAGTAGTAGGAAACCACAATCGCTGTTGTTGCTTGAGAATGAGTGAAGCGGCGAGCCTTAGCGACTCGCAACATCACGATAAGAAATGCAATAAGACCACCGGTTACGTGCAGACCATGGAAGCCAGTTGCGATGTAAAAAATAGAACCGTAAGCAGTTGATGACAGCGTCATGCCTTCTGAGACCAAGAGTGCGTATTCATATACCTGACCGGCGATGAAGAATGCACCCATAAGGAATGTGAGTGCGAACCACTCGCGCATTCCCCATTTACTCATCTGCAAAAAACTACCTGTTCGCTTATTTTGAAAACGTTCTGCAGCAAAGACACCAAACTGACATGTAACTGATGAGAGAACCAGGATCGTTGTATTAAAAGCTGCAAATGGAATATTCAAGAGTTCAGATGATTCAAGCCAAATTGCTGGACCTTGAACAGCGCGAGTTGTGAAATAAATTGCAAACAAACCTGCGAAAAACATTAACTCACTAGAGAGCCAAACAATGGTTCCAACTGCGACCAAGTTCGGGCGCGTGATTTTATGGGCTGTGGCTTCAGTGGACATAGGGATGATTATTCCCGCAAAGGCGTCTGACTTCCACCGCCACCGACCTAGTTGCCCTCGGCATTTTCGCCTCAACTGGGTGAAACGGGTCACTTCGAATTCTAGCTCTCAGAATGGAAACGAACTATTAGGATATGACCATGGTTTCAGAAGCATCTACGGCTCAAAAGAAGAAGCAGATCGCTATTTATTCCGACGATAGTTCGGTCAGAGCTGCTGTAATTCTTGCCCTTGGAAATCGCATTGCCGAGGATTTACCTGAACATGAAATTCATGAATTTGCGACGGGTGCGGCCCTTCGACAGTACATCGACCGCAAATCTCAAGATGGAACCTTCAAGATTGATTTATTTATTTTAGATGGCGAAGCGACCCCTGAAGGCGGACTTGGAGTTGCACGTCAGTTAAAGGATGAAGTTTTTAACTGCCCACCCGTATTGGCGATTACAGGGCGCAAAGAGGATGCATGGCTTGCAGCATGGTCAAAAGTTGAAGCATCTGTAATTCACCCAATAGATCCATTTACTCTTGCTCGCACTGTCGCAGAATTGTTGCGCACCGGCTCACTCACTTCGGCGTAATACTTAAAAAGCCCAATCATGAGCGAAAGATGGAAAGAGTCTGTCGCTGCTCTTGAATCTGGTTTGAATTTAACGAGTACTGATGCACAGTGGTTTATGCGCGAAATTCTCGAGGGACGAGCAGAAGGCTCTGATCTCTCAGCGTTTTTGATAGCGCTAAAGAATAAGGGCGAGACATCAGATGAAGTTGGTGCATTTGTTACAGAAATGTTTAATCACAGTGCGCCGATAAATATCACTCAAAGATCTGTAGACACCGTTGGTACAGGTGGCGATGGTGCACACACAATCAACATCTCAACAACTGCTGCCATCATTGCTGCAGCAGCTGGA
>JACCDW011925241.1_pt1 | contig 18907 bp, 16 predicted proteins | sample 7449781 | NCBI WGS metagenome assembly JACCDW01 (sample SAMN15323449, study PRJNA562643) | freshwater metagenome | isolation source: river surface water | place: USA:Blue River Watershed | collected 2017-08-18
ATACTTGCTCCTCAGTTTCAGCTGAACATGGACCCGCAATAATCAACGGCTTTCCACCAGTCTGAATCCACTCTTGCATAGGTACAATGTCTAAATTGGCATTCATAATTTTCGGATTTACAAGGCTCACGCCCCAAACGTTTTGTTTATTTTATTTTATACTTCACCGATTCAACGGATTATTAATTCTCTTATATTTGCAAGCTATTTCAAAATCAATGAACAAACCCAACGCTTCAGCCTTGCCCACCTTATCGTTCGAAGACACTAAAATTGCCTTTGCATCTAAGTCCAACTTTAAACTAAAAAAGGCTTATTGGATTTTCGCCTTAATGAACCAAAATTGGCTTGTAAAGTTAGGGACTTTTTTCATCAAATTATTCCTTTTCCTTCATTTTCCCATCAAAAAACTAATAAAAACTACGATTTTTGAGCAATTCTGCGGTGGAGAAACGATACAAGAATGCAATCAGACGATTGACCAACTGCAATTGGGAAAGATTGGAACCATCTTAGACTACTCAGTTGAGGGAGAAGAAAATGAAAAATCTTTCCAAATAACGAAGCAGGAAATTCTAAAAACAATTCAAAAAGCCCATGAGAATCAAGCGATTCCGTTCGCCGTTTTCAAGATGACGGGCATATTTCAATCGGAGCTATTAGAAGAATTTCAAACCGAATCAGGATTAGCCGAGGAAAACGAGGTGGCATTCCAACACAGCAAAGAGATATTGGTAGAAATTTGCCAAAAGGCATATGATTTAAAGGTTCGTTTATTCATTGACGCAGAAGAAAGCTGGATTCAAGGAACAATTGACACATTGACCTATGAAATGATGGAACGATACAATCAGGAGACATCCATCATATTCAATACATTTCAAATGTATCGAGTGGACATGCTAGCAAACCTAACAAATGCAATTGCTACTGCGAAAGACAAGCATTATTTCCTAGGTGTCAAATTAGTTCGCGGGGCATATTTAGAGAAAGAACGCCAGCGAGCGCATGAGGATGAATATTCAGAACCGCTACATAAAGACAAAGAACATACTGATCAAGATTTTAACCAAGGGATGTTGTCTTGTCTAATGAATTTATCACATGTGCATTTTTGTATTGGTACACACAATGAATGCAGCTGCAAATTATTGATTGAGGAAATGGCTAAACAGCAAATTCCACATAATCATCCCAATATTTATTTTGCCCAATTACTGGGGATGTCAGATAACATAAGCTATAACCTTGCTGCTGCGGGATATAATGTAGCCAAATACGTGCCATACGGCCCTGTAGAATCTGTAATGCCCTACTTATTCCGTCGGGCCGAGGAGAATAGCTCCATTGCGGGGCAAACATCACGCGAATTCACCTTATTACTGAATGAAGTAAAACGCAGAAAAAACGCCTAATGAAATCCAATTATCGCTATTTCCTACTTAGTTTTATCATTATCCTAGTGGATCAGGGCATAAAAATGGCCGTACACAACTTTATGGACCCTGGATATTATGGCCAAATTGAGCTGATAGGCCCCTATATTAAGTTACATTATACCTTGAATCCGGGTATGGCCTTTGGTATACAACTTGGTTCCGATTATGGGAAATTAATGCTCACAAGTTTCCGAATATTGGCGATGTTTGGTATAGGTTATTTTCTTTACAAATTAACGGTTAATCAGTCCAGACCATTATTGTTAGTTTGCACTGCTTTGATATTAGGCGGTGCTATAGGCAACCTGATTGATTCTGTTTTTTATGGAGTATTTTTGAATAATGCACCACTAGATGCACCCATGCAATGGTTTCATGGACAGGTTATTGATATGTTTTTCTTTGATTTCTGGGAAGGTATTCTACCTACATGGATACCCATTTGGGGTGGAACCTATTATTCTACACCTATATTTAATTTTGCTGACGCTGCCATTTTCTGTGGGGTTGTAACAATTTTATTCTTCCAAAATTACCTATTCAAGCAGAACAACGAATAATAGAATATCATGGGGCAATATCTCATCTTTTTCCTATTGGCCCTATTTGCTGAAATCGTTGGAACAATTAGCGGCTTTGGATCATCCATTTTATTTGTTCCACTCGCCTCACAAGTCTTAGATTTCAAGATTGTATTGGGAATCACAGCCGTTTTTCATGTTTTCAGCAATTTGTCCAAGTTATATTTATTCCAAAAAGGCATAGACATAAAGATTGCTCTTAAATTAGGGTTACCCGCTGTATTATTTGTAACCTTGGGCGCATGGCTAACGAATTACATTCCTCAGAAAGAAATCGAGATCGGAATGAATCTAATCATTTTCGTATTAGCACTCTATCTTATGACTGGCCACCACAAAGGGCTGAAGGAAACGAATACCAACCTTTATTTAGGTGGAACAATATCTGGATTTCTAGCTGGTTTAATTGGAACAGGAGGAGCAATCCGTGGCATTACTTTGGCGGCTTTCAATTTGGAGAAAGATGCCTTCATTGCTACCTCGGCCATCATTGACATGGGCGTAGATTTGAGTCGGGCTGGCGTTTACATCGCAAGCGGATATTTCCATCAAGAACACCTTGTTTTGATCCCTTTCCTCATTGTTATATCAATTACAGGCTCTTATTTGGGCAAAAGAATTTTACAATACATCCCTGAGAAGACCTTTCAATATATTGTGTTGGGTGTAATTCTGTTGACATCGCTGTTGCAGGCGGTTAAATATTTTTTTTGAGGTAAAAGGTAAGAGTGAAGAGTGAAGAGATAAGAGTATCAAATACAATAGGCTGGACGATAAAATCCAACAGCTAAATTAACCCTAGACTTTAGCCTGGGAATCCCCAGATTAAAGTCTAGAGCTAGATTAAATTCAAATTTCATTTTAACCCAACAGATTAAATACAAAAAAAGCCCCGATTTTCATCGAGGCTTTCTTCAAAATAATCAGCTAACTATTTCTTTGCTGGAGCAGCAGGTGCCGCCGCAGGAGCTGCTGGCTTCGGCGTAATGCCCATTTTCTTTAATACCAAATCAGACATGTTTGCATCCGCTGGGTAATGCAATAAAATAGGAGCAGTTCCCATTCCTGCATCGTAGTTGAATACATACGTGTAAGCATTTTCAGCTGCCACTGCGTGCATATTTTCTTCAACTTTCTTCAACAAAGGTTGTAATAATTGTGCCTGTTTCTTTTGCAATGAGGATTGAGAATTTTGTTGGAACTCTTGAATCGAAGTTTGCAAATTTTGTAATTCTTTTTCCTTGTCTTGCTTGATGATATCAGCTGTTTTAGGATCTGCATTTAACTTCTCAAATGCAGCTAATTTATCTTGAAAATCTTTTACTTTTCCTTGGTAAAGGGTTTCGTATTGCTTTTGCGTATTTTTCAAATCCTCTTCCACTTGCTTTGCTTCAGGCATTTGGCTTAAGATATAATCAGCATTAATGAATCCAATTTTAACTTGTGCTTTCGCTGGTAAAATAGCCATTCCGAACACAAGGCTCATAGCTAAAAATAGTTTGTTTTTCATAAAAATTTAATCTAGTTGTTTTTGTTTTATATTCTTTGTTAAGCTAATTATTTCTTCAAATTAGGATCTAATTCCAAACCAAGTTCTTCCAACACATAGTCAGAATAATCATGAATAGGATTCGTATAAATTAATGCCAAACCATCATTTGCCTTATCAAAAACAAAATCCAATCGCTTTTGGCGAACTACACGTTCAAGCGCCTTAGAAATCTCATCCAATATCGGCTTCATGGCATTCTGTTTGGCTTTAAATAATTCACCCTCGTCTCCAAAAATCTTTTCTTGAAACGCTTTCGCTTCTTGATCTTTTGCTTTAATTGATGCCAAACGTTGCTGACGTAACTCATCAGTCAACAACAATTCTTCTAGATGAAATTCTTTTTCCATCAAAGAAACAGCCTCCTGCTTATCAGAAACCTCCTTCAACCAACCTTTGGTTTTCTCATTCAATGCCGCTTGAACTTTCTGAAATTCGGGCATTTTGGAGGTAATAAATTCCGTATCAATGTAGCCAAATTTCTGCGCATGAGACCTTTGTCCCAAACACATAATTCCCAAAATTAAGAAAAAAATTGACTTTTTCATTGATATTATTGACTAGCGAATTTGTTGCCCAATCGAGAACGTAAAGGCTTGTCGGCCAAAATCCGAATCACCCGGCCGTGGCTTATCAAACGCAAAACCATAATCGATCCCAATCATTCCAAATGCAGGCATGAAAATTCGCGCTCCAAATCCAGCAGATTTATAAAGATTAAATGGATTGTAGTCCGACATCGAAGCAAAGTTATTCCCCCCTTCCGCAAATCCTAAAACAAATATTGTTGCCGATGGATTCAACGAGACTGGATAACGCGCTTCCATCACAAACTTATTATAGGCTACACCCCCATTTCCGTAGGATCCTGAAGGCCCAATTACTCGATCCTTATACCCACGTAATCCCACGATATCCCGGTTGAATGAAAATCCTTGTACCATTCCTGATCCACCTAAATCAAAACGCTCAAACCGAGTGGTTGGCGCACCACCATAGGATCCCAAGAATCCTAAATGAGCACGTGTATGCAGAATCAATTTACCCAATAAAGGAGTAAACCAACTTGCATCAAACATCCATTTGTGGTATTCAATTAAGCTTCCATCTTTGTTTCCTCCCATCAATGAATAGGGTGGTGTTAGCGATGCATTCAAAGAGAAACTTGAGCCCATACGCGGGAAGGTTGGGTTGTCGATACTATTCCGAGAGAAATTCGTCATCAAAGTAATCGAAGTCGATTTACCTTGTGGATAAGCCCACGTGTAATAACGATCCACATCATATTGCGCGAAAGCTAGGGAGTTACTTAATGAGAAATAATCGTCTGGCCATTTCAAACGCTTACCTAAACTAAACGTAATGGAGTTCACGTTGAAGTGAGCATCTAGTAAGGAATCTGGAACAGAATAAGCACTCATGCCATAACTACCGTAGCCTCCATACCCGCCATAGCCCCCATAGCTACCATATCCACCATAGCCTCCACCATAGCCCCCCAAGCCACTACCGTAACCTCCATAACCAGTCGTCCTGAATTGATATGGATAAGAAACGCTACGATTCAATGAAATCGAAAAAGAATTGGGCTTCTTCCCTCCCAACCACGGTTCTGTGAAGGTCAAACTATAATTTTGATAGGCGGCTCCGTTTGCCTGAAAACGAACCGACAATTTCTGTCCATCACCAGCAGGCAAGGGACGCCATGCCGACCAGTTCGTCAGATTTTTTGCTGAAAAGTTATTAAATACAACACCTAAGGTTCCTACAAATCCGATGTAGCCACCCCAACCACCTGAAAGCTCAATTTGATCGGAAGGTTTCTCTTCCACGTTGTATTCGATATCCACTGTTCCATCAGGTCTTGGCTGCGGATTTGGGGTAATTTTTTCCGGATTAAAATAACCGATGGTCGATAATTCACGAACGGTACGGATGATGGCCGACTTGTTAAATTTTTGTCCAGGTAACGTTCGAATCTCTCGCATTACGACATGATCAGACGTTTTTGTATTACCATTCAAGATAACCTTATTGATTGTTGCTTGCTTGCCTTCACTTATGCGAATCGTTAAATCGATCGAATCCCCTTCGATAGCCGACTCAACGGGTTCAGCATTGTAATACAAATACCCATTATCCATGTATACAGAACTCAAATCATCACCAGGATTTCCTTGCAATTTCTTATCTAATTCTTCCGTATTGTACACATCTCCCTTTTTAATGCCCAAAACCATGTTCAAGACAGAATCCGGGTAAATGTAATTCCCTTCAAAATTGATATTTCGATAATAATACTTTTTGCCTTGTACGAGTTTGATATAAAGGTCAACTGATTTTTGATCTACTTTACTTATCGAATCTGATTTAATTTGAAAGTCACGAAAGCCTAATTTATTCATGGCATCCAGCAACTTTGTCTTATCTTCATCCCACTTTTTAGGCACGAATTTAGATGGTTTAAAAATCCGACCAAATCGCACCTGCTTCGTATTTTTAATCTTTCGCAAGATTAATCCACGCGATTTCTCATCAATCCCATCCAAAATAATTTTATGCACCTTTACTTTCTCCCCTTTATCAATATTTACAACCAATGTTGCATTATTGCCTCGCAATGTATCTACCCGAATTGTGGATTTTGTCTTCACATTTAATCGGCCCTTTTCCTGGTAATATTTACGAATTGCTAATTCTAAATTCTTCTTTAACGTTTCCGTGATAATCTTCCCTTTGTACGTCTTTACCTTTTCGCTTAAGCTTTCCTGCTCCCCTTTACGTATACCCACGTAATTAATTGCATATAATCGAGGACGTTCTTTCAATACAATCTGAAGCCAAATCTTGTCCCCTTCTACTTTTGAAGCATAAATTTCTACTTCTTCCAAAATTCCTTGATCCATGATTTTTCGGATCGCCGTCGCTACCGCATCACCCGGAACCTTAATTTTATCCCCTCTTTGTAAGCCTGATATATTAATCATGGAAGCACCATCATAAAATTGTGACCCACTCACTTCAATATCAGCAATTTCATATTCCTTGGGATCCGCCCACGAAAAAGTAGAGGAAGCCAGATTAGAGGTAGCAAATCTGCGATTTCCCAACACTTGAGCTTGCGCAGTTTGAGTCATAAAAAGAACCAAGCCCACCAAAACTAGCTGCCAAGAACAATACCCCTTTGATTCTTTACGAAAATTCATGCAAATGTATTTTTTCATTTTTAGGGATTAACCCTCTCGTTTAACTTGTTCACTTGTTTTACCAAATCGACGCTCCCGCATCTGAAAATCAACAATTGCTTGATGCAAATTAACTTTTCTAAAATCTGGCCAAAATAACTCCTCAAAAATATACAATTCTGCATAGGCTAATTGCCATAGCATAAAATTACTAATTCGGTGATCCCCACCCGTACGAATCATCAAATCAGGATCGGGTATTCCCGCCGTCGATAAATGCGCATCAATCACATCTGTATTCACAGCGCTAGCATCCATTTCACCCGATGCAACCTTTACGGCGATCTTCTGTGTTGCTTGGGTCAAATCCCATCTACCGGAATAAGATAAGGCTAAAACCAAAGTCAAGCCCTTATTTCCAGCCGTCAAATCCATCGCTGAGTGTAACTCTTTCTGTGAACTTTTCGGTAAAGACTCCAAATCTCCAATTGCCTTCAAGCGAATCTGGTTTTTCATCATTCCTGGCAATTCATCATGAATTGCACTGACCAACAAACTCATTAATGCCTTCACTTCTGCAGGCGGACGATTCCAATTTTCTGTAGAAAAGGCATATAAAGTCAAATACTTAACCCCCAACTCACCACAACCTTCAATAGTCTCTCTCACTGCAGCAATAGCATGCCGGTGACCAAATATTCGGTCTTTAAACCCCTGCTGTTTTGCCCATCGACCATTACCATCCATGATAACGGCAATGTGCGCCGGCAGATTGTTTACATCAATAGAATCTTTTATGTCTTGACTCACAACTTCAAAAATACAAAAGGCAAAGATAGCTAATCCCTCCCCTTATTCAAAACTTTAATCTCGCGGACAATAAACGGAAATCAATGAATACGTTATTGAAATCGAACTATGCAAATATTGATCTGATTTATTCCAAGTAAAAATCTGAGGCACTTCACCCCAGGCTGCTTGCCCGTCCAATATATTCGATAATGATTTACTACTTCCAAATTCGCATTGCAAACCAATTCGGTTGTTTAACTGTGCTTTTACTCCTACGCCATAAGGTATTGCCCAGGTAAAAAAAGTCTTTGGACTTGAAATATTCCCCTCAGGACTGACAAACAAAAATCCAAGTCCACCATAAATAAATGGTGTCCAATTTCGAACATGTCGATTCGCTTGATAATCTTTAAAATTGTAATCTACTAGCCCAGAAAATTCAATTAAGGGACTCGAAAAACTATTCGTTGAAAAAGAAATACTCGGAATCGAATAATTCGCACCATTGCCATCCAGCCCCGTAAATGTCAATTTTGCCCGATAAGCCATTGCTTGATCAGGCTGATAACGTAATTGAAAGTTCACCGCCGCATTAAGCGTTTTCATTTGAGACAAATGTGGCGCTAAATGCCAATCCGATAAATCTCCCTTGTACAATGTAGCACCTGTACCTGCGGACATTGTCCAGCGCTGGGCAAATGCCTCGCAACTGATAAGCATAATCAAGATGAAACCGAAAAATTTTCTCATTGAATGGGCAATGGCGGACAATCAACTTTATTCCGCAAATGAAAAATGATACGAACCTGGGTCGTAAAATATTGATCTGGGCCAGTGGAAATTTTGGGCGCCGATACGGTTGATGGAACAGGAATTCGATTGACTAAGGTATTAGCCGCAAAAGGCTCCCCGGATCGATCTGTGTACAACATACTACCGCTCACAGATAAGGGAACTACTGTATTTCGAATATCAGTTACATCATCTAAATAATCAGTTAATGCAATACGGTAACCAAAATCAAAACCCAAATCCATGCTACTCGTAATCCTGTAACGAAAACCAACGCCAAAAGGAATGGAAATTCCTAAAAGCGAATAATCTACACCTTCATTTTTGTAATCCAACAAACTTCCATTGCTATCCGATAACCAAGGACTCTGCACCGGATTCCCAGCACCATCAACACCTGCTTGCTTCCGAGCGTCAGGCGAATGCAACAAGCCCGTCACGCCTAGATACACATATGGAGAAACCGCATTTCGCTTCAAATTATTCTCTGGATTACCGCCAATTTCATACATACCCACCAGCGATAACTCTTTGATATCATTCCTAACATGAAGGTTTCTTAAAAAATTAGCATCCCAGGCCCCAACAGGTGAATAATAACTATCATCACCCGCAATTCGAATATAATTTAATCCTAAGTTGGCACTAAAATTAGGCGATAAATGCCGTGTAAAATTCACGCCTAGATTCCAACGAGTCGTTTGAGCTCCCACAGTAAACAGTCCAGCAACAGGGACCAAATCCCCAATGTAATGTGAAGAACCCGCCCCAAAAGAAATAGACGTATGCTTTTTAAACACGGGAAAGGGCGATTTCTTCCTGCCTTTTTGGCCTAAGAACCACATTTGCGCGCTGGAGTCTGCACTAAACAGGCCTACAAACAACATGACAAGAACGATTATTCGAAACATAAGATTTACCAAGCTTTTAGCGTCAACGAATTTTTAAAAAAAATGTTGTGCGAAATTCAAGTTTCGAAGATAACAATTTATCTACTGAATCACCAATTGACGTGTCACTCGACCACCGCGATTTGTACTTAAACTTATCAAATAATGACCCGGAGCATATCCATTGACATCCAAGCGAATTGAATAAGAACCAACTTTTCGCAAGCCAGAATCGATAAGTTTTAGTTGGCGACCCTGCAAGTCAAATAGCGCAAGATTAATCGTTGCCTCCTCAAAAATACCAAATTGCAACAATGTAGAATCTACGGCTGGATTTGGCCAAGGAGAAGATAATTCAACAGAAACAGCCTCAGGAAGGGCATCAGGCGAATTTTTATAAATAGGCAAACGCTCAAAAGTTGAACTAAAAATCGCTTGTGTTCGCACATTATCCAAACCCAAATGATCCCGCAACACCGTGCTATACACTTGACGATAATCATAATTAAACTTCAAGTCGCCGTTATTGTCTAAAAGTTTTAAGTTGGGATTCGCACCAATCAATCCCCCCCGTACCGTTTTACCAATAAAAAACATGGGGGCAGCCGTTCCATGGTCAGTACCCGCTGTGCCGTTTTGATTCACGCGCCGACCAAATTCCGAGAATGTCATGATATTAATTCGATCCGCTAAATTTTGATTATTCATGTCAACCTGAAAGGTTGAAACCGCTTCAGAAATCGTTTTCCATAAGTTTGCATGCTGGATCAACTGATTCGCATGCGTATCAAAGCCGCCAATATTTAATAAATAGACAGGCGTCTCCAATCCCCCCGAGATTAATTTGGAAACAATGCTAAACTGCCGACCCAAATTTGTGGTTGGATATGAAATGGTATTTTTCCCTTTGGTAGCTCCATCTCGTATTACTCCAGCATATTGGACTGAGGCCGCCGCAATCTGTTTCAAAAACCCAAGTTCATCCCCAGCTAAAGTCGCTGGAGGAATATCTGAATCCGAAGAGGTACCACTTACTAATTGATAAAACAAATTTGGATCTTCGAACACGGTACTGAAGCCACCTTGATCTGACTGAAACAAAAGCGATTCGACAGAACCTAATTGAATCGCCATAGGATGCTTAGCTAAAGCAATCGGGAAATCGGGGTAACGCGTCTTTAAATAACGACCAGCCCAGCCTTCATCCCAAAGCGTACCTGCATCTGAACCTGTATTCCAAATATCTGTCGCACGAAAATGCGAGCGATTGGGATTCGGATAACCAATGTTTTGAGCAATACACACTTGACCTTCGTCATACAATTTCTTTAAACCCACAGCCGATGGATGCAAATACATCCCCTGATCGAGCTTCAATGCGACATCTTTCTTGATGGAAATACTAGGACGAGCCGCATGGTATAAATCATCTTCTGCAGGAATAACCGTATTCAACCCATCATTTCCACCACCCAACTGTATTATGACAAGCACTCGCCCAGCTTCTGCATTACTTGCATAGGCTGCGGGTATTTGCCCAAAGGCTTTTCCGGTCACCGTACCTAAACCAATTCCCACACCACCTGATAAGATGGCCATTTGCTGTAAAAATGCTTTCCGATTTATTTGCTTTTTCATGCCTAATTCAGTTGATATTCAGGTAATCGCATTATGGCTTTCAACAATCGGACAATTCGGGCATCCGCCTGAGGTGTGTAAGTAGACCAGTTTGCAGCAATGGTCCCGTCCAATAACGTATTCAATAAAAACTGACGTTTCGATTCTGAGATCGGGAATAATACCAAAGAATCAATGACATCATTAACAAATAAGACTGCTTTTTCGCTGTTCGGAAAACTCCTTGCATATGCCAGCACATCTAATTTTCCCGTAACTGTGGTTCCATTAAAGCGCTTTCCAGTTAATAAGGAATCCGTAAAGCCCCCACGATAGGAATAAGTTGTTGAACTAATCCAATCACGCTGACCCGGCCAACCAGCAACATCAGGAGGTTGAAACAATTGCATTTGCATCAACTTAGCCATGTCATACAGGTTAACGATGTCTGGCGATTTTATTTGCAAGGCTTTCAATGAGCCAACCATCAATTCCTGGGGATCTTTGATATGCGTTGCTCGAAAATTCATTTGATAGAAATGATCCGATAAAAATATGAAACGCAACAATGGTTTCATTTCGAAATTATTCGATCGAAAAACAGTCGCCATTTGAGAGACAAAGGCCTCATCAGGTTTGTAATAAATGAAGGCCTTGTAAATTTTCCGACAAATAAATTCAGCACAGGCTTTTTGCTCAAAGATTAAATCAACTAACGTATCAACCTTAAATGCTGCCGTTTTACCGAAAATCGTCAAATTGGCCTCTTTATGCCATCGGTTGGGATCAAAAACAGCTGTTAGACCTTTTACTTGCCAACCTGAAAATACTTTAGCGGCTTGTTTAATATCATTTTCAGTGTAATTACCAATCCCAAGTGCAAAAAGCTCCATCACCTCGCGCGCATAATTTTCATTAGGTCCTGTTCCTCGGCTATTATTCCCGTCCAAATATATAAGCATGGTGGGATCACTACTAATTTCCTTCACCAACTGTTTAAAATTGCCAAAAGCAAATTTGCGAAACAATTGATTCTGCTGATACATGTATTGGGGATAATTCACTTTATCTCGTTCACACGCGAAATGATTGTGCCAAAAAAGTACCATTTTTTCTCGCATAGTTAAGCCCTCGGAGAACATGCGATTATACCACCAATAAGTCAATTCCCGATACCAAGTTCCCGCATCACCCGAGTCTTGCTGGGCTTGTGCAGGAACTGTATTCACCCATGAATTTGGAGGGGAAGGCATAGGTGCATCGGCTAATATAGCACGATCAACGAGATCTTCGAGAGAACCATAGCCCATGGCTTGTTGAAATTGATCTTTGGAGAAACCAAAGAGCGTACGGGCCAACAAATGTTTGGCATTCGATGAGGTAAGCGAGGGCATTTTTATAGTAGAATATTGCCCTAAGGTAAATTGATTTTACCGATTATCAAAAAACTGATATTATTTATTCCTTAAATCGAATTTCTAGCGTGGTATCAGGTTTCGAATAGCGTGTCACGTGGACTTTCAAGCTTCCTGGCTCCTTTTTAATTCGCTGAGGAACAGCAACATGCTCAAAAAACAACGAATCAGCCCGATATAAATCCAATTTCTTTCGCTTACCCGCCTTTTCTACGACGACTAGGATGTAATGAATCTCACTTCGATCACTGGCATCCGCATACTTTTTACGCAATACGCCATCAATTTCTAAATCACGAACTTCTGATTCAGAATCATATACTTTCTCGGCCCAAAGTTGCGGCAGGAGCAATTGGCCTAACATCCCCAAGCCCACCAATAAAAAAAGGTATGTCGAAAAATTCTTCGAGCCACCTTGTCCAGTTGAACCACTGAACATATCGCCAAAAAGCGGCATCTTCAGTTTCTTCCGGGGTGCGCGACGCGGGGGAGTAGGATAATCAGCCATAGTAATTCAACATTAAGCTACAAAACAAATGAATTTAGAATTCAAATCCGTAAATTTTTTGGATTAATTGTCGGAACATAGCAAGGATAAAAATTCAAATTGGTAAATTGCAAATTAAATTATCACCAAGCCTAGGTAGGCCCTATTTTACCATGTTTTCAATACTAAGCAAAAGCATTACAAAAATATTTGGCACGAAGTCAGAACGTGACATCAAAGCAATCATGCCGATTGTGGAAAAGATCAAGGAGGAATATGCTCGTTTGCATGAGATTTCGGATGATGCACTTCGTGGAAAGTCTTACGAGTTCAAGCAACGCATTAAGGAATTTTTAGCGGATATCGATGCACAAATTGTCGCTTTGCGCGAACAAGGAAATGCGACTGAGGATATAGACGAGAAGGAAACGTTCTTTCTTCAAATCGATAAATTAAACGAGGACCGTAACAAACAATTAGAAATTGTCTTGATGGAAATTCTTCCGGAAGCATTTGCCGTTGTAAAGGAAACAGCCCGTCGTTTGACTGAAAACAAAAAATTGGTCGTTACGGCTACCGTAGAGGATAAATTCATCGCTGCCAAAAAGGCGAATGTTGTGATTGAAGGCGACAAAGCGATTTGGCATAATCAATGGTTAGCCGCTGGAAATCAGATTACTTGGGACATGATCCACTACGACGTGCAGTTGATCGGTGGTATCGTTTTGCACCAGGGAAAGATTTCTGAAATGGGTACTGGGGAAGGAAAAACCTTGGTTTCTACCTTGCCTACTTATTTAAATGCCTTAGCTGGACGTGGCGTACACTTGGTAACCGTAAATGATTACCTAGCAAAACGTGACTCGGAATGGAATGCGCCATTATTTGAATTCCATGGTTTGAAGGTGGATTGCATCGACAAGCATGAACCGAATACAGAAGAGCGTCGCCAAGCCTATTTGGCAGATATTACTTATGGAACAAATAACGAATTTGGTTTTGATTATTTACGTGACAACATGGCGCGCAGTTTGGAAGATCAGGTTCAACGGCCGCATCATTTTGCCATGGTGGATGAGGTTGACTCCGTATTAATCGATGATGCCCGTACGCCATTGATTATCTCAGGGCCTATTCCTAAGGGAGATGAGCAGGAGTTTGAAGCATTCCAACCGCGAGTTCATAAATTAGTGGAAGCTCAAAAGCAAATCGTTCAAAACTTCCTAGTTGAGGCCAAAAAAGAAATTGCAGCCGGTAATAAAAAAGAAGGGGGTCTTGCCTTGTTCCGCGCTTATCGCGGTTTACCTAAATCAAAACCGTTGATTAAATTCTTGTCGGAAAACGGCATGAAGCAATTGATGCACGAGACGGAATCAATCTATTTGGCAGAGAACCAAAAATTGATGCCGCAGGCTGATGAACCCTTATTGTTCACGATTGAAGAAAAGAATAATCAAGTAGAATTAACCGAGCAAGGTTTGGCGTTCATGAGTGGAAACACGGAGAATCCCGACTTTTTCGTTTTGCCTCATTTGTCGATCGATTTAAATAAAATTGAAAAGAATAAAGACTTATCAGATGCAGAGCGTTTGGCACAAAAAGAGCAATTGATCAGCGAATACAATGAGAAAGCTTCACGCATTCACACGGTCAATCAATTGTTGAAGGCCTATACCCTATTTGAAAAAGATACCGAATACATCTTGGTGGAAGGCAAGGTTAAGATTGTCGACGAGCAAACAGGTCGTGTCATGGAAGGCCGCCGGTATTCCGACGGATTACACCAGGCGATTGAAGCCAAAGAAGGTGTGAATGTGGAAGATGCGTCACAAACCTATGCGACGATTACGTTGCAAAATTACTTCCGTATGTACCACAAATTAGGCGGTATGACGGGAACAGCGGAAACGGAAGCGGGTGAATTCTGGACGATTTACAAATTGGATGTGGTGTCGATTCCTACAAATCGTACCATCCAACGCAAAGACCACGAAGATAAAGTTTACCGTACGGTACGTGAGAAATACAATGCCGTAGCGGAAGAAATTCAAGAATTGGTGGCAGCTGGCCGACCGGTATTGGTGGGTACAACTTCAGTAGAAAACTCCGAATTATTGAGTCGATTATTGAATATCCGTAAGATTCAACACAATGTCTTGAATGCCAAACAACATGCAAGAGAGGCAGAGATTGTGGCAGAAGCGGGTCAATCAGGTAAGGTAACCATTGCGACCAACATGGCCGGTCGTGGTACAGATATTAAGTTGAGTCCAGAGTCCAAGGCTGCAGGTGGTTTGGCCATTATCGGTACAGAACGCCATGAATCTCGTCGGGTTGACCGCCAGTTGCGCGGTCGGGCGGGACGCCAAGGGGATGTGGGTTCATCGCAGTTCTTTGTTTCCTTGGAAGATAACTTGATGCGCTTATTCGGTTCAGACCGTATCGCAAAAGTGATGGATCGTTTGGGCATGGAAGAAGGGGAAGTGATTCAACACTCGATGATTACGAATTCGATTGAGCGCGCGCAGAAGAAAGTAGAAGAAAACAACTTTGGTATACGTAAGCGTTTATTGGAATACGATGACGTAATGAATTACCAACGGAATGCGATTTATAAGCGTCGGCAAAATGCATTATTAGGCGAACGATTATCGCTGGACATCATCAACATCTTGTTTGATGTTTGTCAAGATATTACGACAAGCTACTCGAATTATGAGGAGCTTGAGCTGAAAGTTATTGAATTATTAGGCATGGAGCCTCCGTTTACGGCAGAAGAATTTAATCGATTAGCCGTGGATAAGCGCACGGAACAATTGTTCTTAGCGGCAGAATTACATTACAAGGCAAAGAATGAGACAATAGCCCAACAAGTTATTCAGGTAGCGGAAGAGGCGAAGCGCCAAGGATTCTCAGGTATCCAGGTGCCTATTTCGAATGGCCATATGGTGACAGGTGTTGTGGTGGATGCCGATAAGACATTGGCGACACAAGGAAAAGAAGTGATTTCGGAGATGGAGAAATTCATCACGTTGACCTTGATCGACCAAGAGTGGAAGGAGCATTTGCGTGAAATGGATGACTTGAAGCAATCCGTTCAAAATGCGGTGTTTGAACAGAAAGACCCCTTATTGATATATAAGTTTGAGGCGGTGAATTTATTCCAACGTTTTGTGGCGCGTGTGAATTCGGATACGATTAGCTTCGTGATCAAAGCAGAAATTCCTGCGGCACAATCGACGAATCAAACGGCACCGAAAGCACCGAAAGAGAAGGCACCCAAATTGCAAATGAGCAAAGATGAGGCATTATCATCTTTATTGGGAGGATTAGCTGGCGCACAAGAGGAACCAGGCTACCATGATCCTTCGGCGGGTCAAGTGGAGCGCGTAGCACCACGTCAAGCTATCAAAATTGCGGATCGAAACCAACGCGTAACGGTTCAATACCAAGATGGAAGCATCAAGGAAAATGTGAAGTACAAGGCCGTGGAAGCTGATGTGGAAAGTGGGAAAGCGGTGGTGGTTGATTAAGAGTTAAGAACTAAGAGTGAAGAACTAAGAGTGAAGAACTAAGAGTGAAGAACTAAGAGTGAAGAACTAAGAGTTAAGAACTAAGAGTTAAGAGTTGAATTAATTGATAATTTTCAAGATTATCAGTTCTACAATACATCATTTGGATTTATGTTGCTATGCTTGTGACATAAATCCAAATTGATGAAAACAGAAAGTATCATATCGGTTAAATCCTTTCTGTTTGCCTTGAAAATCATCAAGACGCATCGGTTAATAAACCATATCCACAAAGAATTTATTTTAAGTAAACAATTGCTTAGGTCAGGTACATCAATCGGCGCAAATGTAGCAGAAGGCTTGGCAGCATTTTCCCGTAAAGATTTTGAATTCAAAATATCAATCGCCTATAAAGAGGCAAGAGAAACTGTTTATTGGCTTAAACTTTTAGAAGCTAGTCAAATAATTGATCTAGAAATGTTTGATGAGTTAATTCTGGATTTAGATGAGCTGCAGCGATTACTCGGCTCCACTTTAGTTACTTTAAGAAAAAATCAAAAATAAATGTAATTATCCGCAACTCTTAGTTCTTCACTCTTAGTTCTTCACTCTCACTACCAAATCACTATATCATCCGCATTCGCCACCTCCTTACTTTCTGAGGCATTAACAAGCTCTGATTTGGAATAACGGGCGCGCGCAACGGCGATCGGATTATGTTGTGGGTCCAGCATTTCGACCACTTCGCCTTTTTCGAAATCGCCGATGTACTCAAGTACGCCGACCGACAAAAGGCTCTTCCGGTTTTGAATCGCTTTGACAGCTCCTTTATCTAAAACAATTCTACCAGTTATGACGCTACCTGAAGCCAACCATTTTTGACGGGCAGAAAGTGTCGCCGATTGCGGTTCAAAGACCGTTCCAATATTTTCATGCAAGGCATCGATGATCCCATTCGCCTGATCCAATCCAAAAATCACGACTTTGATTCCCATGCGTGTAGCCAAACGCGTGAAAGTCAATTTAGAAATCATGCCGCCCAAACCGGTGCTAGATGTATCCGTATTCACCACATCTAAAATAGATGCATTGATCTCCGCCACGTGGCGAATGATTTGACCTTGTTCGTCTAATAAGCCGCCCACGGAAGTAGAGATTAATAATTTTTCAGCTCCAAAACCGGTAGCGATTAAAGTCGCCAACTCATCATTATCCGAAAACTTTAATTCCACATTACTCACCACGTCATTTTCATTCGCAATGGGAATGATGTTATTTCGCCAAAGCTCTTGATAGGTTTCCTTCAATTGCAGGAAAGATTCCCGTTTGGAGAAATGCTGCCGTTCGCAAAGGCTCTGCGCGATGGAGATGCCATATTTCTGAAAATAATGATTGTATTTGGCGATTAATAAGGGATTCCCAACTGCGGCGGCGGCTTTGCGCTCAGACAAAGTTCCTTTGTAATGTTTCAAGGAAGCCTTACCCGCAGCTACGGCTCCACTGGATACTAATACAATAGAATATTCCCCTTGAAGGCTTGCTACTTGTGCTGCAATTTTCTCGAGCGTCTGCTCATTCACCTCCCCATTGGCATGGGTGATGGATGATGAACCAAACTTAATAACGAGAATCGGCTTTGACATAATCGGTAAATTTGCTACAATTTAGCCCTTTCTGATGAAATTTAGGCTATTTACTCGGCAATTTAAATTCGCAGGCCTGTTGTAAGGCAGCTTCCAACAATTTTTCATAGGCCGATCGCTTGATCTCGATGGCACCATAGCGCTGCACATTTTCATTGATGAATTGCGTATCTAACAAATTAAATTCATTGGCTCGCAATATCTCGATTAGATAATGAAAAGCGACTTTAGACGCATTGGAAACCTTCATAAACATCGATTCACCAAAAAATGCTGAAGCGAAATGCACACCATAAAGTCCACCTACGAGTTCTCCGTTCTCATAAGCTTCCACGGAATGCGCGAAACCCATTTGATGTAAATCAACATAGGCTTGAATGAGTTCTTCTGATATCCAGGTCTCCTGCTCATACGCACGAGGTTCCGCACAAGCACGCATAACAGCCTCAAATTGCGTATCTATTCGTATTTCAAATTGCCTCCGATTAAGTATCGGTTTCAGGGATTTGGCAGGTTTATATGTATCAATGGGAATAATGGCTCGAGGATCTGGACGATACCAATAGATCGTTCCATCCGCTTCGGCCATCGGGAAGACCCCCGATGTATAGGCATAAATCAAGGCTTCAGCTGTTAAAGAATTATCATTTTCCATGAAATAATCAGGTGATTATTGGGATTTCCCCGTTGAATTACTGAAATTTGCCCCCTATATCGAGACAAAATTAGCGTTTAATCACGCTGTTTATCAAGAACATGAAGATAAATAATTCAAATAGCTATGTAGTCACGTCGCTCCGACGACGAAGATTCATCTTCAGGGTATGATTCCCCTGCAAGATTGATTTACCTATTTGTTTCATTTATACTTGATTCCTTTCATGAATTCATATACTGTTCAAATCGCTAGTCAAGCCCATTTTGACCTAGCGGAATCTATTTGCCACGAGATGGCAGAATCTGCCAAAGCACGTGGCACCGGTATCGCCAAACGTACACCCGAAT
>JACCDW011800133.1_pt1 | contig 18901 bp, 7 predicted proteins | sample 7449781 | NCBI WGS metagenome assembly JACCDW01 (sample SAMN15323449, study PRJNA562643) | freshwater metagenome | isolation source: river surface water | place: USA:Blue River Watershed | collected 2017-08-18
CTTACACTGAACCAACATGGAGTTACTTTTGGCGTAAGCCCGATGTTATTCAATATCTTGAACGGAATTTTAGCCTTATCGGCGATAGTGCTCGTGCAAGCGGTACCCGTCTTAGTTTTCATCCTGGCCAGTTTACTGTGCTGGCTAGTGATAACCAAGATATCGTCAACAGAAGTATAGAGGAGTTTGAATATCATGCTACAATGGCCGCTTGGATGGGCTTCGGTAAACAATTTCAGGAATTTAAAATCAACGTCCACATTGCGGGTAGAGCCGGTCCAGAAGGTATCCGCAGTGCCTACAAACGACTCAGTCCCGAAGCAAGGAATACAATTACAATCGAAAATGAGGAAATAAGTTATGGCTTGGACGATTGTCTCTTACTTAGCGATTTACTACCTATTGTTCTTGACATTCACCATCATTGGGTTCGAGAAGGGTCCTACATGGATAATGAAGATGCCCGAATTACACGGATTCTTGACAGCTGGCGCGGTGTTCGTCCTACTATGCATTACTCCGTGTCTCGAGAAGATGTCCTCATTGGGCATGACAGCACCTCACTGCCCGATATGGTTACACTAATAGAATCTGGCCATAAAAAACAAAAGCTAAGAGCACACAGTAACTTCTATTGGAATACTGCTGTAAATGACTGGGCCGTAGGATTTTCAAAAGATTTTGATATCATGTGCGAAAGCAAGGCTAAAAATTTAGCAAGTTTTGAATTGTTTGATCAGTATAAGAGGAAAAATTTAGATGTTAACTAAAGAAAAAATTGAATATCGAATTTCTGTTTTACAGGAACAACATAAGAATTTAGATAAAGCTATTGATTCGTTATATGTTGCTAACACAGATGACTTAGAAGTACAAACACTTAAAAAGAAAAAATTATCTATTGTAGACGAAATAGTACGTCTGGTTAACGAATTAAGACGTATAGAAAACGAAGTTTAAAAAAAGCCAAGGTTACTTGGCTTTTTTTGTGGTTTTACGGGGTGTAGTTGCTTTAGCTACTTTTTCCGATGAATTCTTTTTAGCTCTTGGTTTCTTAGCTTTCTTTTCAACTGTAACTTCTTCTACAATAACTGACTCGTGTGCTGTGTTCTCGGGTGCAGATGTCACAGCTACCGGCTCTTCCTGGACTGGAGGCTCAATCTTGTATGGAGCAGGCTCTGTAGTTGGGTGATTTTCCTCAATCTTTTTATTGAGGCTTCTATAAGTCAATAAACCAATTCCTGCAATAATAATTAAACCAATTAGTAATTCCATAGTAATCTCCTTATGAGATATTTAGCGATAAATATTAGCATAAAATAAAAAATGTCAAACGCCAATTTGCCCGTAGTCACATTGACTTGTATCACCTGAAAACTGGGAAAGCGGTGATTTTAGGATCCTCGGACGCCCAGTTGACCGTTTGACGCAATATTTATATGTACAATTTCATCAAATACACAATTCTTAACGAAGAAAAAGCACCAAAAACTCTTAAACAGATTGAGTTGCCGTACCCTTACGACGGACTGGGTAAAAGTTTAAGTAGACAAACAATTGAGTATCATTATGGGAAATTATACAAAACCTATGTGGATCGATACAATAAAGGAGAAGGTGATCCAGATTTCAACGAAGCAGGCGCATTTTTACATGAAATCCTATTCTCGCAGTATAGACAGCCCACTAATTCAAATAAACCGCAAGGGTCGTCCTTAGATTTAATCACTAAACATTTTAAAACATTTGAAAATTTTAAAGAAGCCTTTGAAAAAGAAGCTATGTCAATTCAGGGCAGTGGTTGGGTATATTTGTCCAAAAGTGGAGAAATAAAAACAATCAAGAATCATCAGATAAAAATGGATATCATTTTGTTGATTGACTGGTGGGAACACGCATGGGCGTTGGATTATCAAGCCGACAAGAAAAAATATTTAGAAAATCAATGGAAAATTATTAACTGGGATGTAATTAATACTAGAGTCGATCCAAAGTCTTAAGACTACTTACTGGAAGACTCCAAATACATCTCTTCTCAACACCCTTTTCTTGTGCAAATCTTTTAGCATCGCAGTTAGAACAAACGTGGTAAAAATTATTATTAAGCCTTTTGGGATCAATTGATCCTTTTTCCCTTTTAAATTCTATGCCGCAACAATCACATCTAAAAACAGCTAATGTTTTTTTTCTTATATAGGTGTGAGTATTTCCCAATTTACTGGGTCTAGAGTAGTGATTTTCAACGTATTCGTATCTTAAAAACATAAATTTATTTACATTAAGATTATAAAAATGTTTTGATAAATATTCAATCGAAAGGACTATTTGTGATTACAATAACCTCATCAGCAGCTGAAAAAATTAAAGAAGTATTAGCAGAAGACGGCAATCCAGATTTAAAACTAAGAATGTTTGTCCAGGGCGGAGGATGCAGCGGTTTTACATATGGATTTACTATAGAAGAATTACCCGCAGAAGAAGACGACTGGACAATAGAAGAACAAGGTGTACAGGTAGTAGTCGACAGTATGAGTGCTCAATATTTAGAAGGTGCAACAGTTGATTATGTTGACGATTTAATGGGCAGTCAGTTCACTATTAAGAATCCAAATGCTACAACAACATGTGGCTGCGGTTCAAGTTTCGGAGTATAAAATGACACAACAAATTATCGATATTGGTATTCAAGGTAACGACGGTACTGGAGACAGTATTCGCGAATCATTTCGTAAAGTAAATGAGAACTTTATTGAACTGTATGCTGCGTTTGGTCTGGGCGGACAGTTAAGTTTAAGCGATTTAGCAGATGGTCCTGAAACTTATGGTAATAATCAAGTTATCATGTCTAGTACCAATGGATCTACTCTAACAGCGAGATCTTTAGTCTCTACCAGTAATGCACTCACTATCGATACTACAGATAACACTAAAATTATTTTCAATTCAAATACTGCAACTTTATCAGGCGACGAAACACCAACATTAACTGTTCCGATGAATGCCGGTGGACAAATAATTGCAAACATTGCCGATCCAAGTGCATGGGAATCTAAACTAAGTGAGTTTAACAGTACATTTAATATTAGTCCTCCTGCTACGTTGAATAGTATTGCAGCAAGTGTCAAATACGTAACAGATAATTTTGTAAAAACTACTAATTCTGTTGTGGAGGGGAATCCTTATAGACAAGTCACAGACATTTTAAGAGTACGAGACGAACCTACTATTCCGCAGACTAATGACCCGGATTACGATCCGACTCTTAGAGGAAATTACGTAGCCACTGAAGCAGTACAGCGTCAGCATGTAATCCGCAGAAGCGGAGATAAGATGACTGGTGCGTTAGTCTTAAGCGAGCATCCGTCCCCGATCTTAGACACCGGGCCTATAGACGATACTAACTTACAGGCTGCTTCTAAATACTATGTCGATAATCAAATTTTCACTAGCGGAATAAATTTATTCGTTTCAACTACAACAGGTGACGACTTACAAATTAAAAGTCCTCCTGGAAAAGAGGGCAGATTCTGGCAATATGCTTATAAAACAATTGGAGCAGCAGCATTAGCAGCTGAAAATATACAGGCATCTTCTCTAGTAGAACCTGGGCCTTACAGGCAAAAAATTACCTATAATAGTAGCGGCGCAGATCAGTATTTTTCAACAATACAAGAAATCACAACTACAGGCGGAAATACTAATATTGTCGGCTATCCTGATGCATATTATTTGTTATTAAGCAATATTGATTTTATGAAAAGCGAGACTATCGCATACATAAACAACAAATATGTTAATCCATTTGAATTTGATTCTTTAGTTTTAACTGCACAAATAACAGAAGTAATTAACTCTATTGGGCAAGACCTAGTTGTTAATTCATCCTTTAACACAACTACTACAGCAACAAAATTATTAGATTCGGTAAACACTTCTAACTTATCTCAAGTTATTGATGCAATCAATTACACTAGAAATCAAATTGCAGAGTGGGCATTTACTTTATCAGAGCAAACAGCATTAGTTAACTATGTTGACGATATCATTGATGCTTTATGCTTTGATTTAGTATTATTTTCTGATTTTCAAAGTATACAAATTGCATTAGGTTACCCATTAGTTGATATGAAACTTGATGTAAGTGAGTTTGCAACTAATAGTGATAGTGTTTTAAAAAATTTAAAAACATCATTACTGGCTATTCCTGCCGTTGCATCGAGTCCAACCGCAGTGTCGTCTATTAGCAATAACATCGACTTAATTATTAATATAATTAGAGGAGAAGAAGTACAGACTCCAACTTATCCAGAAATTACGTCTTATGTATCTAACGGAGAAATTTCTGCAAAAACACTTCTTCTAAACAATATTAGTTTTATGCAGTCCGAAGTGATTGCATATTTGCAATCAAATTATCCTGGACTTGCATACAATAGAACTACTTACAGAACAAATGTAAAGTATCTTATCTGGGCATTAATCTACGATTTTACATACGGTGGGAACAGCAAGAGTGTATATGCAGGTCTTCAATATTGGACAGGAACACAACTAGTTGTAACAGCAACTAATAGTGCATCAGACTACATAACTGTTTCTAGTACTAGCCGTTTATCTCAAGGCGATCCAGTGGTATTTACAGGAACATCTACATTCGGTGGACTTGTTTCTGGAGAAACATATTATGTGAATACTGTAATCAACGGAACAACCTTTACAATATCTGATACACAAAACGGTCCGACAAAGGAACTTACAACGGGTTCCGGAACTATGATTCTAAGAAACAGAACTATTTCCGCAGCAGAATTAGAACCTATTCTAGATGCTTACACTTACTTAGGAGAAATGTCTTCTAATATTGTTCAAAATATTTCTTTACCTACTACGTATCAAACTAGTGTTATACAATATTTAAATATCACTCTAGAAGACGGAGAAGTAACAACTAGTAGTATAAATCAAAATATTAATTTTGTTAAAAATATAATCGAATTTTACACTATTCCATCTGTTGTAAATCCTGCAATTACTCCGACTATCGTAACTGCTACAGCAACGCAAGTATCTACAAATTTCATCACAGTTAATGATAACAGCGTTTTAACAGAAGGAGATCCAATTGTTTTCACAGGAAGCCCGAGTAATAATTTAGTGACAATTGGAGGATTAGTTCTTAATTACACATATTACGTACTTTCGATTGAAACTGCTAACAGAATAACAATAGCTGCTTCTCAAAGTAGTTCCGCTAGTGTACCTTTGCAAACCTCTTCAGGATCATTAACAGGAACTGTAGGGTCTTTAGTGAGTATACGAGCTGCAATACTAGCAAACAAGAACAGCTTGTCTAATGCTCCTGTCACATATATTTTAAATGAAGGATCTGCAAATTTCCCAACAATTACAGATCAAGGAGATTTAGATTTCGTACTTGATAAATTTAACTTAACTTCTAATTTATTAAGCTTTGGTTTAGAATATCGAATTGATTCTTCTAATGATACTGTATTGGCTGGACTCTCGTCAGGCGATCAAGATGCAATTCAATTACTAGAAGCAAATTATAACTTTTTAATTGATGCAGCAATTAATTATATTTTAAATCCAGATCCTGGATATAGCTTCTATGGTAGTCAGAATAATTATAAACAGCTACTGAGATATACTCTAGAATCGGCTGTATACGATTCTATATACGGAGGAAATCAAGCCAGTATTTCTAGAGGATTAAAATGGTATGAAATTGACAATGCTAGCATTGATGCAACAACTACCGACGTACTTGGACAAATTGCATCATGGGCAATCGATTGTGCAAAAAATAATCTTATTACACCCCCAGCCGGGACTACTGAATTACAGGTTACTACATTATCAGGTAACACGTTAACGTCTGGTAGAGAAACAGCATTATCGGATAACTTCCTTGTTGTTTTAGCTACTGCACAACAAGGAGAATATCCAACCAACACACCTACAGGAATTCCTACCGGAACATCTCAACAACAAGAAGTTCAAGATACTCTCTTTAATAATTCCGTCGGTGTTGCTTCTAACACTATTAACTATCTTTCAACAGTTTACAACGGAGGATTTAATTATAATGAAGCACTATGTGCTCGAGATGTAGGCCTGATTGTATCGGCTTGTGCATTAGACATCTACACTGGCGGTAACGCATTAAGTGTAGGAGCAGGAAAAAGTTACTATAGAAATGCAAGTGCATTAAAAGCTATAACCGATCAGTTAACTGAAACAGTTGATGCACTAGAGTTTGCACGTAATCTTGGAATACAAGTTTTAAACCAAACGCTTGGTGAAAGATATCAAGACATTGACTTGCAACAAACTGACGAAGACTTAGAAGCAACTGAATCTGCTATAACAGACTTTGTTAATTGCATGAATGTCATTTTAAGTATTGTTAAAAATGGTGTTGCCGCAGCACCTTCTATAACATACGGTTCTGCTATATGGACTATTACCGTTAATAACGGAGGTCAGGGTTTTGCGGATCAAGGATATCCCGGAACATTTAATTCCATTGAAGGAAATTTCAGCGGCGGTAATAATCACATACTTCCTGGTAAAATTCTTGTAGGAGTAGACTCCGAAGCATCGGCTCTTATAACTAGTTACACTCCTGGAATTATTTCTTTACAAACCGGAGGCAATGTCGCCGTAGATATATTAACAGTAAAATTAACTAGACCTTTCTTGTTCAGAGTTGGAGAAGAACTTGAGTTTAGTGAAACAGTACAAGCACAGAACATTTTAATTCAAGTCGAATCAGGAATATACTACGAAGACTATCCTATAAGAGTTCCTGCAAATGTTAGTATACGAGGGGATGAATTCCGTAGAACTATTGTTAGACCTTTACCTAGAATAAGTCAGAGCCCATGGAGAACTGTATTTTTCTATAGAGACGGTATTATAGATGGAATGCAAATTGGACAAATTGATTCTAGTATAGACTATGCTCCAAGCACATCTATTACCTTAGGCAATTCAAGTGGAAACATTCAAATTAAACTTAGAGACGGTGTTGCACCTGCTAGTTTTATCGGGAAAGTTATTCAAGACAACTATGTAGCAGAAATAACTGCTACCCAGATTAATCTAGACAATTCGATTACAGTTGATAGTCTAGTAGGAATAAATTCTGGTAAAACAATTATTTTTACAGGTAGTCCAAGCGATCCTTTAGTAGTTGTAGGCGGGATAGAATTATACAAAACTTATTATATCAAACGTGTATTCAATACAGTATCAAGTAAAAATATTGTTTTAAGCGAAACTGTTAATGGTGATGTATTAAATTTAACAGAATGTTCAGGAAGTTTAATCGGTCGAGTTCCAAATCCTGGAAAAGCTGTGATTACGTCTGTTAGTATCGACATACTGAACTGTACTGTAATCTACCCATTCAACGAAGATCAAATTCAAAACCCGTACTGGTCAATTGATATAACAAACATTACAAATCCTTCAGGAAACGAAGTTGTTATAAGTTTTGCTGATTTAGAAGATCCTCCTTTTACAATTGGTCAAGTAATAACAGTATCGGGTGTTGATCCAATTGGTTATAATGGAAATCATATTATTACAGACTGTACTTTTAACTCTGTTTCTTTTACTAGTGACTATGCAGAGACATATGTAACAGGCGGTGTTGTAAGTAACTGGCACTTATATGATACTATAAATTATGGACATCATTACTTAACTAATCCTTTAGATATTACTAGTCCTGCAAAAAATAACACCGAAATAGATGTTTTCTTGTGTAACGATCAAAATCGTATTAGTAACATGACTTTCCAAGGCCACGGGGGTTTCTCGATGGTCCTTGATCCGACTGGACAAATTAAGACAAAATCTCCGTATGGGCAGGTTAATACTAGCTTCTCTAGAAGTATAAATGCTCAAACATTTGCAGGAGGACAGTTTGTCGACGGATTTACAGGACGTCTAAACGGATTTATTAAAAACATATCATATAATGCTATTACTGGTTTTGATACTGCGGCTATCGTAAATGGTAGTGGTTATACTCCACTTAGTGGAAAAAATATTTACAGAGAGGTACCGTTACAAGGAGGTTCTGGAACTGGGGCCACAGCCGATGTTACAGTACTCGATGGGCAAATTATATCAATTACTGTTCCTATTCAAGGAAGCGGAACAGGTTATGCAGTTGATGACATTATAACAATTAATAACACCAACGTTGGAGGAACTGGTGTTGGATTTTCTGTGCCGGTAAAATTTGTATCGGGTGAGGGATTATATATCACAGTTCAAGGTACTCGAAGTGCAAGAGGAACCTACGTAAGTGGGGGATTGTCGAATACTACCTTATTAGTTAACAATGTATCAGGTTCCGAATTATCTGAAGGCATGCAAATTTCCGGAATTGGATTTGACGGTAGTCAGACTATAACCAACATTTCCGGTCCTGTTAATGGTCAATACACATTAACTGTTTCAAATCGTGCAACAGTTCAACCTGAAGGAACAATTGTTTTTGGAAGAAGTAGTGGTTTAGATTTTAGAACACCACAAGTTCCATGCTCGTACTATGTTGAAGGTAGTAGATATCAAATTAATGAAATTTTAGACTGGAATCCAAATACTGCTACAGTAGTGTTACAACTTGACACATCGACTCCATATGCAGTAAAGAATTTTTATAATAATGCAAAAAGTAATAGAGATACTATCTATACTACTAAAGCAGTAATGTACGACCTTGTAACAGGTTCTAATTTCCAAACAATTGCAATAGGAAGATCCTTTAGAAATCCTTCGAACGAATTAGTTCAAACTGCTTTAAAAACTCAGTGTCTTGCAGGATTAAGAAAAGCTTCAGAAGTTACACAAACATATACCACAGATGCTGTAACTAAAGACGGAATAGCCGAAAATTTTAATAGAGTAATTGAAATTTTAGATAAAGGTATCGAAGCTGCTCCGGATATTATCTATCCAACTTTAGGAAGCACAGACCCTGATGCCGTAAAAGCTAAAAACATATTACAAGCAAACAGACAATTTATACAGCAAGAAGGAACAGCCTGGCTTAACACACAACCTATAATTGGTAGCACAGTTACACTGACAAAAAATATTCCAAACTTTAGTTCGGTAGTATATCAAAAATACATAGGGTATGCTGTTGATGCAATATGTTACGACATTATGTACGGCGGTAACAGTCAGATTTATGATTTTACACAAAACTTCTTTAGACCAGCTGTTTTAACCGCTACAGCAATTGATACTTCAGGAAACATTACAGTAGGTAATACAGAATATTTACTGGTAAACAGTTTAGTACAGTTCGACGGAACATCATTCGGAGGCATTAGTAATTCTACAAATTATTATATTACTACTGTCGGCCAAACAACAATAAGAATTAGTACTGTTAAAAATGGTGCAGACTATCAGCCTGGTTCAAGTGCATCAGGAAGTATGACTGTTAATATTCAAAATAGTCTGATAACAGGTCAAGAAATTTATTATCAAGCTATGTTTGACCATATTAACGGTATTATGCAAGATTTGGTAGTAAACAATATTGTAACTAAGAGTGCAGGCAATAACTTTATTCAAGAGATTGATTTAGATCCGGCTACCTCAACAGAATCTTCGACAATTGATTCGTTATTAAACTTGTTTGACACAGCCATATTAGAGGGCGATTTTAGTTCGTATACAAGAACAAACACAACAGAATCTATAGGTAATGTTTCGTACGATGATGCATTAGATGAAGTTTTTGCAGACATAAATGCAGTAGGTCAAGCAGCAACAGACTTTATTAATATTGGAGCTAATCTAAAAATCAATATAGAAATGGGCGGTAACAAGTCTATGCTTGCTAACGACTTTGCTATGATTAACGACTTAGGTTATGCTATTTTCTGTATTAACTCTGGATTGTCTGAACAGGTATCTACCTTTAGTTACTATTGTCATACACACTATTGGGCCGCAAACGGTGGACAAATTAGATCGGTTGCTGGATCAAATGCACACGGAACATATGGATTACGTGCATCTGGTTCAGATGTTACAGAATTGCCTGATTTAGTGTTCTTAAACAATAACTTAACACAAACTGCCCAGGTTTACAAACAAGGGGTATTTTCAAATTCTGGAAGAAGTGTTACAGAAAGTCCAGCAGCTTCATTAAGTTTCTATATTATTAATTACGAGTATATTCCTACAAATATTAGCGAAGTTGAAATTGACCATACATTATCAGGTGGATTAATTACTAGATATCTAGTTAGTAATATTTCACGAACTGTTGTAACTATAAACAACCAAAATGTATTACAAATAAACATTAGTACTGCAGGAACTGCAAGTACTAGTACATCTGGTCTCACACGAAGTTTGTATGACGGACAGATGATAATTATTAGAACTTTACAAAATATTAAGTTCAGTGGTATTACTAATGTAAAACCAGTTAGACCAAGTACTGCAGTTCAATTTACAGACAACCTTGCCACAGTATATCGAGTATTGTCTTATGGTTTAGCAGAATCTACAGGGGAAAGTTTATTAACACAACCTGGAAAGTCTATCTTAAATAGTGCTACATCTTTTGGTTATTATCAAGTAACAACCGATACTGGAAAACTAACACAACTAGATCCGCAAATTCCAAATGTATTTTATATCACCGGTGTAACTGGAAACGGATCTGTTGTTACTGTTACATTCCCTAAACAAGATTATATTCCTTTTGCAATCGTAAGTGCTAATGCGACTGGTTTAAATGGAAGTTATAATATCACTGTCGATTCTATTTCTGGTGTAGCAGTAGGGTATGCAGTTTCTGGTTCTGACATTGGTGCAAGTGCTAAAATTTTAGCAATCAACGGTGCTACGTTAACATTATCTTCGGCCAATACTGGTCCTGTAAGTGGTACTGTAACAATCACACCAGTAATTAAAATTGTTAATGTTGATCCTATTGTTTATAATGTAGGTGGATCCAACCCAGATTCATACACCGTACTTTCAAGTCCTGCACCAACTACATTTAGTGTAAGTTTTACTTCGACAGTAACCAATACTTACAATTTTGGCGGAATGGTTGGCCCAATAAGTGCAATTACTCAAGGATCTGCACCAGGCGATGATAAAATTGCTGTTCTTCCAATTGCTAATCAAAATGTTGCTAGTTTCTTAAATAGATCAAATTACATTTATAGCTATAATGGAAGAACGCATAGAATAATAACCTACGTTCCTCAAGCTACAACAACGACTGGAAAATACAGCAGCGGAGGAACAGCTCAAGTATTAACTAATGTGTCTGCATCCGGAGATGGAAATTTTGTTACTTTATCATTTAATAACCCGTTAGAACAAAAACTATTTGCCGTTGGACAAGAAATTGTAGTCAGTGGATTAGGATCATTTGACGGAACATTCACTGTTGTAAATTCTCAACTAGAATCTGTTATCTATGAAGATACTACTACAGGAACAGATACTGGTGGTACTATTTCTAATTATTATGTTATAAATGTAACTGATGTACCTGGTGATATAAAAATAGGCGACCTATTAAGAGGTAACGGTTATCTAGCTTCACAAAACATCAATGTAGTAAGTATAGAACCAGTGCCAAGAGTGAATGGACTTTTCTCAGGTAAAATTGTTGTTACAGGATTATACAATTCACCTCCTGCAACTGGAACAAACATAACCTTTGGTTTACAGACTAATTCGTATATTTCTATTGATCCTAATCCAATCACGAATATTGCAGGGTATGGGGCAAACATTTATGCATTAACCTACTTAGAGAAAACATCATCTCAAACAACAACGACAACAGCTTCGGGCGGTGCCGGCACTAACACTATAATCGTTTCGAGCAGTGTTGGAATCGCCCCAGGATATACTGTTACAGCAATTGGTATTCCAGAAGGCACAACTGTTCTTCAAGTTAATAATAATACAATCTCATTATCTGATAACCTAGATGTAAATTTAGACAACGATATTATTATCTTCACCGCAGGAACAGGTGCAGCTACTACATTTGTCAAATATGCCATTGCTTATGATCCATTTAATACACCTATTGTTGATAACTGGTACTACATACAAGATCAAACTAATTCAAACTATAATGGATGGCATCAAGTTAATGGATTAACAAGTTATACTATCATTACAGTACCAGATACCAGTAAATTAAGCATAGGGCAGTTATTAACATCACCATTTATTACAGTAACAGGTGCCTCAGGTAACGGAACTACAGTTACATTAGTATTCGAAGAAGAAGATTATGCACCATTCACAGTGGGATACCCTATCAAAGTAGAAGGAATTACATTCTCTTTAACTAGCGGAACTGGTTCATTTAACGGAACCTTTACTGTTTCTGCATGTACTACAACATCCGTGAGTTGGCTAGCTAACACACAGGGTACTTATACTAGCGGTGGTACTATCGAGTATTCGAGCGTAAGTAATAATTTCTTCTATCTACCAGAAGTGTGTATTATTCAAGAAGTGGTATCAACTACAACCTTTAAAGTCAGTCCTGCAATATGGATGCCTGCAGAATTTACGTTTGTTTCTTCTGCTCCGTCAGTTGTTGAAACTGTTGAAATATATTTTGCTGGAACAGGTTATACTACGGTTCCAACATTGACATGGGTAGGAACTGCTACAGAAGCTCCTATAGCTAGATGTACTGTAGACGAAGGTTCTATCGCAACAGTGCAGTTAATTAGCCCAGGATACGGCATTGTAGGCGAAGGTACATTTATACCTAGTTATGGAGATGCAACGTTTACGGTTATATTATCAAGTGCAAAAACTACAACACAAACAGTTTTCACAGGAGAAAATGTAACTGAACTTAGTGTTGTATACGATGACGATCCAGGAACATTCACTCTAGGTACAGAAATACCGGTCACTGGATTTACTAGTATTACGCCAGGACAAACGTATACTATTGGAACAACATCGTTTACCGGATACAAGGTAAGATTAAGTTTCGGATCGACTACTGCACCTACTATTGATGAATATTACAAAGTATACGGTAATACCAACACCTTATATAACGGCTTCTATCCAGTCATTACCAGCAGTAGTACATGGGTTGATTTATTCTATACCTTTAATCCAGGAACATATGCATATAAAACAGCCGAATCAGTTTCTGGAATAACAATAATAGGCACAGGCCCTTATGATGTTACATTTACATTTGCTTCTGCACTACTAGTTGCTCCTACGGTAGGAATAACTTATACGATCACAGGTGCAGCAAATAGTTCATTAAATGGTACTTACATTTCCAAAAATAGTTCAGTCAATGATATAACATTCGAATTTGAGTCAAATCCTGTTAGCTTTGGAATTGCTACAACTCATGACGTAACTTTAGGTAGCGGACCAGCATTAGGAACAGGTATCTATAGCACTTCATACCTTGTCACTTTAGACTCTACAACATTTACATCAGCACCTACTGTTGGAAACTACTTTACTGTCGCTTTAAACGGCAATGCAAACTATAACGGAATTTGGAAATGTGTAGGCAGCACTAGCACTTCTATAACACTAAATTACGGAACGGTTAGTCCCGGAGTGTTTTCAACAGCAGGGACTCCAGATGCTACAGTAACAGAAACTTGCTGGATCGAAGGCGGATCTGAAACATTTATTGCTAAAGAAACAACAAATGCAACAAGTAATAGTTTAGGTATTAGCAGACCTTTCCCAACTGCAAATAGTATTACACTAAGAATAGGTTATGCAGCAGGTGCCAATGCACAAATTACTCAGCAAATTAGTACTTGTCGAGCAACAGGACATGACTTTTTACAAATTGGTACTGGCGGGTATGTTACTACAAACTATCCATTCCAAATCTATGGAAACCCAGCTCTTGGGCCATTCCAAGAAAACGAAGTCCGAGAAGAAGGCGTAGGAAGAGTATTCTATGTCACTTCAGATCAAAACGGTATATTCCGTGTAGGTAAGTACTTCTCAGTAGACCAAGGAACAGGAACAGTTACATTTAGTTCTAACATTGCGTTAAGTAACTTGGACGGTCTAGGATTTAAACGAGGTGTTGTTGTAAGTGAATTCTCTACCGATTCAACATTCACTGATAATGCTACGGATCAGGTTCCTGTACAATCTGCAGTACGTGCATACATTGATTCTCGTTTAGGAATTACACACGGAGGAAGTGTAACACCAAGTACAAGTCTAATCGGTCCAGGATTCTTGCCACTAGACGGTTCATTATCAATGAAATCGTCATTGAACATGAATGGACAAACTGTTACCGGATTACCATTAAATCCAAGTAACAACACAGATGCTGCTAGTAAATCGTATGTTGATAAGCTAACCGGATTTGTAAACGCTGTAGAAAAACTAACAGGAACTATTATTAAAGATCCGTTAGACGGTAGTACATTATCTTACGACTCAGGTGCTTATAAACAAATTGAAGTTACAGGTGCATCTGGAACAGGAGCAGTTGTAACACTAACCTTCCAGGAAGAGTTTAGTATACCGTTTACTCCAGGACAAAGAATTTATGTGAGTGGAGTCAATCCTAGTGTATACGACACCGTTGTGTTAGGCAATAATGTAGGTGCGATTGTTATTGCGGCAACATCTAAGAGTGTTTCATACGAAAGTGGCGCGACAGCAACTTATATCTCAGATGGTTTACTTACTTCTATTGGATCTTGGAGAAATGTTTCGTTACCAACAGGTGACGTTGACCATAGTTATACTGATGCAGTTACGGTGTTTGCTACAGCTACTAATGAAACCACTGATAGAATTACATTAACTTTTCCCTTAAATCAAGTAGGTACAGGAATTACTCAAACTACTGCTGACTTACAAGTTAACTGGCCTATTAGATTTGTAGGTACAGGTTTCGGTAATCTTGTTTCTGGAACAACTTACTACATTAAGACTTTACATGCGCCTAATCAAATTACTGTAAGTGATACGATTCAAGCAGACGAAACTGCAGGGCCTCTCTTCCAATTGGCAACTGCAACTTCTCCTGATTTATTAACAACAGGAGGCTTATTTGGATCTGCTGGTGGATATGTTACAACTACAATTCAATCTAACAAAATAACTAATAGCATGGTTAATACCACTGCCGGAATTGCTCAGAGTAAACTATCACTTCAGGCAGCGGTAACTGATGCTAGCGCACCGGGAACATTTACACAGAGTCTATTAGGTTTGTCAAGATATAACAGTAATGTATTCACTACTACATTTGGCTGGGTAAGTCTAAAAACAAGTACAGGAACAAGTGATGGTATTAATTTAAACAAATTAACTTGGATTCCAGAAGACACCTTCTTAGGTTTTGGTCCTAGCGAAACAGAAACTAATGGTGCAGTAACTACTTACAGTTCAGGTGATATCGTAAACTTCGGAGACGGTATTAAAAATGCAGATTTTACTGCCGGCGAAGACGTACCGACTGGTGCAATGATTGTTAACTTTGATGTTAGCTCGGGTTCAAGTGCGAACACTTACAACATTATTCCTGTAAGTGCCGCTGGTGCAGCCAATAACATTTTAAGAGTAGACTCTTCAGGATTTGTTGATGCATCAGTGGGTTTCAAAATTAATACAGCAAAGATTGCAGATAGAGGCGGAACAAATGACAAGACACTACAACTTTATACACCTGATGCATTTAAATTTGGAGAAAGTAGCGGAACAAACGAAACCAATACCACTACTAGAATTATTGGAAGTTTTGGTGTAACAAAGGGAATTTATATTGGAACTCTTCCTGCAACACCTCCAGCAACTTGGACAGGTTTAACTGTATACACCGGCGGTGCAAATATTACAGGCGATACCACAATAACAGGTGATGTTACATTAAGTGGTAATACTAGTGATTTAAGCGTTGGTGGTAATTCAATAGTTACTGGAACATTTACTACAACTTCTATAACAGCAGGGAATGATTCGACTGCTGGAAACTTAACAGGCCAATGGAAAATTAGTGGAGCTAATAGTTATATTGATTTAACCGCAGGCGGAACATTAAATCGTCCTTTATATACAAGACAGATAAGTGCAAACTGGCCAGGTGCACCAGGACTACAAACAGGAGTAATTACTGGAAACTGGACTGTGGCTAGTGGCAGTAGATTAAGTGCAACATATGCTGACTTGGCAGAATATTATGAAGGCGATGTTGATTACGATCCAGGAACAGTATTAATATTTGGAGGAGATAAAGAAGTTACAGCTTCTACAGAAATGAATGATACTCGTTTAGCAGGTGTAGTAACAACAAATCCTGCGTATGTAATGAATGAAGAACAAACAGGAATAAAAGTTTGTGTGGCACTAGCAGGACGAGTACCATGTAAGGTCATTGGGCGGGTTAAAAAAGGTGATATGCTAACAACAAGTAACACACCAGGTTATGCTGTCAAAGCAACTAACCCTACACTAGGTGCTATCATAGGTAAAGCGATAGAAGATAAAGACTACGGCGAAGCCGGAGTTATTCAAGTAGCTGTGGGGAGAATGTAATGGCTAGACAAGTTATTAATATTAACAATCCTGATGATTTAATCAATATTGGATTGAGTGCAAACGACAATCGAGGAGATCCTCTTAGATCGGCATTCATTAAGTTAAACACTGCATTAGATAAAATTGATTCTAATTTTACAGAACTTTATGCAGAAGCAGAACTTCATGATTATCTAGGAAATTATGTTTTTAATGACAATAACTTGTCAATTGATAACTTGGATGAGCTAGTTATTAGCAGCAAAACTTCTCCTACAATTACTTTGAATATTACTGATATCACCAATAGCAACCCGTGTGAAGTATTCGCTGCACCAACATCGGGTACATTATGGAGTGTAGTCTCTGATGGCTATAGAGTTAAATTTAATGGTATAACAACTATGACCGAATTAAACGGAAATAGTTATTATATTCAGCAATCAACTTCTAATAGCTTTTACCTTTATTTAGATAACTTATTGACTGAAGGTGTAGATAGTTCTGCATACACTGCCTATAGTAGTACGGAAACTGAAACAGCAACTAATGAATTCATAACAGGCGGTGCCGAATTCAAAGGAAGTTTAATAACAACTCCAACTTTAAATAATGTTGTCACAGGATGGACTGTTAGCGGTCCAGGGCTTACAGGGACACAAACTGTAACTTCTACATTACAAGATGGAGATTTCTATTTAATTAATATTAATGCTTTAGGGGGTGGCTTTAATCCTGCAACATCATATACATTTAATGCTCCTTCAGCAGTAGATGGCGGAGGGACTGCTTTAACTAGTGTCCCTGGAGGCGACATAAAAATACAAGGAGGAGGCAATAATAACTCCTCAGTAGGTCAAATATTAGGTAATTTAAACTTTGTAGGTCATAATATTGGCCTAACAGCAGATACACATACTTTATCTATAAATAACAATGGTATATTAACTTTACCAGGTAATACTAATAATACATATGTTCAACAAAGACAAAGTCGTATAAGAACAACATATGAGTATATAAATGTAGGAACTCCTAAAGTAGTATGGACATCAACTGAAACATTTATTAGTTCTGTAAAGTTACAGATACAAGTCGAAGGAAAAGAAACAGGTGATCCCGATTGGAATACACAAGCGTGTGAAGCAATTATTGCTGCTAAAGGTATGCACGGAACAGGAGATCCTATAATGTCAATATATGGAGTTGTTCGAACAAGTGTAGATAACTTAACAACATTTACAGTACAACGAAATTCAACTACAGATTTAATCGAAGTAATAGCAACATCAACAGCAACATCAACAGCAACAACACAACAACAAATTATTATACATTCAACAGAATTAACCTGTTGGGATTAACGGAGCATTAATATGGGAATTAGACCATTTGAAATACAAGGAACTGCACTTAGCATTGGTGGTGTAGAAATTTCATCAACACAAGACGGAAAAGTCGTTTTACCTGGAGTAACTAAAGGATCAGTTTATAAACTTGTTGGAATTGAAAAAACAGGTGAGCAAACGCTAACTTTTCAAAACTCTCTTCAAGTATCAATATTAGATTATTTTACTTATAACGATTATACAACAGACGGATCTGTTGATGTAAATCCTGTAATAGAACGTCAATATTCATGGACATTAGACGAAGATGGTTACATAATTCTTAGTGTAACTGATTTACCAAATCAACCAGGTCAAGTCGAAACTTGGACTGAAGCTCAAATGCTTACGGCCATGTCTCAAAACTTTAAGGCAACATCTACTTTTACTAATCCTCCCGACAACGACATCCCTTCTGCAGATCCAAACGTTTGGTTTGATAGTCCGTGCCGTCCTGTCTTCCAAGCTGTTGGTATCGAAAGTGAATTCGAAGGTGGTGGTGGCGGTGGCTCTATATCAGTTGGCGATGGTCAAGGACCTAGCGTCGAAAATGTCACAGAAATTTTAATCAACGGTACTATTACAGAAATAGAACCTGGTTTGGTAGGTATCAGTGTAGGCGGTGGAGATGCGATCGTTAATGGCGATAACTCTTTAATCATAGACGGCAGTGGTAACGCTGTATTCCAAGGCGACGGTGCAGGCAACGGAGTTAACCGCGGATTAGAGTGGGACTACGGTGCTGAACAAAACAATGGTACAAACTCTACAGTTCGCCAAGATGTCAGTGGTCTAAGTGTAAAGGCTTGGACAGAAGGCGACGGTGGCGGACCAACAGGCGGCAGCGAAAATGGTGGTTCAGCAACAGTAAACATTCGTACCAATCAAGGTGATAATGAAAAATGGTGGGTATTTGACGGAGC
>JACCDW011677976.1_pt1 | contig 18900 bp, 22 predicted proteins | sample 7449781 | NCBI WGS metagenome assembly JACCDW01 (sample SAMN15323449, study PRJNA562643) | freshwater metagenome | isolation source: river surface water | place: USA:Blue River Watershed | collected 2017-08-18
AAAGGCTGCGGAAAGATTTGACCCCACAAGTGGATTAAGATTTATTTCATATGCGGTATGGTGGGTAAAACAATCCATTATTGCATCTTTGAATGAAAACGCTCGAACCATAAGGATACCTTCTAACTTAATCCAAGAAGCTCAAAAAGCCAAAAAAGAGGAAAGAGTATCATCCGAAGATAATTTTTACATTAATACCGAAGATGAACCCGCTGGTTCTAATTTACCTTATTGTGTCGGTTTGTATAAACAAATAAATGAAGAAGGAGACCAACTAATTGACGTAATCCCAAATAGAGAATCCCCAAACCCCGAAGACTCACTTAATACTCCTGAAGAGATTAAGAAAAAAGTTGCAATGATGTTATCTGTTTTGGATGAAAGGGAAAAAACAATAATCGAAAGATATTATGGACTAACAGGAATTGAGTCCAATTTAGAGGATTTGGGTGAAGAATTTGGATGTACAAAAGAACGTATTAGACAATTACGTGATAAAGCAATCAAGAAGCTAAGAAATGAGAGCTACGGTCTCTTAAACTATTTATAATTTGAATGGGTAACAATTGGTTAAAATACTTAGTGGCACTATCGGCAGTTTTAATTGCGGGTAGTGCTGCATACTTTTCAGTGACTGGATTAGGTGTTCTATTTAGTGGAGCGACGGTTGCTGTAATGATTATGGCGGGTTCTTTAGAATTTGCCAAACTTGTTTCTGCCACTTATTTAAAGCAAAGATGGAACGACATTAAAGGATTTAATAAATGGTATTTATCTTTTGCCGTCGGAATATTAATGTTAATTACATCCGCAGGTATTTTTGGTTACCTATCAAACGCGTTTCAACAACAGAATCTTGCGTTACAACAAGTTGATAGGGAAATATTAATTCATACCACAAAGATTCAACAGAACGAATCACAGATACTACAATTATCAAAACAAATTACAGAGTTTAATTCCAACCAAGGTAAAATTATTGAAGGTGGAAGAGTTAATTCACGTTTACTCCGTTCAATAGATAATAGGGATAAACAAATTGAAAAACTAAACGATAAAATATCTTTATTACAAGAAGATAATGCCAAAGAAAACGATGCAATTAATAAGATTAAAACTGAAAACTTAGAGTTGGAAAAAGAAGTTGGGGGTTTTAGATTTGTTGCTGAGGCGTTTGGTGTAGAATTAAACACCGTAGTTAAGTTTTTTATAATTTTGATTGTTTTTGTATTTGACCCGTTAGCAATAGCATTAATCATCGCATTCAATCAATTAATAATGAAAAGTAAAGACACCGAATCAACACCCGAAGATTTAAAAAACTTTGTTGATGAAACGGCAAGAATACGTTTGTCAGAAAGAGATTTAGAAATATTGGAAAAACACTTATTGAGTCCAGAGGGACCAAATGAAAAATTAAAAGCGGCGGCTCAAAGATATAGTGATGAGGTAAGAGAAAAACATACACCAATTAAAGGATTTAAATTCGACGAGGAAAAAAATAGAACGGAAGAAATACTTTCTGAAATGATGAAAAATGACCAAGAGTTAGGTTTATATGATGAGCCATTCGATAATCCAATGATTAAAAAAGAAGTTGTACCGGCATTATCTGACGAAGAAATTCGAGAAATGTTCATGGATGAATATGAAAGAAAATTCGAAATGGTTGAAGAAGATTTTTCCACTATAGAACCTACAGAGGAAGAAGAAAGTGAAAATTTTTCCACTATAACTCCAAATTCCGAGAATATTTTCCAAGACGATGAATATCTAACTGAGGCAATTAGGGAATTTAATCAAGAGTCAATCGATGATGGTGAATGGACTCCTGAATTGGAAGAACAATTTTGGAAAGAACAACCGCCAGAACCTTTTGCAACACCCGAAGAACTTAATCTGAATGTTCAAATATTAAATGATACATTGAGTGAGGTGAATAGTGAGATTGATAATGATACGTCTAAAGAAGACGAAAAAAAAAACTAGACGAATTTACCGAAAATCATCCGAGCCAACCTTCAAATACCGAAGATTATAGATTTTCTAATGTTGGAACACATAATTCTTTGTTTTATGAATTTGGACCAACAAAAAGAAAGAAGAGAAGGGTAAGAGATAATGATGATGAATTATATTGGGAAAAAGATGATACAAATCCTAACCAAGTAATTTATGATTTGGAAAACAATAAAATTATCATACCTAATTCAGAGGATGATGACTTAAATAATAAGAGTGAACAAATTTGATGAAATGTTAATTATTCACAAAATCGAAAAATTAGATAGTAAAAAATTAAAGGTATCCAAAAAGAAAACAAAAAAAACTCAAATTTTATTATACGATACAAACAGAAGAATAGACGACTTTATAAATAAAATAAAGTATCGTAAAAATGGAAAATATGAAGATATACCACATTTTGTTGTATCGAAATTGGGGATGGTCTATCAAATATTGGAAACAGACAAAGTCACAAATACATTTAACGACCCTAAAATTGACAATAAACAGATTAAAATTGCAATTGAGAACTTGGGTTGGTTAAACAAAAATACCATCACTGGTGTCCTTAATAATTGGATTGGTGACCCTTATAGGTCCGAACCATATATACGTAGTTGGAGAAATTACTATTTTTGGGACAAATACAACGAAGACCAACTAAAATCCTTATCTGAACTATGTGATAAAATATGTGAGGACGAGGGTATTTTTAAGCAAACAGTACCATCACAAGGATACTTAGAAAGAGTCTCAAATTTCAAGGGAGTCGTATGTAAATCAAACTTTTCAAGTATTTATACAGATATAAACCCTTCTTTTAATTTTGGGGTGTTTTTTAATGAAAACTATGAAAATGAGAAATGACTATGATTTTACCAAGGTAATGTTAAAGACGTTAAGAACTCTTAACGAATCTAAATCGGGTAAATCGACAATGAACGAACAAGTCGGATTAACCGGACCATCACAAGAACAAAGAAATTCTGACAGTGTACCTCCAAGTTCCAATAAACCAGATGAAGATGTTTATGATAAAGTTAATGACGACATAACAGTCATTAACGATGTTGACGTTAAATTATTATCATCAGATAATGCTGATATGAAATTAACAGATGAACAACAGGCATCTATTTCAGGCCTTATTGATAATTTCAGACAACAAGTTTCTCAAATAGTTGATTTAGACCCAGGTTTTACAATTAACATGGACCAAATTAGATTAGACGGAACATTAACCGACGATGATGTATCGTTTGTGTTAATTGCGGGTAATGAAAGTGGTACATATGTGAATGCAGACATGTTAAAATTAGAAGATGAAACTATGATAACATTAGGTAAACTATTAAAATTTGAAGAGACTTTCAAATCTACAATGGAACCAATAATAACACAAAGAAATAATAACATATAATGGCTTTAAATAATCAAGACAAGTCGGAGATTGAAAGAATCGTCAAAAAGGAAATCAAGGATTTTATGGATTCAACACAGGCTCATAGGATTGTTGTTAAAACAATCCAAGACGAGTTGGGAACCAAAAAGATTGATGACAAAATTGTCGATTTATCTACAAAGGTTGTGGTTGAATTATTTAAAACACTTTGGCAAAGAAAATCCTTCTGGGAAGGACCATTAAAAAATGTTAAATAAAGAAAAAGAAATAAGACCCGATATTGAAGGTGAAATAGAAGAACTTCAACGAACATCTCAAGAGTTGAGTAGAGATGAGGGTGTTGAAGTTTCTGTGGACGAATTGGTTAATGCATTTGAAGAATCAGAAGAAGAGACATTAACACCAAATATTTGGAAACGATTAGAGAATACAGAATCAAAAAAGATTCTTAAGGGGGATATTGAGGCGGTTGAAAAAATTGCTAAAAAATATGACAAAACTAGCCCCAAAATTTTAGTTAGAGAATTAAAGAGTGGAGATTATGAAAGACCACTTATTCTTAATTTAAACGGTCGTTATATTCTTGTGGCTGGAAATACAAGACTATGTACAGCAAAGGCGTTAGGAATGTATCCTAAGGTTTTTATTGCAAATATTGAGAGTAATTTAGAAGAAAAATGGTCTGAAAAGTACAAACGTTCAATAGATTGTAATAATCCAAAAGGGTTTAGTCAAAGAGCTCATTGTCAAGGAAAAAAGAAAAAGGTGGAAACCAAAGAACAAACGATGGCAGATTCATCAGGCTCATTTGAGGCACCATCTATAGGTGGAATGATAAAAAGACAAATACATAAAATACATAATTCTAAAATAAACGAACAACAACAAGAGGTGGGTGAAGCAACGGACGCGAGTTCTTCAGGTTCATATGATGTTCCATTATTTGGTACATCACCTAAAGGAAGAAAAAATCCACTTAAAATAGACGGTCCCGATAGTATCTACAAAGGTAGAGCGGTTAAAGATAAGAAATTCCCTAAATGGGGTGGACCCGATAGTGTTTTCGTTAAAGTAAAAGAAAAATGTAAAAAATACCCATATTGTAATCAGGGGAACACAGGAGCAATCGAGTTCATAAAAGAAGACTCTGAATTACAAACAATAATCAGTGAAACCTCAAAAAAATACGGAATTCCACACAACCAACTGGAAAATATTGTATTAAATGAGATAACCAAGATATTTATTTAGTATGAAAGTTTCAGAATTAAATCAATTAATTGAGAATATAGTATCAGAAGAAATTAAAAAGACGATTATAAAAGAGTCTGAAGGTAATAAATACGAGGTTTACCACATCACATGTGAAGGGGAACCATTGGCAACATTCAATACTGAAGATGAGGCCAAGGAACAATTACCGAAATATAAAAAATCTCAGAAGGGAGAACTTATCATTGAGAAGGGTGTATACGAATCACATAGCGACATGATAGATAAATTAGATGAGATGGGAGAACAATTAGAAGAAAAAGAAAATACAAATATGGAAAACCAAGAAACAATGGAACAAGGTAATAAATTTCTTAAAGCAATGTTAGACGCCAAAGAAAGAGGTGATGAAACATTTGAAGTTGATGGAGAAACCCACAATGTTAAAGAATCTTGGAAATCTCTTGAAGAAGAAGAATCAAAAGAGGAGCAATATGCTATGGAAGAGGGAGAAGAATGTATGGAATGTGGTAGTGATATGAAAGAAGAATTACACGGTGACCAAGACCAAATCGATATGAATAAAGATGGTAAAATTGGTCCTATTGATTTTAAAATCTTAAGAAGTAAGAAAAAAGATGTTAATGAAACTTCAGAAAAATCTTGCAACGAATGTGGAGGTATGTTGAATGAAGAAGGAATGTGTTCTGAATGTGGTTCTATGATGAATGAATCTAAAAAGAAAAAAACATTACGTTTAACTGAATCTGAATTAGTAAAATTAATTGAAAAGATGGTTAATGAATCATCAATACCAACCGTTACAACAAAAGCTCAATCAGAAAGTAAAAAAGCAAATGAGCAAAATTTGAATGACGTTAATAACAAAATGAAAGATTACTTAACAATTCCTGGTAACAGTAATTCAAAGTTTCCTCATCAAAATACAAAAGGAGACAATGTAAAAGTAACTCAAACAAGTGAAGAGCAAGAAACAATTGCAGATGAAAAAGGAAGAGGAATGGAAAATTTAAATTACGACCACGAACCTTCCAAAAAATTTAAAGAAAGATTAAAAAAGGCATTAGAAGGTGATTCTACCATGGGTAATGGACAAGATGCTGCTAATGTAGTAAAAAGTGATTTAGGTAAAAAGGTTGAGAAAGAAATAGAAAGAAAAGAAGAGGACAAAATAAAGGAACCAAGATATGAAAAAGAAGCGGTTCCGGTTAGTAAAGTAAATGAAAGTGAAGAAAAGGCAAATCAAATTCTAAAAGAAGAAATTGAAAAAATGAAATCACTTTCATCATACAATAAAAAAACTCAGTAATTCTTCTTTTTCTTTCCTTAATTCCTTATATTATTAGAAGATAGGATTATGGAAAATAAAGAAAGTTATTTAGGGTTTATTTCATCTGAAAGCTATAAGCATCAAATCGATGTTTGGTATAGAGCATACAATATAAGTCGTGAGAAAATTGAACTTTTTCACGACTTTCTTATTTCCCTGTATGATTTAGTGAGTGAAACCTATTTGGGTACGGATGTTATTATAACTGAAGAAGACCAAAGAAGTCATTTTATTTGGTGTTGGGATAAAACAATCGAAAATTTTAATAAGGAGAAAATATTCTTTAAAGATAGAGGTAGTTTTTTTGAATATTTTTGGAATTTCTTTTTTGAAGCATACTACTACCAACAAACCGAAAATAGACCGGTTAGAATAACCGAATATTTTGATAAACTTTTTAATTTCAAATATAGAAAGTCTAGGTCCGAATTAGATATGTTAACCGAAATCTATAAATTATTTGAATTAAACTTGAAAAAGTAGATTTTTTTCCGTATATTCGTATCAAAAACCGAAATAATATGGAAACCCTAAAAAAGATAAAAGACCTAGTTGAGAAGATGTCGGTTGACACTCAGAAGGTTTATGAAAAGGGAAATCGAAGTGCATCTATTAGAGCCAGAAAATATGCACAAGAGATTAAACAACTTATTGGTGTATACCGTAAGGACATCCTAGAAGAAATGAAAAGACATGATGGAACAAATTAAATTATTTTTATTCATACTAAGTTTGGTATTCACCATTCGATTTGTGATAGAATTCGTAATTAAACTAGTGCAAGATAATCCAACACCAATGTCAATTTCTAAGATAAACGAATCGTTACTTTATTTAACGATTGCATATATCATAACCTATTTTTTAATATAATATTTGTGTTTGAAAGTATAAGACTATTAAGACCCCATTTTCACTCTCTAAGAGAAATACAAGAGAATGTTAGTTTAGATATTAAACTACCGTTGACATGGAGATATGAGGATGTTGTTAAACCGTATAGTTCAATTAAAATACGAGTTCAAGATAAGAACGAGAAATTTAATTTGATATCTATTATATCACAAGCGACACAAAACGGTTATGATGTTGTTTTTGCATGTGCAAATGAAATCGTAACGATTAATAAAGAAGAAGAGGAGAAACAAAGACTGTTTCAACAGAAAGTTAGGGAACTTCAAGAACTATTTAAAAAAGAATCGTTAGATAAACTTAAAGATATTAATCTACTTGATACATATGGACAAGAGGATACAACAAGCGTCGGATTGGCTGAAGAGGGAGATGGAGAAGGACAAGGTGGAGACGGAGATTCAGAAGAAACAGATGATTGAAGAAATAAAAAAATTGAACAAAACAGAAATGTTCAAGCCAAAACCAAAAGAAAAAAAATCAATCTTAAGTAAGATACTTATGATTTTAGGATATGGAAAAAAAAGGTGATTTATTAAACCAGTTGGCAATTATATCAGACTTGATTGAAAAAGTAAATACCAATACTACATCCCAAACTTTAATTTTAGAATTACCCAAAGAAGAATTTGAAAAGGCTTTTGAAACAATTCAAAAAAAATATGGTAGAAGAATCGAAAAACCAAAAAATAGTTTCTCTATTTCAATAGGACTTGTTGATATTGTTTTTAATATGAGTAGTGTCTAAATAATTCTCTTCGATTAAAACCCTTACTTTCGAGTAAATCATATAACATTCTTCTTTGATGTGTTGTTATATCCTTAACAAAAATAAAATTACCCCTTTTCATTTTTATTAAATCTTCTCTAACCAATTCAAATAAACGAGAAGAATCATCCAAGTTTTTATTACCGAACATTTTCACATCGTTTTCTACCTGTATGAAAAGATTTTTATTTAATGTAAAAATCTGAGCAATTTCGGTGATTGGGGTTATTTTATTCATCATTTCATGATAACGAATTCTTTTTTTAGATTCTAAATCATAAACATATTCTTCCTCCCAATAAGGGATAATTTCTTTAATACGAAACTTATTCTCCTCAATCTTAGCCTCTTGATTTCTTCCTAAACTATCTTTAACCCACGGGTTAGTTGCCCATCTATTGTTGGGAAAAATAAGAGCCAATTCATATACTAACTCTTGTCTTCTTTTACCTCCCTGTAATTTAATAAATCTAGGTTTTCTTTCTGTCTTATACTCTCTCCAATATTCATATACAGTTGTTCTTTGCATACATCTGTACATTATTTTGACTTTCTTTTTATTACAGAAAAGAACTATAAAATATTTTCCATTTTTCATAGAAACTTGTTAATGAGGGAGTATATTCCATATAAGGAAAATCCTGACCATATTAATGCAAACCAAATAATCCAACCATCAACCACCTTGGTCGAGTCGTAAATTTGTTTTTTGATATTTTTTTTGTTTTTACAATTCTTACATGACATGTTATAATATATACTTTTTTAAACTATTTATCAATATGAAATTTATTAAATTGGTCGAGGAAGTTGTTATTGAAATGGCTAAAGAAAAATTACCCGATGGGGGTGATTGTTTTGACGCCGCATTTGATTTTATGAGTGAAAATGCAGATGAAATACCTAACTTAAAATTAGTACACGGTTTCGTATCTGGACAAGGTAAATTAAGTGGTTATAGATTTACACACGCGTGGTGTGAGGATGATGACAATGTATATGATTACTCAAACGGTAAAACGGTTAAAATACTAAAGATGTTATATTACGGAATAGGTAATATAAATGAATATCAGGGAAAATACTACGATAAAGATGAATTTCGTAAAATGGTTATAACCCACGGAAATAAAGGTCCATGGGAAGTCGAAAACAAGGTTTACAAAGAAAAATTCAACCCAGAGACAAGACGTTACGACTAAGGTTTTTTTTTACCGTTTTTTTTACTTATACTTTAGTATAAACTAAACATAATAAGTAAAATGATAAGTTACATCGGAGGTAAGGCACGCATTGGTAAATGGATTGTACCACAAATTCCAACAGACATTGAAACATACGTAGAAGGATTTTCAGGAATGTTTTGGGTGTTTTTTAATATGGATTTGACAAAATACCCCAACTTAAAAACCGTAGTTTATAATGACTACAACAGGTTGAATCACAACTTAATGAGATGGGCTAAACAATATGACGTATTATGGAATGCGTTATCTCAGTACCCTTGTCAACAATTGGGGGTTGTAGATACACCACCCGAATACTCCGAAATGTTCAAACAATACCAAACTGAAGTATTTGACGAGAATTTGGTTATCACCGAAGAAAACGGATTAGAAATTGCTTGTAAGTACCTTTATGTATTATGTCAGGTATTCTCAGGTTCTAAACCTGAAACTGCGGCTTATATGGATTATAAAGGAAAGTATCGTTGTAAAGTATTGGTGTTTATGGATAAGTTAAAAAATCCAAAATATCGAGAACATTTCGATAAAATAACCTTCGTTGAAAATATGGATTTCCAAGATGTTGTTGAGAAATACGATTCACCAACAACATATTTTTATATGGACCCACCATATTACAAAACGGAAGATTACTATTCCAACCACATATTTACAATTGACACACACCAAAGATTGGCAACGTGTTTACAAAACATTCAGGGGAAATTTAGCTTATCATATTACGATTTCCCTCAATTATCTGAATGGTTCCCTAAAGACCAATATCATTGGGAGCAAAAAGATTTCAGTAAAGCGGCTTCAACTAAGAAAGAAAAAAGTAAGGGTACTGAAATTTTAATAATGAATTATTAAAAATATTTATTGAGTATGAGTACAAATTGGTATTTGGTAAAAGTTCTACCAGGAAAAGAAAGGTCGTTGGCTGACGAATATAACAAACAAATATCATTGGGTAAAATGAAAGGAATCAATCGTTTTGTTTGCCCAACTGAAAAACAAATGGTTGTTGTAAGAAACAAAAAAAGTATTAGAGAAAAGGTATTGTACAGTGGATATCTTTATTTCGAAACGCCAAAAATTTTAAATGAAGATGAATTAAAAACACTTTCTTTATTACCTAATGTAATGGGTATGGGTGGAAATAGAACACCAGTTTTATTAAGAGAAAATGATGTTAAAAGAATTTTAGTTGATGAAAACTTGGAACAACATGTTGACGCAAAAAGATTAAAATACATTGTTGGTGAAAGAGTAATCGTTATTGACGGACCTTTTAATACTTTTGAAGGAGTCATTTCAGATGTCAAAGGAGAAAAGGTGGATATCGAAGTAAAAATATTTGGAAGAAATACCTTAGTTGAATTAACTTTGAATCAAATTCAAAAATTATAATGGACCTATCTCCTGAAGTTTTAATATACATCCAAACAGTAAAAAATTATTTTACGACGAATAAAGAAGCTCACGATTATTTCATAGGAGATTCCAATGAAGAGGATTTTTTTAAACACTTAAGTGAAATATCACAAAAAAATTTTGATAAGAATGGAGAAGTCATGTTATCAAAAGAACAGTTTGAATTATTAAGAAGAACAATTTTAGCAATCACTGTTTCATTAAAAGAAATACCTGAAGAAACTCCCCACATTTTTATTGACACAAGAGGTTTTGGTAAGATTTGTCTTAACTAACTTTATTTTCTAATCAATTTATCTTATTATTGTTTTATGCAAAAGAAATTTTCGGCGTATTATCCGTTGTACGATACTGTCTATGGTAGTGAAACACCATTAGAACAATATTTCGTTATATTGTTTGACACATTACCATCAAAGTTTTTGAATAATTTGTATTATGACCCATCGGTAAATGATTATTTAGATAAAATAGGGTTTAAGAAAGTTAATCATGTGTTTTCTTCAAACAGAAGATTTGATTTAGCGTCACAATCATTATATGTTAATGAAGACAAACAAATCATAATAAGAGTTTATGGTAATGTACAAAAAGACAAAGATAGTTTAGTCCAAATAGATATTGCATATAACTTAGAAAATGGTGAAATTGAAAAACAATTAGATTTCCCCAAATTAAAAGAATTAGAAAGAGCCAAGAAAAAATGTAACATCCAATTAGTAAAAAGTGAAATGGGACATCTAGATACTGAGGAGTATGATTTGTACGTCCCACCAATCGAATTAGAGTTAAATTATGGCTCCGCATTTTCAAAAGTTCATGATGTCATTGTTAAAAAATTAAACGAAAATAATGGGAAGGGAATTATATTACTTCATGGTGAACCCGGAACCGGAAAAACATCATATATAAAATATCTTACAAGTTTAATTAAAGATAAAGACATTCTATTCATCCCACCATCAATGGCTGAGATGTTATCAGAACCAAGTATTATTCCATTTTTAATGGACCATAAAAATTCAATTTTAATAATTGAAGATGCTGAAAGAGTAATTTCCGATAGACAAGGTAGTGGTTCTCCGGCCGGTGTATCTAACATTTTGAACTTAACAGACGGAATTTTGGGTGATTGCTTGTCTATTCAAATAGTGGCAACATTTAATATGAAAAGAGAAAAAATAGACCAAGCATTACTTAGAAAGGGTAGATTAATCGCTGAACATAAATTTGATAAACTTTCGGCGGAAGAGTCAAATATACTTTTAAAACATTTAGGAAAGGACCATGAAGTTTGGCAAGCAACGAGTTTAGCGGATATATATAACATAGACATTGAGTTAATCAAAGTCGATAATAAAAGTAAAATAGGATTTTAAGAAATGGAAAATGTAACATCAGACAAAGTAAAACAATTACAATTAGAAGGGAAAAAATTATTAGTTCAATACACCGCAAGTTGGTGTGGACCTTGTAGAACATTATCACCTCGTTTAGAAAATTTCGAAGGTGATTATAAAGGAGTCATTTTCACAAAAGTGGATGTTGACCAAAATGTAGATGCCGCCATGGAACTTAATATTCGTTCGGTACCTACAGTTATAATTTATGATGGTGAGAAAATCGTAAATCGTTCACAGGGGGTACAATCAGATGGTTTCTATAAAGATATTTTGAATAATTTATAATGTCAAATCAGATTTACGTCTTTACTTTAAACGGTTGTGGTCATTGTGTGACATTAAAAAATAGTTTAAACGAACTACAAATTCCATATATCGAATTAGAAATCGGTAAAAATAGTGAAATTTGGAATGAGGTTGTTAAACAAACCGGTCACAATTCTTTACCCACAGTTTTTATTAGTTTAAGTGGTGGAGATGATGGTCCTGTTTTTATACCTGGACGAGATTATATGGATAAAGAAGAAGTAATTGAAAAAATTAAAGAGTATTTGTAAATAAAAGGGATTAAAAATCCCTTTTTTTATGCGCAGAAACAAGATAAAAGTATTTATGTTAAAGACTTTACTTTTTCATGCCTTTACAACAAATTAATTGGTTACAGATTGACACAGCAAACGTCCCATCGGGGTCGGTTATTGATTTGGGTGCAGTTTCGGGAGCGCTCAATGCGGTTTACGCAGATAATTTATACGTGTCAGGATTGTCTTTGACTGATTTTATTGGTCAAGCGGGTACCGTCGAGCTTAATATATATACAGCTTCATTAAAACAAGCAATAGAAACAACAGGTTCTAACTTAACCGTAAAAGGTAATCTTTTGGTTAAAGGAACAACCACTGCGGTTAATTCAACAACAGTGGCGATTGGGGATAATATCATTGAATTAAATGGTACTGAAGCGGTAAATGGAGGTTTATTAATAAAAGACCCAACAAATCCAAATAGAATATCAGGTAGTTTATTATGGGACACAACTAACGATTATTGGATTGCGGGTCAATTAGGAAGTGAGGAAAAAATTGTACTAATAAGTCAACTTAATAGTGCCACTTCATCATTATCCTCATCGATTGACATTTTATCGAGTTCACTTTCGGCTTCTATTAATACTTTATCGGGTTCTTTATCTGGCTCTATTAGTCAATTATCAAGCTCATTATCAAGTTCAATTAATTCATTATCACAATCAGTAGATAATAGAATTAATATTGTTTCAAGTTCGTTGGGAAGTATTTCTTCTTCGATAGACACAAACATTACGAATATTTCAAGTTCTTTTAGTTCTTCAAATAGTATTGTGTCAAGTTCATTATCAACAAGAATAGATTCTTTAAACCAATTCTCAAGTTCGATAAGTGGTGCAATTGAAGTTACTGGTAGTAATGTTACAATCAAAGGTGATTTATTAGTAAAAGGAACAACAACAGCTGTAAATTCAACAACAGTATCCATTGGAGATAATATTATTGAATTAAATGGTAGTGCTGCCGCTTTTGGTGGATTATCTGTTAAGGACGTAACTAACCCAAATCAAATATCGGGTAGTTTATTATGGGATGCAACAAATGATTATTGGATTGCCGGTCCCGTAGGTTCGGAGGAGAAAGTAATTTTACAAAGTGAATTAGATAATGTTTCCTCTTCAATATCCACATCCATATCTGAATTATCGAGTTCTGTCGATACAAGAATTGATAATTTAGAAATTTCATTAAACGCTAGTAATATATGGCAACAAACAGGTTCATTCTATGGTGCCAATAAATCTTTACAAGTTACTGGTAGTGTTTTAATGAGTTCACCTGATGGGGCTACCACTGCAAAATATGCGATGGCGGTGTCTCAATCAATACACGCCGCAAATATAAATGTCGGAATACCAACGTCTAACGATTGGAAAACAAGTTTGGAGGGTTCTTATTTTAATAATTTTGATAAGAATACCGATGTTTCAGAAATTTTAAGATTTGTTGCTGGTTTATTATCGGCTTCAGCACCTGACGCTTCACCAAACACAAAAACTTATAGTACATACACAAAAAATAGTGTAAACACAACAACAGGAACTGCACTTGTGGGATATGTACCACAATCATCAACCAATACTACAATAACTTATTTACAAGGAAAAGGATTTGCAACAACAGGTTCAACCATTTTTAGTGGAATCACACCAATATATACAAATTCTGCGTATGGTCACACATATACAAGTGTTGCTGCTGGTTCGACTACGGTTTCATCATCTGTCGATACACAATTATTTGGGTTAGGATTATTGAGTAGTGGTGTACCAACATCTTTTAAAGTATCAGGTTCATTTGATTTTAAGTTTATGGACAATAGTTCAAAAACTTTAACTGCACAATCCTCTTCAAACCATTTAATAACACAAACAGGTGCTGGTACAACAAGTGGTGTTAGTTTGGCAAAAATTAATACTGTAAATCCTGCAGTTATTCCAGCGGCATATCAAGATGGAAAATTTGCATCGGTATTTTCACCAACAATTTATAATGGTGGATTGACCGCTGTTAGTGCTAGTGGATATTATGAGATTACTGGTTCAATTATGATTGCCAGCGGCTCAAGCCAATACACCACACCAATAGCAACCACAACTCAAATATTTTATGCACCGTTAAGTACCATATCAACAAATGTTGGAACTAACACAATTGTAACGGGTAGTTCAACGGTAACCGCTGTAACAGCAGTTTCTCGTTCATTATCAGGTGCACCTTATTTAAGTTCCGCAACACACAACATATCATCATCTGTTAGTGGATTATTTAATCCATTGTACGTTAACAATAGTACAATCGCTAACATAGGTAATGACGGAGGATACCATTCAATGACATCCGGTGAATATAATGCAACAATTGCATCAAATGGTACTATATCATCCGCAAATACAATATATGATTCAACAGGAACAACAGTTAGAAGTACAGGTACCGTACCATACGAAACAGATATTGCAAAAATAAACGGACTTCAAACATTTACACCAACAAACGCTACAAATATTGGTCAAACGACGATTTCACCAACATCGTTTACATTTTATATTAATGGTAGAAATTTTAATAACGCGTTAACACAAAGAACGATTACAACTAGTTATCATACCGCAGGTACTTTTGGACAACCAGCGGCAAGTGGTAGTTTGGCTTATTATGGTAGAACACAAACAGGTGATACTGCAACCGCTTTAGTTGAATCTTTCACAGGTGAGAGTTATAGATTAGTTGTTGACGATAATATTTTACCTTTTTCAGGTACATCTTGGACAACCTCATTTACTTTATATAATTTAGGTGCAAGAGATTTACAAGTCAAGCCTGGATATTTGGTTAAACCCGGTGGAACATATGGGTATTGGTTAGCTAACCCTAGTTCTGCAAGTGATTACAAATATTATATCCGCAGATTTCAAACATCTGGAACTAAATCATCAATGACATTAAATTTAGGTCAAACATTAGTTGGTTGGGATGCGACTACAAATAATTCTGTAAGTGCAGTTATTTTATTTGAATCGTCAAAATCAACGTCACCTTATGTAACATCAAGTAGAGCCAGAATTTATGACCCATCAAAAACATTGGCAAACTTTGTATCTACAATTACTGCAAATACAGATGGACAAAATCCATTTGGAAGCAGTATAGATTTATACGGTAATTCAGGTGGTTCATTATCAAGTACTACATATACATTACCAATTAGAAATGCTGATGGTATGTATATTAATGCGACATATGATGAAATATATGTTATTGTAAAGTATAAAGGAGACCCAACACCAATAACAGGAATAACAGTTGCTTTTAGTTAATAATTATATAGTAGATGGCGGCAATAGATAGTACAAAAAAATCGGCAAGGTTTCTCCAAAGTAGAAGATATACACATGACACGTATACCGACGCACAAGAATCGTTTACATCGGTATTAGACATAAATGCAAACGAAATTTATATTGACCAAGACTTAATCCCAAGTAGTGGATTACCTTATAATAGTTCAGGTCAAAACGGGTCAATTTATTCTAGTGGTGGTCAACAAGTAATGAAATATTATTATCGTTACAGATTGACAAAGTCGGATTTAAATAATGAAGTTTGGTTTTTTACAAATCCAACAGGTTCAACATCGGGAATTGGTGCACAATTGATTGATGCAGGACAAGAAACTGATTTTATTTCACCAAAATATTCAATACCGTCATTGGCAAATGCAAATACTGAAGATGCGACTCCAGGTTATGGAGTTAAGGTATTGGTTGACGGAGTTCAACAATCTGTTAACAATTATGCGTTTGATTATAAAACGGGTGTTTTACAATTTGCAACATCTGCGGTTGCACCAACAAACGGACAAGTCGTTACAATTTCGGTTTACCAATATGTAGGTAGAAAATTGGCATCTCAATTAGGTGGTAGTAAAACTGTTTACGATATTTTTAAACCAACCGGTTCGTTTTATGCAACAACAAATGATTTACAGGTAACGGGGTCATTAACAGTTACAAATGGTGTTAGTGGTTCATTTACAGGTGATGGTACAGGATTATACAATGTACCGGCATCAGGTGTGACAGGTTTAAATTTATCACAAATTGCCGATGGTGGTGCAACCGCATCAATATCAAATACTGAAGGATTAAGGGTAAATAGAAATACAGAAATTACAGGTTCTTTAATTGTAAGTTCAGGTTCTGCGATATTCAATTCTTCGGTTACCGCTCAAAATAGTGATTTAGTTTTAACAAGTGGTAGTGGATTATATATTCATGATGACGCAAGAGTTGAAATTACGGGGTCTGTTTTTATTAAAGGAGATTTAAAAGTAGAAGGTCTAACCACCTTAGTTCAAACTACAGACCCTAATATTGAATCTTTGGTTGTATCAGGAGCAATGAAGGTGGTGGAAAACCAAATAAACTCACAATTAATAAGAGCTCAAATTGCAATACAAAATTTGGGAACAATTGCTGATGTTTCAAATAATTCAATAATTGATTGTGGTGACGGGTTCTTCTAATCAAAAAATAAAGTATTTATATAAATAAAAGAAATATACACAAAACATGGCACAAATAATTAAACACAGAAGAGGTTCGATATCAGCATTAAAAGATGTTACAGCGAATGTCGGTGAATTGGTAATGGCAACAGGTTCAATTGGAGACTTCAACGGACCGGTTGTTTTTGTTGGAGACACCGCAGTTGCTGGTGGATATAAACCAATCTCCAAAATTTATCAAGGTAGTACCGCACCAACTATTAGTGTTGGTTCACACGGCTCAACCATGGATGGTTTACCGTTTTACTCTACCACTAATCAAACGTTATACATTTTAGATAAAAGTGGTAACTCGGGTATTGACTTAACAGGTAATATTGAGGGTAATCTAATCTCTGGTGTTACAATTAATAATTTAACAGGTTTAACCGCAAACATTTCCGGTTCAATGACTGTTACGGGGCCAACTAATATTAATGGTAATGTTTCTATAACAGGTAACACAAGTCAAACAGGTTCAATTGATATCACAGGTAACATTGTTTTAGGTGGTAATATCACCATTGGTGACCAAAATACTGATTTAATTACTTTTGGTGGTGAAGTTAGTTCATCTATAGTACCTGACATACACAATGCATTTGATTTAGGCTCAACAGATAAAAATTGGAGAAATTTACATGTTAGTGGAACAGCATACGTTAATGCATTAGAGGCACAAACAATTAATTTGGATAGTATTACCGTTGTTAATAATTTAACGGTGAGTGGTAGTACATTCTTAGGTAATGGTGGTGATATTACAGTTATTAGTGGTTCAGTTTATAACGACCAACTAACAAATAATCGTGTTGTAATTGTTGGAACAAATGGTTTATTAGAAGACGATGCAAACTTTACTTTTGATGGTACAGAATTAAATGTTGGACAAGGTAATTTCACAGTACAACAAGGTAGTGGTAATGTGGATACTGCAGGAACATTAAATGTTGGAGGTGCAACAACATTGGAGAGTACCTTAACTGTTACAGGTTCTGCTACTTTGAAAAATAATTTATCTGTAAGTGGTACCACAACAGTATCGGGAGCAACAATTTTACAAGATACACTAACCGTTAATTCAACATCAGAATTAAAAGGTGCTGTAGGTATCAATTCAACTTTAACAGTTACAGGTTCTGCAACATTTAAAGATACATTAAATGTAACAGGTGCAACAACAATAGATGGTTTAACAATAATCAATGATAATGCAACTATTAACGGTGTATTAACCGTAACAGGTAACACTCAATTACAATCTAACTTATATGTTTCAGGTAATTTAGAAGTTTTAGGTTCATCTACAAACGTAACAATTCAATCACAAACAGTTGAAATTGATGATAATATAATTAGAATGAACGCATACTCACCTTTCTTGAGATATGCGGGTTTTGAGGTAATTGATTCAGGCTCGGTAGGTGTTTCTGCTTCCTTAGTTTGGGATTCATTAAATGATTATTGGATGTTTGTTTCATCTAGCGGTGACTCAAGCAGATTAATTGGTACAACTGCAGGAACATATGGCTCTGAAGTTAGTTTAACATCAGGTACATTCCCAATTGCAACAGCATCAAACACGATTGGCAACAGTTTATTAAAATATAGTGGTACAACATTATCATTTAATACAAATAAATTCACAGTAGATTCGGGTACAGGTGACACATTAGTTAGTGGTAACTTTACTTTATCATATTCAGGTGGCACCGATAATGGTTCTAAGACATCCGCAATCATGTTCAGAAATTCAAGTAATGTGGTTGGTTTTGTATCAACAACAGAAACAACTGACGTAATGGATGGAGTATTAGGATATAAAAATTCAACAGGAGGATTAGTATTTTCGACAGTCATAGATGGTGGAACATACTAACAATATTATTTATATTTAAAAGGGAGGCAACAAACCTCCCTTTTTTATTTATTATATCTGAAAAATTATCTATTTATAAACAATGGCTATAGAATTTAGGAACGGATTTAATGCAACATATTTTGTAAGGCCAACGCCTACACCAACAAGGACACCAACCCCAACT
>JACCDW010690080.1_pt1 | contig 18895 bp, 15 predicted proteins | sample 7449781 | NCBI WGS metagenome assembly JACCDW01 (sample SAMN15323449, study PRJNA562643) | freshwater metagenome | isolation source: river surface water | place: USA:Blue River Watershed | collected 2017-08-18
CGAGCCGGTCGTACACCGGGCCGGTGACGGGCCGCGGCATGTCCCAGTAGAGCCCGTGGTGCACGATCAGGAAGTCCACCCCCGCCGCGACCGCGAGGCGGAAGGGCTCGGCGCCGGCGTCGACCGCCGCGCCGATGCGGGTCACGCGGCCGTCGTTGGCCACCTGCAGGCCGTTCCACGCCCCGGGGGCATCCTTGAACGCAGTTCGGCGGGTGCGGGCGTCGCAGTACGCGACAAGTTCCTGAAGGCGAGCCATGAGGCAATTACGTGCGGCGCGAGCCGGCGGTCAACCCGCGGGCCGGCGGATTGACCGCCGCGGGCGCGCCCGCCAAGGTCCGTTACCGATGAGTTCCGCCGCCTCTCCCGTCCCGACCGGAGGCTCGCCCGTCGACCTGATCGATGCCGCGGCCGCACAGTTTCCGCACCGGCCTTCGTGGGACGAGTACTTCATGGCGACCGCCGTGCTCATGGCCTCCCGTTCGAATTGCGAGCGGCTGCATGTGGGCTGCGTGATCGTCACCGGTGGCGAGCGCAAGAACCGCATCGTCGCCGCGGGCTACAACGGATTCCTGCCGGGCACGCCGCACGTCTCGCTGATCCGCGACGGGCACGAGCAGGCGACGGTGCACGCCGAGCAGAACGCCGTGGCCGACGCGGCGCGGCGCGGCAGTCCGGTGGAGGGCTGCGTGGCTTACGTCACCCATTACCCGTGCATCAACTGCGCCAAGATCCTCGCCTCCGCCGGCATCGAGCGCATCAAGTACCGGCACGATTATAACAACGACCCGCTGGTGGCGCCGCTGCTGGCCGAGTCGGGCGTGAAGATCCTGCGCCTCTGAGCCGGCCATGCGTTCCCCCCGCCAGTCCGTGAAGGAGACCATCGCCGGCTCGCTGCTGCTGGCGCACCCGTCCCTGCGCGATCCCAACTTCCGCCGCAGCGTCGTGCTGATGTCCCTGCACAACGCCGAGGGTGCCATGGGCGTCGTCCTCAACCGCCCCGCGGGTAAGGCCCTGGCAGAGCTGAGCGGGGAGTTTGCGCTCTCGCCGCTCGCAAAAGTGCCGGTGTTCCTCGGCGGTCCCGTCCAGCCGGCGCAACTGGTGCTGGCCGCGTGGCAGAGCCGGCCCGAGGGATTCCGCCTGCATTTCGGCATCGAGCCTTCACAGGCGACCGAGTTGCTGGCGGAGGAGGGCACGCACGTCCGTGCCTTCCTCGGATACTCCGGATGGTCCGCCGGTCAGCTCGAAGGCGAGATGAAGGCGAACACCTGGATCGTCGCCGACGTGCCGGTCGACCTGCTTTCACAGCCCCAGGATGCTTCCCTCTGGCGCTCGGTGCTCGGGCGCGAGGGCGACCGCTGGCGCTTGCTCGCGGGCGAACCCGACGATCCGGAGCTCAATTGAGCCCGCACCGGCCGGCCGCTGTTTTTCCGATGCCTCGCCCGCCCATCTTCCTCCTCGCCGCCGTCCCGCTCCTCGCTTTCGCGGTGGCTTCGTCCGGCTGCGGCCGCGAGGACGCCAGGACCGTCGAATTGCGGCGCAAGCAGGCCGACCACCTCATGGCCGAGGCCGACTTCGCCGTGAGCTTGCGCGAGTGGACGCGCGCCGAGGGCCTGCTGCTCAAGGCCGCGGAACTCGCGCCCGACGACGGGGAGATCTGGATTAGCCTCGGGGCGGCGCGCGTCCTTCGCGGTGAGAAGGCGCAGGCCCGTTCCGCCTACGAGAAGGCGCTGTCGCTCTATTCCGCCGCGACTTCTGAAAAGTCCGGCGCGCCCGCGGAGCCGTGGCTGCGGCAGGTGCACGTGCTCGCCCTGCTCGGGCGCGAGAAGGAAGCCCGCACGCTGCTCGAAAAGGCGGGGCGGCGCCTCGAGGGCAACCGCGAGGCGAAGGACTTCATCGCGGGTCGACGTTTGGAACTCCTGCTGGCTGACCCCGCTTTCGCCAAGGTTCGACTCTGAGGTCTAGCTGGTTTTCGCGCATCCGTTCCGGTGTCCTGGCCGTCTCTCCAAGGCGAAGGTTGACCTGCCCGCCCTCGCGTCGAAAGTTCCTCGCGTTACCCTATCCACTTCACCTCAAAACCCAACTAAGCCTCATGAAAAACTGGACTCGCAAACAGTTCCTCCAGACCACCGCCGTCGGCGGCGGCGCCGCGATGCTCGCCGGCTCCCGCGTCTACGGTCAGACCGCGCCCGCCAAGGGCAGCGCCAACGGCGACATCCGCGTCGCCGTCGTCGGCCTCCGTGCCCAGGGCAAGGGCCACATGCTCGACCACGCCACGAAGCTCCCCGGCTCGCGGCTCGTGGCCATCTGTGACGTCGACTCCGCGGTGCTCGCGGCCCGCAAGGCCGATTGCGAGAAGGTCGGCGTCAAGCCCGCCACTTACTCCGATTACCGGAAGCTCCTTGAGAGCAAGGAAGTCGACGCCGTGGTGCTCGCCTCGCCCAACCACCAGCATTCGCTCCAGACGATCTGGGGCCTGCAGGCGGGTAAGGACATCTACGTCGAGAAGCCCCTTTCCCACAACGTCTGGGAGGGCCGGCAGGCCGTCGAGGCCGCGAAGAAGTATTCCAAGAACATCGTCCAGGCCGGCACGCAGAACCGTTCCTCCGAGGACATCGTCGACGCCATCGAGTTCGTGAAGTCCGGCAAGATCGGCCGCATCCTCTGGGCCCGCGGTCTCTGCTACAAGATGCGCGACAGCATCGGTCGTACCACCGGCGCCCAGAAGGTGCCCGACACCCTCGACTACGATCAGTGGTCCGGCCCGGCCGACCTCACCCCGCCGCGCCGTAACTCGCCCGCCAACGGTACCGTGCACTACGACTGGCACTGGTTCTGGAACTACGGCGGTGGCGACATCACCAACCAGGGCATCCACCAGATGGACGTCGCCCGCTGGTTCTTGGGTGAGAAGGGCCTGCCGCCGTCCGTGATGAGCTTCGGCGGCCGCTTCGGCTACCAGGACGACGCCGAGACGCCCAACACCCTCGTCTCCGTCTTCGGCTACAAGAGCGCCCCGTTGATCTTCGAGGTGCGCGGTCTCCCGATGAAGGCCGGCATGCGCGCCATGGACAAGTACCTCGGCACCGATGTCGGCGTCGTCGTGCAGTGCGAGAACGGCTACGTCACCATCGGCTCCAACGGCGGCGCGCTGGTCTACGGCAACGACAAGAAGATCATCCAGAAGTTCGCCAAGAACACCCTCGGCCAGCACCGCGCCAACTTCGTGAAGGCCGTCAAATCCCGCAAGGTCGTGCACGGTCTCGTCGAGGAGTGCCACTATTCGTCGGCCCTCTGCCATTTGGGCAACGTGTCCTTCATGCTCGGCAAGGAGACGTCCAACAAGGACCTCGCGGAGGCCGTGAAGGCCGATAAGAACACGCAGGATTCCCTCTCCCGCACGATGGACCACCTCAAGGCCAACAACGTCGACACGGGCGCGGTCAAGTCGGTCGTTGGCCCCATGCTCCAGATCGACGGCGCCAGCGAGACCTTCACCGGTTCCGACAAGGCGATCGTGGCCGCGGCGAACAAGAACCCGCTCCTCAAGCGCGCGGGTCGCGGCGCCTTCGCCATCCCGGTGATCAAGGCCTGAGCGGAACCTCCTTCGCTCCCAAGCAAAAGCCCGGCGACGCAGGTCGCCGGGCTTTTTTGTCGGTTAGTCTCGGACGTCGCCGTTACTTCTTCGCCTTGCGGCCGGCCTTCTTGGAGGAGCCGTCCTCGCTGCCTTCATCGACCACCGGTCCGGCGAACGGCGGGCGCTCGAAGGTCAGTCCGTCGCCCGTCACGCGGGGGTCGCCCGCCTCGGTGAGCCGCTTCATCAGGGTCTCGGCCATCTCGGTCCGGGCCTTGGCGTAGGCGGGATCGGCGGCGACGTTGTTCACCTGATCCGGGTCCTTGCGCAGATCGTAGAGCTCCTCCGCCGGCCGGCGGCCGAACGCGATCTCGAAGTGCCGTTTCCACTGCGGGTCATCGCGATGGCGCACCAGCCATTCCTTGGTCGGGCTGCTGTCCATATCTGCAAAGCCCACCCGCGTCTCCTCCGTCAGCGTGTTGCCGGCGAGGACCTTCGGGTCGAACGCCGTCTTCACGTCGCCCATCGGCATGCGCTCGGGGCGGAAGTTCCGGATGTAGACAAAGTCGGCCGTCCGCAGCGCGCGCATGGGATACCCCACGAATCCCTCGCGGGCGCTCTCCACGTGGCGTTCCCGGCCGGTGATGACCCACGTGCGGGCCGGGTCGACCTGGCCCGAGCGGTCGGAGCGGAGCACGTTGAGCAGCGAGCGTCCGTAGAGTCCCGCCGGCGGCTTCACGCCGCCGATCTCGAGGAAGGTCGGGGTGAGGTCCGGCAAACAGACGAAGTCATCCACGACGCGACCGCCTTTCGCGCCAGGCACGCGGGCGACGAGCGACACCGCGGTGCCGTGATCGTAGAGGTTGCACTTGCCGGAAGGCACGCCGGGCATGCCGTGGTCGCCGCTCACGATGATCAGCGTGCGCTCCAGTTCGCCGGCCGCCTCGAGCCGCTCGCGCAGCACGCCGATGTACGCGTCGACTGCCTGGCATTCGCCGAGGTAATCAGCCACGTCCTCCCGTATTTCCGGCACGTCGGGCAGGAACGCCGGCATGCGCCCTTTCAGCCGCTCGGGCTCGATGCCCCAGAGCGCCTTGCCCGAGCCCTTGATCCACTTCCGGTGCGTGGTGGTCACGCCGAAGAAGAAATGCCACGGCTGGCCCGGCTTCCGGTCGGCGAGGAACGCGTCGAAGTTGCCGCGCACCTGGGCCAGCACTTCATCGCGGGCGGCGGTGAGCGCCATGCCGCGGCCCACCCGCGCCGTGACTTCCTCGGAGAAGTTGTTCGGCGCGCGGCCGGCCTTCTCATAGGCGTGCGCCTGGCCGCCGAACGGCGCGTCGGCCGGCGTGCCCGGGCTCCAGACCTTGTAGCTCTTGCCGATGTGGTAGCCGGAATCGCGCAGCATCAGCGGGTAGGTCGGGATCGCGGAGTCCCACACCGCCCCGCGCAGGATCGCGCCGCGGCCGGTGTTGAAGAAGTAGCGGCCCGAGAGCAGCGAGCTGCGGCACGGCGTGCAGGACGGGGCATTGACGAACGCCCGTCGGAACGCGACGCCCTCGCGCGCGAGGCGGTCGACGTTCGGCGTCGTGACCACGTCGTTGAGCGAGGGCCTGCCGTCGATGCCGGCGTAGACGCTCGCGTAGCGGCCCCAGTCGTCGGCGAACAGGAAGAGGATGTTCCAGCGCGGCGCGGCCGCGCCGTCGGCGGCGCGCGCGGTGAGCACGGAGGCGAGGGCGAGCAGGCTCGCGAGGACGAGGCGGGAGTTCGTGGTCTTCATGAAGGGGTGGGGCGAGGGAGGGAATGACGTGCCGGCCCCGGCGAAGGAAACGAAAAGTGCGGAAGGGTGCCGCGTTCGTGAATCGTGGTGACAACGCCCGGCGGGCTTGGGACGAAAGGGTCGATGAACCCTGTCTCCCGCCTGAACCGGCGCGATTTCCTCCAGGGCGCGGCCGCCGCCGCGTTCTCCTTCAATCTCCTGCCCGCGTCCGCGCGCGGGGCCAATAGCCGCATCCAGGTCGCCTGCATCGGCGTCACCGGGAAGGGTAATACCGACACGCTCGCCACCGCCGCGGCAGGCGGCGTGGTCGTCGCGCTGTGCGACGTCGCCAACCCGAAGGGCACCAGCCTCGTCCGCAACAAGAAGAAGTCCAAGGTGGGCGAAACCATCGTCGACCAGTTCCCCGAGGCGCGGTTCTTCACCGATTACCGCGAGATGCTCGCTTCCATGCCCGGCATCGACGCCGTGACGGTTTCGACCCCCGACCACCATCACTTCCATGCCTCGATGCTCGCGATGCAGCGGGGCAAGCACGTCTTCTGTCAGAAGCCGATCGCGCACTCCGTCTGGGAGGCGCGCCGTCTCGCCGGGGCCGCCGCGCAGTACAAGGTCCAGACCCAGATGGGCAACCAGGCCCATGCCGGCGAACCGATCCGCCGCGCCGTCGAACTGCTGCGCGCCGGCATCCTCGGTCGCGTCACCGAGGTCCACGCGTGGACGAACCGCCCGATCTGGCCGCAGGGCATGACGGAATGGCCGAAAGGGGAGCCCGTGCCGAAGGGGCTCGACTGGGAGCAATGGATCGGGCCCGCGCCATTCCGCGAGTACAGCCCGGAGATCGCCCCCTTCAAGTGGCGCGGTTGGTGGGATTTCGGCGCCGGCGCACTCGGCGACATGGGATGCCACATCATGGATATGCCTTACTGGGCGCTCGGGCTCACTTCGCCGGACACCGTCGAGGCCGTGCACGAGGGCGGTACCGCGATCGCCGCACCGGTCTGGTCCAAGGTCACCTACCAATTCCCGACCAGCGTCCTCGGCGGCCCGGTGAAGTTCGTCTGGTACGACGGTGTTTCCCCGAAGGAGGGCGTCTATCGCAACCCGCCGCCCGAGGCGCTCTGGAAGGCCGACTTCCCCACGGCCGACCACTGCTTCCGCCGTTTCGATCTGCTGCTCGTCGGCGAGAAGGGCCGCATGTTCTTCGGACGCTCCCGTCAGGACTGGATCTTCAAGCCGGACAACCTTGCGGCGAACTTCCCGCAACCACCGAAGACGATCCCGCGCGTCGCCGGCAGCGGCGAATCCGCCGAGGGCGCACTCGACCGCGGAGGCGGTCCGTATTCCGAGTGGATCGAGGCGATCCGTACCGGCGTGCCGGCGCTCTCGAACTTCGCGCAATCAGGGCCGTTCAGTGAAACTGTCCTTCTCGGCAACGTCGCGCTCCGCGCGGGCAAACGCATCGTCTGGGACTCCAAGAAGCTCGTGGCGAAGAATGCGCCTGAGGCCGCACCGTTGATCCGCCGCGCCTACCGCAAGGGCTGGGAGCTGGCGTAGGTTTACGCGTGGTCCGAGGCCTCCAGAGTTAGTTTAAGCGCATTCCAAGGTAGGACCCGCCGTCCGTGGCGGGCCGTTTACGCTTCCGTAAAACCATACCTGCCTGTGATTTGCTGGTTAGAAAGTTACGGAATCAGATTTTATGAGTAAAAATGATGCTATAAAAGTCTTGAAAAGAATCATTATGCGGCTTTCATGCCTTGATGAGAATCAGCGTTGAAATTGACGATACCCTGCTGGGGCAGGTCATGGAATTGACCGGTGAGAAGAACAAGAGCCCGGCGGTGGCGAAGGCGGTGGAGCAGTTCGTGCTGCGGGCCAAGGCGCGCGAGTTCGGCCGCCTGATCCGGGAAGGGGCTTTCGATTATCCGGAGCCGCACGTGGCCGAGGACCCGAACCCGGTTCCCCCGCTCAATCCTCCCCGCTGAGCGTCGTGGTCGCGGTTGATTCATCGGTTTGGATCGAGGCCCTGCGGCGGCACGGAAAGCTTGAGGTGAAGCTCGCGCTCGAGGGGCTGCTCGAGGTTTACGAGGCGCAATGGTCGACGCCGGTGCGCCTGGAGGTGCTGGGCGGCGCGAGACCCGACGAGCGGCGGCGCCTCGGCCTGCACTTCGCCTCGATCCCGTATCGGTTGTTGACCGAGCCCGATTGGGAGCGCGCCGTCGCCCTCGCTTGGCGGCTGCGTGATGCCGGACTCACGGTGCCGTGGATGGATGTGCTCGTAGCGGCGCTCGCGCTGCATGACGACGTGCGGCTCTACACGCTGGACGCGCATTTCACACGCGTGGCGGAGTTGACCGGGCTCCGGCTCTACCGCCCCGGGCATGCCGGGCTCTTCGCGCCGGAGTAGGCGGGGTCAGCTGGCGGGGCGTTCGCCTTCGGCCGCGGACGGCGGAGCCTCCGCTTCCGGCAGGACGCGCTGGGCCTCGGCCGCGGGGAGCGCCTCGACGTCGCGCAGCTTGCGTTCGATGGCGCGGGAGCGGACGCCGGTCTTCTCGATTTCCTTCGTGGCGGCGTCGAGCTTGCGCTGCACGCTGTCGAGGGTGTCGCCGAACCGGCCGAACTCGGTCTTCACCGCGCCGAGCACCTGCCAGACCTCGCTGGCGCGCTGCTCGATGGCGAGAGTGCGGAAGCCGACCTGCAGGCTGTTGAGGAGCGCCGCGAGGGTGGTGGGGCCGGCGATGATCACTCGGTGTTCGCGCTGGATCGCTTCGGCGAGGCCGGGCTGGCGCAGGACCTCGGCGTAGAGGCCCTCGGTGGTCAGGAAGAGCACGCCGAAGTCCGTCGTGTGCGGCGGGGCGAGGTACTTGGCGGCGATGGTGCGCGCCTGGTCCTTCACGCGGGTCGCGAGGGCCTTGGCGGCGACGGCCATCTGCTCCGCGTCGGCGCGCTCGGCGGCGGCGGCGAGGCGGTCGTAGTCCTCGGTGGGGAACTTGGCATCGATCGGAAGCCAGACCTGCGGGGCGCCGGCCTGCCGGCCGGGGAGGCGGATGGCGAACTCGACGCGGTCGGCGGATCCGGGCACGGGGGCGACGTTGGCCTCGTATTGCGAGGGGTTGAGCATCTGCTCGAGCAGCGCCGCGAGCTGGACCTCGCCCCAGGTGCCGCGGGTCTTCACGTTGGTGAGCATCCGCCGCAGGTCGCCGACGCCGGTGGCGAGGCTCTGCATCTCGCCGAGACCCTTGTGCACCTGTTCAAGGCGCTCGCTCACCAGCTTGAAGGATTCGCCGAGGCGCTTTTCCAACGTGCCCTGCAGCTTCTCGTCGACGGTGCGGCGCATCTCCTCGAGCTTCGCGGTGTTGTCGGCCTGCAGTTGGCCGAGCTTCGTCTCCACCGCGAGCCGCAGCTCCTCGAATTTGCGGTCGAGGCGGTCGGAAAGGGCCGCGGCCTGCGTGCCGGCAGTCTCGAGTTGCCGACGTTGGAGCTCGGCGGCCTCGGTCGCCTGCTTTTGCAGCGATTCGCGCAGTTCGCGAAAGGCGGCGGCGAGCTCCGTACGCGTCTTCAGCGCCTGATCGGCTTCCGAGGCGCCGAATTCCGCGAGCCGTCGGCCGAAAGTGTCGAGTTGCTGCTGGAGCTGGGCGGCGTTGTCGGTGAGCCGGCGTTCCACGGCCTCCCGCGTCTGGGCGAGCGAGGCGCCGAGCTCGGCGCGCAGGCCGCGGGACTGCTCGTCGGCCGCCTGACGACTGAGTCCGAACTCCTCCTTGAGCGTGCGCTCGCCGCGCTCCTGCAGCCGTTCGATGACCTCGAGCTTGGGCGCGAGGGCCGCGCCGCCGGCGTCGCCCGGACCGCGCCGCAGCAGCATCACCAGCATCACTACCGCCACGACGACCAGCGCGAGTGTCACGATCTCCATGGCGCGGACCGTAGGAGGGCGGCTCGCGCCGACGCAAAGCTTTGCGGGGCGGAGGAGGCCGTGAGCTCCGGCGGGCATTCGCGGGGTGTCCGCGGCCCTCCGCCGGGTGCTTCCAAGCGGAAGCCGCGCGGCTCCCCGCGCTCAGAACGTGCCCTTGATGCCGAAGTTCCAGTTGGCGCCGTATTCCTGATAAAGCCGGAGGACTCGCTGGCGGCGTTCCGCCACGCCCGGAGGAGTGTCGAACCAGCGGAGGGGTTGCCTGGTGATGTTACGGCCCTGGACGTAGAGGGAGGTGCTCGTCGTGAGTCGCCAATTGAGCGAAGTGTCGAATTGGGCGACCGCCTCGCGGAAACGTCCGTAGACACCGTCGGGGCGTTCGTCGGTGAAGACGCCGCCGATGGAGCCGTTGAAACGCCGGTAGGCGTATCCGAGCCGGCCGGACACCCGGTGTGGCGCGAGCCCATTGCGGCGCTGGTTCGCCGTCGTGCGCGAGTACGAGAGGTTCACGCTCGTGCCGCGAAGGAGGTCGGGAAGGAAGCCGAGCGTCTGCTGGTACGAGAGCTCGAGGTTCCGGAACCGCCTGCGCTCGGCGCTGTTGCGGGTGGTGCGGAAGAGGTAGTTCTGCAGGTCGGGGTCCTCCTCGCCGAACTCCGAGGCGGTGAAATCAAACGTCTCGCGCAGGTTGCGGATGTTGTTCTGCGAGACTTGCAGGGTGAGCTGGCCGGGGGCGCGATGGCCGAAGTAATAGGCGAGCCGCGCTTGGTAATTTTTGGAGTATTCGGGCTGGAGCTCCGCGTTGGGCGCGTCGACCCGCTGCGCGTCCTCGACCACGTTGTAAACGCCGGTGAGGGAGTCGATCGGCGGGCGCGAGATGGCCTGGTTGAAGCCGGCCTGGAACTCGAGGTTCGGCGTGAAGCGGTACTTCGTCAGAACCGAGGGGAACGCGTTCAGGTACTCGCTCGTCCGGGCGACGCGCGGCTGGCTGAAGAACTGGTACTCGAGCCCGGGGATTGTGGTGGCGCGGCCAGCGGCGCTGACCGGGAAGCCGGCGGCGATGATCTCGCGGCGCAGGCGCGGATCGTACTCGAGGAAGCGGTTCTGCGTTTGCTCGAACCGCAGGCCGCCGCGGACCGTCCAGCGCGGGATCGGGCTCACGTCGAGCTGGGCGTAGCCGGCGTTCACCGTCTGGCGGAAGTTGCGGCGGTTGCCGATGAAGGCGGTGTAGAAATTATCGACCGTGGCGACGCGGATGAAATCCTGCGGCCTCGACTGGAAAAGCTCCCCGATGCGCTTGCGGTCGGCGCGCGGCAGGTTGCCGGTCAGGCCGGCGAGGCTCGTGAAGGTGAGGGCGGTGGTGGTGCCGGTCTCGAAGGGATGGAGGGCGATGTAGCCGAGGTTGGCCCAACTGCCGGTGGTGGTGACGTTGGGTATGCCGGTGGCCGCCGTGATCCCGTTAAACGTGTCCCCGCCCGGGCCGATGTAGCGCCAGAGCTCCCAGGGCGCGTAGTTGTTGTTCTTGCGGGACTCCTCGGTCCATTTGCCCCCGAACTTCAGCACCGCGGGAACACGGCCGAAGAGGGGAAAGGTCCACTTCGCATTGGCCGCGGCGAGGTGAATCTCCGTGATCCAGCGGCTGTTGGCGCTCTGCACGCGGGTGCCGCCGGTCCAGTTACGCAGTTCGAACGGGTCCGGACCGGAGGTCTGCCGGATCGTCCATTCATGCGAATCGGCGCGGGGGCGCGTGGCCGTCCAGTCGACCGGGATCGAGAGCGTCTCCGACTGGGAGATGCCGCGCTCGAGGGAGACGTAGCTATTGACGGCGCGGGAGTAGTTGAAGGCGCCGTCCACGGTGAGGGAGTCGAGCTTGTACTCGAACTTGGGCGAGACGGTGCGGGTGTAGTTCTCGGCCGCCGCGGTGCCGCCGCCGTTGTTGATCGCGGGGATGGTGTTCGCCGTGGTGCGACGGGTGGAGAGCGAGAGCATGCCATCGCCGCCGACCGTGCCGCGGCCGTTGTTGACGTTCGCGTTGGAGTTGGCGGCGACGAAGGTGAAGTTGCGGTTCCAGAACTCTCCCTCGACGTAGGTGTAGATCGCGCTGAGCGAGAGCACGAGCCGCGGCGTGGCCTTGAAGTCGGAGGCGAGCGAGAAGGCGTCCTTCAGGATCATCTTCGGGCCGTCCTTGAAATCGAGCTGGCGGATGACGAGCGGCCGCGGGTCGGCGGTGGTCGGCGTGCGGTTGTAGTCCTGGGTGAAGGAATACTGCTCCGTGTAGGAGTTGGCGCGGCTGGTGGTGAGGATGACGCCGAGCCGGCGGTCCAAGAACGTGTCGGAGTACTCGAGCTGGGCGTTGGGGCGCCACTTGTAGCGCTCGCGCTCCGCGGGTCCGAGGGTCTTGCGGAGCGTGAACTCCTCGGCGTTGAAGTTGAGGCTGAAGTTGTAGCCGAGCACGCGGCCGCGGCGGTCGAAGGCGCGCCGCGTCTTCATGTTGATGGTGCCGGAGGGCGAGTCGGCGTCGGATTCCGCGCTGGTGGTGCGGCTGATCTCGATCGATTCGATGCCCGTGATGAGGATGCTCTCGAAGCTGGTGGCGCGGGAGGCGTCGCCGCCGCCGCGGTTGGAGTCGGCGCTTGCCGAGCGCATGCCGTCGATCGTCACGCCCACGTACTGGCCGTCCATGCCGCCCAGCCGCGGGCCGCGGGCCTCGGACTCGACGTAGTCGATGTCGACACCGGGGAGGTACTTCAGGAACTCGCCCATGTTGCCGTCGGTGATGTCGCCGAACACGTCCGAAGAGACCGAGGTGGTGATGTCCATGTTGCGCCGCTGGGCCTGCACGGCCTTGGCGTTGCCTTCGCGTTCCGAAGAGACGGTGAAGGCCTGCAACTGCACCTTGCCGTCCTTCGACGGGGGCGCGGCCGCGCCGGCGCTGGTGAGGTTGATCTCGCGCACCGCGGCCTGTCCGGCGAGGACGGTGAAGGACTCCGTGGCGGGTGCGTAGCCCGAGAATGTCACGGTGATCGCGGCGGATCCGGCGGCGACGCCGGGAAAGGAGAAGGTGCCGTCGCTCTCGGTGAACACGACGCGGTCGGTGCCGGCGAGGCGCACCTCGGCGTTGCCGACGTACTCGCGGGAGACGGGGTTGAAGACGCGCCCCTGCACGCTCCCCGTGGCGGATTGCGCGGGGAGGGTGACGGCGGTGAGCAGCGCGGACAGGAGTGTCGTCAGGATGCGGCTGACGAGGGTGCGGCGAATGACGGGGGGCACTTGGAGTGGGGTTGGGACTTCGATCGTAGTGGCCTTATGACTTTCGGTTGGCAATCCGCGGCGAGGCGCCGCGCGTCTGCCTGGGGCGACCCTGGCGGCGTCGCGCGCTATTTGCGCGCTTTCGGAGCCAGCTCGATCGGCTCGGTGGAAATCGTCGCCGGCACTCCGCGCAGGTGGAGGTCGAGGAATTGCCGTTCGCGCCGCTTCGCCTCGGGGTGTTCGAAGCCGTGGCCGCCGTTCACCACGCGGATCAACAGGTGCCTCGCACCGGCCCGGCGGGCGGCTACATCAAAGGATTCAGCCTGCGTGATCGGTACGAGCTCGTCGCGGGTCCCATGCAACGTGAGCACCGGCGGATCCTCGGGTGAGACGTGTGTGATCGGCGAACCGTTCCGCGCCGCCGCGCGGCGTTCGGAGAAAGGCGCTCCGAACATCGTCGTGAGCCGGCCTTCCAGGGCCTTGGCCTGAGACGGCGCGGCGCGGGCCGATTCCGGTTCCGCGTCGAAATCGAGCCGGCCGAACCGGTTCACCACGCACGTCACGCGGCTGCTGATGCCGAGGTGCGGTCCGACTTCACCCTCGAGGTCGTTCACGCCGCGGCTCGCGCCGAGCAGCACCGCCAACGTCCCGCCGGCCGAGGTTCCGATCACGCCGATCCGGTCGGAGTCGAGGCCGAGGGAGGCCGCATTCGCGCGGATCCAGCGGATGGCCGCCTTGGCATCGTGGATCTGAGCGGGCCAGCGCGCCTCGCCGGCGAGCCGGTAAGCGACCGAGACCGCGGCGTAGTTCCCGCCCGCCACGAATTCCTGCAATGCGGCGCGCCCCGCCGACTTGTTGCCGCCTACCCAGCCGCCGCCGTGGATGAACACGATCACCGGCAGGCGGGCGTCGGCCGCTCGTGTCTTCGGCAGGTAGAGGTCAAGCGTCTGGCGCGGATTCGTGTTCGCCGCATACGGCACGTCCCGCCGCATTTCGACGCCTGCAGGCAAGGGCGCCTCTGCCGCCGCGGCCAACGCCGGCAATGTGGCCGCGGCAAAGCACGCGAACAGCGCGGTGGCGAAGGAGCGGGGAGCAGGGGAGGTCTCCATGACCGCTTGCTGGCCGAGCCGTGTCGCGAGTCAAGGAGCGCGGCGGTGTGGCCTGGGGCCGCGGCCTTGAGCCGCCTGTTCCCGGGATTTCCTGCCACCTTCGGGTCTTCCACCCCTTGGTCTGCGAATCGGATCCCGGCCGTACCACGTCCGGTCCGCTTCCCGACGACCGCCTCAATCCCTGCGGTTGCCCCGGAGGACTTTCTCCACCCAGGCGATCGCGTCCGACTCGTTGGCGAACACCCCGTCAAGCTGCGCCTCGAACGCAGCGTCGAGGATCGGTTTCATTCCCGGTCCGGGCTTCATGCCGAGCTCGATCAGGTGACGTCCTAGCAGGATCGGGCGGGGCGCGATTCGTTCCAGTTCCAAGGCCTTCGCTCGGGCGATCAGGGCGTCGATGCGCCGGTGAACGTCGGTCGCCGCGAGGGGAGGGCGGCCGTCGGCGTCGGCGCGCATCACCGCGGCGAGTTCCTCGATCGTCGCGGGTTCCAACCGGCGCGCGAGGCGACGCACGGCCGAGGCCGAGAAGCCCTCCTGCCCGCTGAAATGCACAAGGTGGTTGACGACGAGCGCCCTCACGGGTGCGTCCAGCCTCAGCGGTGCCCCGACCCTACGGAGGAACGCCACTGCCGGATCCCCGCCCGCCGGCTCGTGGCCGGGGCTGGTCCACCGCATCCGGCCCTTCTTATCGGCCAGCACCGTCGTCGCGGGCTTGCCGAAATCGTGCGCGAGCACGGCGAACATCAGCCGCTCGCGGCGCGCGGCCTCGCCGTCGCGCCAAACCGGGAGCCCCGCCAACGCGTCGAGGCAATGCGCCGTGTGGCTGAACACGTCGCCCTCCGGATGCCACTCCGGATCCTGCGGTGTGCCGCGCAGCGCGGCGACCTCCGGGAAGTGAGCCAGCCAGCCGGTCTCCTCCAACACCTGCAGGCCGCGCGAGGGGCGGACGGACTTCACCGCCCACTTTTCCCATTCGCCCCATACGCGCTCCACCGGGAGCTCGCCGTAGGAGGAGGATATTGAGTGGCAGAGCGCGGCGGTCTCCGGCGCGAGGGTGAGGTCGAAGCGCGCCGCCAGCTGGAAGGCGCGCAACACGCGCAGCGGGTCCTCGACGAAGGCGGCGCTGGTGTGGCGCAGCGTCCGCGCCCGCAGGTCAGTCTGCCCGCCATGGGGGTCGATCACCGCACCCGTGAACGGGTCGACCGCGATCGCGTTGAGCGTGAAGTCTCGCCGGGCGGCCGCTGCCGCGTCGTCCAGCGACGGGTCAGGTGCGACCGCGAACCCTCGGTGTCCGGCCCCGGTCTTCGACTCCCTCCTCGGCAGCGAAAAGTCGTACTCCTCGCCGCTCGCTCGGCTGCGCACCTTGATGACGCCGAAGCTGCGTCCCACCACGTCGGTCGCGCCGAACGGCTCCAGCGCGCGGTGCAGCGTCTCGAAGTCCACGCCGCCGACCTCGACGTCGAGGTCCTTGGGCGGCAGGCCGATCAGCCAGTCGCGCACGCCGCCGCCGACGATCCTCGGCCGGCCGTGGCGGCGCACCGCCTCGAGCATCGCTCGAAGGTCCGCGGGCAGCGGCAGTTCCCGGTTCATCCTTTGCCGTCCCGCCGGAGGGCGTGGACTGCCGCCAGCGCCCAGCCGGCGATAAACGCGACTCCTCCGAGGGGTGTGATGGGCCCCAGCCAGCGCGGCCCTCCGGTCGCGAGTCCGTAAAGCGAGCCGGAGAACAGGATCACCCCGACGACCCAGAGGCGCGTGACCCACGAGTACCGTCGCGCGCCGCCGTCCGGCAGGTCACGCCCGAGGGCCGCCCACGCGAGCAGGGCCGCGGCGTGCAGGAGGTGGTACTCGGCCGCCGTGTCCCAGGCTTCCGCCATCCCGCGCTCGCGCAGGGCGCCCTTCAGGGCATGGGCGCCGAGCGCACCAAGCGCGACGCCGGTGCACCCGAGGAGGCCGGCGGCCAGGAGCGCGACGCGCGCGGGAGAATCGGTTCGGGCCATGCGCCAGCCTTTCCCCGCCTTCCGCCGGAAACAAGCGCGCAGCTTTCCTGGCGGGCGAGGGCACGGGGCATCCTTCGGGTCTGACTTTCCGCCTTCGCCATTTCCCCGCCTGCTTCGGCAAAGGCGCGGCTTGAAGATTGGCCCGGCGCGTCGTTACCTCGTCCCTTTCACCCATGCCTGAGCCCGAGAATAAGGAGAACGCCGCGTCCACCGGCACCGTGCCGCCGGACGTGAAACCCGCCGCCGCCGAGCCCGGTGTCGACCTCGCCGCCCAGCTGGCCGCCGCCAAGGCCGAGTCCGCCGCCCATTACGACCGGTTCCTGCGGACCGCCGCGGACCTCGAGAATTTCCGCCGGCGCATGCTCCGCGAGAAGGACGAACTGCGCACCGCGGCGACGGGCCGCGTCCTCGAGGATATTTTCCCGGTGCTCGACACGCTCGCGATGGCGGCGGCCGCCGCCCGCCAGCCCGGGGCCGAGCTCAAGGGCGTGGCCGACGGCGTCGACATGGTGCTCGCCCAGATGAAGTCTGCCCTGGCGAACCATGGTCTCAAGGAGATCAATCCGGCCGCGCAGGCGTTCGACCCTCACCAGCATCAGGCGATCTCCCATCAGGCTTCCTCATCGGTGAAGGAGGAACACGTGCTGCAGGTCGTGCGCGTGGGTTACTCGCTCAACGGCCGCCTGCTGCGTCCCGCCTCCGTCATCGTCTCCAGCGGCCCGGCCAAGGAGGCCGCGGCTTCCCAGTAAACCGCGGACGCGGACACCGTCATGGCGAAGGAAGATTATTACGAGCTGCTCGGGGTGGAGAAGACGGCTTCTGCCGAGGAGATGAAGAAGGCGTACCGCAAGAAGGCGGTGCAGTACCACCCGGACAAGAACCCCGGCGACAAGGCCGCGGAGGAGATGTTCAAGAAGGTGTCGCACGCCTACGAGGTACTGAGCGACGCCGAGAAGCGGGCGGCCTACGACCGCTACGGCCCGGCGGCCTTTGAGGGTGGCGGGGGCGGCCCGGCCGGTCCGCGCGGCGGCGGCATGGGCGGCGGCGGGTTCCACGATCCTTTCGACATCTTTCGCGAGGTCTTCGGCCAGCAGGGCGGACGCGGCGGCGGAATTTTCGAGGAAATGTTCGGTGGCGGCGGAGGAGGCGGGGGGCGCGACGGCGCGGACCTGCGCTACGACCTCGAGATCTCGCTCGAGGACGCCGCCCGCGGGGTTGAGAAGGAGATCTCGTTCCGGAAGCAGATGAGCTGCGAGCGGTGCGATGGCACCGGCGCGGAGCCGGGCTCGAAGCGCGTCACCTGCCCGACCTGCCGCGGCGCCGGCCAGGTGCGGCGGTCGGGCGGAATCATCACGTTCACGCAGACCTGCCCGTCGTGCGGCGGCGCCGGTTCCCGGATCGAGAAACCCTGCACCGCGTGCCGCGGTGAAGGCCGCGTGGCGCGCAATACCAAGCTCAACGTCCGCATCCCGCCCGGCGTTGATACCGGTTCGCGGCTGCGTTCGCAGGGCAACGGTGAGGCGGGCCTCTCGGGTGGGCAGCCGGGCGACCTCTACATCGTGCTCACGGTGAAGGAGCACGAGCTCTTCGAGCGCCAGGGCGACGATCTCTTCTGCGAGATCCCGATCAAGTTCACGCTCGCCGCGCTCGGCGGGTCGATCGAAGTGCCGACGCTTTCCGGCAAGGCCGCGCTGAAGATCCCGCACGGCACCCAAAGCGGCACGACGTTCCGCCTGCGCGGACGCGGCATGCCCAGTTTGCGGGGCGGGGCTCAGGGAGACCAACTCGTGCGTGTCCAGGTGGAAGTGCCCTCGGCCCTTTCGTCCGATCAGCGTCGCCTCCTGGAGGAGTTCGCGCAGGTGAGCGGCGACGCCGCCGAGCCCACGTCGCGTTCCTTCTTCGAGAAGGCGAAAAAGTTCTTCTAGCCACGGGCCGTCGGCGTCCGGCGGCCTCGACTCGGGACGCGGCGCACGCTAGCCCAGCCGCGTTCCGGTCAACCCCTTCCCCTTCGTCTCTCCATGATCCGCTCCGCGCGCCTGTTCCCCGCGTTCCTCCTCTCCTCGGTCCTCGCCTTGGCGGCCGAGAGCCCCGCCCCCTCGCCAGCCGCGGCGCCCGCGCCCGCCGCGCAGCAAACCGACGCTGCGAAACGCAAGGGCAAGGGCGGCAAGGCCGCCGCCAAGCAGTCCGCGCCCGCGAAGCCCGTCGTGGGCCCGCATGCGGATTTTCCGCTGCCGGCCGCCGCGAACTCCGCGCGCCCGCAGGGCGTGGCTGAGCCCGCCGAGGGCGAGCGGGTCGAGCTGCTCGGCAACGGCCTCGCCGAACGCGATGTCTACTACGGGCGCATCGAGTCCGAGCTGCACCTGCGGTTTCCCGGGAAGAAGCTCATCGTGCGCAACATGGGGCGTCCGGGCGACACGCCCGCCTTCCGCCCGCATCCCGCCCGCGTTTCCCAGTGGGCGTTCCCCGGCGCGGAGAAGTTCCGCCCGGAATTCGCGTCGCACAACGGCAAGGGATTCTTCCCGACGCCTGACCAGTGGCTCACGCACCTGCGGGCCGACACCCTCGTGGCTTTCTTCGGTTTTAATGAGTCGTTCGGCGGACCGGAGCGGGTGGGCAATTTCGAGGCCGAGATGGACGCCTGGGTGCGGCACAGTCTCACCCAAGCCTACAACGGTCGTTCGGCCCCGCGCATAATCCTCGTTTCTCCGATCGCGTTCGAGGACCTGTCGGCCACCCGCGACCTGCCCGACGGGCGCCGCGAGAACGCCAATCTCGCCCTCTACGCGGAGGCGATCGGCCGCGTTGCCCGCCGCCACTCGCTCACGTTCATCGATTTGTTCGCGCCGACCAAGGCGCGTTACGGACAACCCGGCCGGTCCCTGACCCTGAACGGTTTCGCGCCCACCGACGCCGGCTACAAGGAGCTCGCCAAGCTTCTGGCCGACGGAATTTACGGCCAGGCTGCCGGCGGACGCTCCGAAGCCGACGCCGCGCTCGTCCACGCCGCTGTGAAGGAGAAGGACTGGCTGTGGAACAACGACTACAACCTGGTCAACGGCGTCCACACACACGGCCAGCGCTACCAGCCCTACGGCCCGCAGAACTACCCCGACGAGGTGAAGAAGACGCGTGAGATGATGGCGCTGCGCGACACCTTGATCCACGACGTCGCCTCGGGTCGGAAGCGCGACCTCGCCGTCGACGACGGTCGTACCCACGCGCTGCCCCCGGTGCCGACCAACTTTAAGCCCGGCGGCGCCATGGGCACGATCGAGTACCGCGACGGACGCG
>JACCDW010891560.1_pt1 | contig 18894 bp, 20 predicted proteins | sample 7449781 | NCBI WGS metagenome assembly JACCDW01 (sample SAMN15323449, study PRJNA562643) | freshwater metagenome | isolation source: river surface water | place: USA:Blue River Watershed | collected 2017-08-18
AAAGCGCAATGAAGAGAGCCGCTGTACGGCCGCTCTCATGCTCGCCTTGCACGCCCAATCGGTGAGTTTGCACACCACCCGCGTCCTTTGCAGAGCGCTGCATCAGCGGCCCCGCAAGAACAGCGCATCTAAGTCGCGCATGCTCATTTGGCGCCAGGTGGGGCGACCATGGTTGCATTGGTCAGAACGCTCGGTTTCTTCCATTTGCCGCAGCAAGGCGTTCATTTCTTCCAGCGTCAATTTGCGGTTGGCGCGCACGGCACCGTGGCAGGCCATGGTCGCCAAAATCTCGTTTTGTGCCCGTTGCACCACTGTGCTGGCATCGTGTTGGGCGAGTTCAGCCAAAACGCTGCGGGCCAGCTCAACCGCATCGCCTTGAGCCAGGCTGGTGGGCACGGCGCGGACGGCCAGGGTTTTGGCTGATAGCGGTGAAATTTCCAGACCCAGTTGTTGCAAGGCCTCAGCACAAGCTTCGGCGGTGGCCACTTCGGTCGGGTTGGCGGCAAAGGTGGCCGGAATCAACAGCGGTTGGCTGGCGATGTGTGGCCCTTCGCCATCGGCAGAATTCAGTTGGCTTTTCAGACGTTCGTAGACGATGCGCTCGTGCGCTGCGTGCATGTCCACCACCACCAAGCCATGTTTGTTTTCGGCCAGGATATAAACCCCGTGCAATTGCGCGACGGCACGACCGAGCGGCCAATCGCCTTCGGGCAAGGGCTGTGCCGCGGCATGGGTCCATGTCACTGTTGGGAATGTTGGTTCTTGGCCCGTGAGGGCCGAATATGCCGCAGGTGCTTCCTGTGCCTGTAATGCAGGGGTGTCCTGCGAAGGGGGCCACGGGTTGGGTGCTGTCCGTTCATCGGCCGACGGGTTCCACAATGCTTTCAAGTCGGCCATGGCACGTTCACCGTCCACGCGGGGACGTGACGCATCCGGGCGGAAGGGACTCGCCGTTTCAAAAGCCATGCCCCCTTGCTGCCAGCGCGCCGACTCAGGCAGGCCGGGCGCGGAAGGGGCGTTTTTCAACTGAAAGTTGGTGGCGCTCGAATTCGCCAGCGCGGAAGGGGCCGCTTGCGTGTCTAAATGGTTGGCGCGTGGTGCGGCCAATGCGTTTTCTAATGCGTGTCGCACGGCTTGGTGCACGGCCCGGCTGTCCCTGAACCGAACCTCGATCTTGGTCGGGTGCACGTTCACATCGACCAGCGTCGGATCAATTTGAATAAACAGTGCGTAGGCGGGTTGTTTGTGGCCGTGCAACACATCTTCGTAGGCACTGCGCGCGCCGTGCATCAGCACTTTGTCGCGCACAAAGCGGCCATTCACATAAGCAAATTGATGGTCAGGCCGTGAACGCGCGGCATCGGGCAAACCAGCGCGCCCCACCACCGTCAAGGGGCCCGCTTGGTAAGACACGGCAATCGATTGCGCCACAAACTCGTCGCCCAGCACATCGGCCAAACGTTGCTCCAAGCCAGCGTTGCCGGGGTGGACGCGCCATTGCTCCACCAACTTGCCCTCGTGCCAGATGGCAAAACCCACATCGGGGCGGGCCAAGGCGTGGCGGCGCACAGCTTCGATGCAATGCGCGAGTTCGGTGCTGTCGCTCTTTAAAAATTTGCGCCGCGCAGGGGTTGAAAAGAACAGTTCTTTCACCTCGACCGTGGTGCCCACCGAGCGGGCTGCAGGACGAATTTCGCCCGTGCGACCATCCAATGCAAAGGCGCTGGCTTGGCCCTCTGTGCGGGACAGCAAAGTCAATTCAGAGACCGAATTGATGGCGGCCAAAGCCTCACCCCGAAACCCCATGGTCATGACCGACTCGAGTTCATCGAGGTTGCCGATTTTGCTGGTGGCGTGCCGCTTCAAGGCCACGGGCAATTCGTCGGGCTCGATGCCGGCGCCATCGTCTTCCACCGCAATCAGCCGAGTGCCGCCACCGATCAGACGCAGGGTGATGCTTTGAGCCCCGGCGTCCATGGCGTTGTCGACCAATTCACGCACCACCGAGGCAGGGCGTTCCACCACTTCACCAGCCGCGATTTGGCTGATCAGTTCATCGGGTAGTTCGCGAATGGGGCGGCGCGCGTTCGCCGGGCTGTTGAGAGAGGTCACAGAGGCATTTTAGGGGCTCTGGTTGGGCCACTTTGGCGAGGATAATCAGCCCATGGACATCTTGCTGCAACTCGTCGATTTCATCCTTCATGTGGACCGTTACCTCGAAGCCTTTGTGGCGCAACATGGGGCGTGGGTTTACGCCTTGTTGTTCCTCATCATCTTTGTCGAGACTGGTGTGGTGGTGATGCCCTTTTTGCCCGGTGATTCGCTGTTGTTCATCGTCGGGGCGATGTGCGGCGCGGGGCTTATGAACTTGCCCTTGGTGATGGGTTTGTTGTTGGCGGCGGCCATTTTGGGCGACCAGACCAACTACACCATCGGGCGTTACTTTGGGCCCAAAGTGTTTCAGTGGGAAGACTCACGGTTTTTTAACCGACAGGCCTTTGACCAAGCCCACGCCTTCTACGAAAAATACGGCGGTATCACCATCATCCTCGCCCGCTTCATGCCCTTTGTGCGCACCTTTGTGCCCTTTGTGGCCGGTGTGGCCGAGATGACGCGCCACAAGTTCACCCTCTACAACGTGGTGGGCGGCTTTATTTGGGTGGTGGGGTTGACGTTGGCCGGTTATTTGTTTGGTAATTTGCCGTTTGTCCAAACGCACCTGAGCAAGATCATTTGGGCGCTGATTGTGGTGCCCGGTTTGATTGCCCTCTATGGCGCTTGGCGCGCACGCAAGGCCGGCTGATTGGCTGCAAAAGTCTGAGAAGACTTAACTGGCTCAGAAAGCCAAAACTTCTGCCAAGGTGGGGGGCTGGCAACCTTCGCGGGTGCAGTTAATGGCTGCGGCTTTCATGGACAGTTCCAGCGTGTTGGCCACCCGCTCATGGGCGCCCTCGGGCTGCAAGGCCCAATCGGCCAAAGTGTTGCCCCAAAATGTGTCGCCAGCGCCTACTGTGTCGGCCACGCTGATGCGGGGCACGGGCAGTTGGTGGCTCTGGCCCTGCACATCCAAGTGGGCCCCATCCGCGCCAAAAGTGAGGGCGATGCGGCTCAAAACGCCAGCGGCCACACCTGATCGCAAGGTGCCTACCAAGTGCTGTGAATTGGCGAGCGATACCCCGGTGAAGCCCATGGTTTGCAGGTCTTCGTCGCTGGCTTTGAGCCAATCGGTGAGCGCGATCACTTGGTGCAATGCCTGCACATACTGCCCCAAGTCGTGCGCCACTTTGGGCCTCAAATTGATGTCGACGCTGATGGTCCAGCCCAAGGCCCGTGCACCTTTCAAAATGGCCAGCACTTTGTCATGCTCTGGTGGAATCAACAGCAAAGACCCGGTGTGAAAAATGCCGGGTTGGGCTTGTTGTTGCAGCAGGCTCAGGATGCTGTCCACGTTGTAATCGCGATCGGCAATGCCCTCGCGGTAAAAGCCGTAGCTGGGTTGACCTTGGGTGACCTGCACCACGGCCAACGAGGTGGGCAAGCGGCTCGAGCCACCGCGCAAAGCCACACCGTCTTGCTGGAGCAATTGGGCCAAGCTGTGGCCAAACAAATCGCTTGAAAAGGGGTTGAGATAGGACGCCTTGGCCCCACGCAGCGCCGCCGCGCGGGCCATGTTGAAGGGGCTGCCGCCCATCAACGGTTTGAGCTGACCATCGGGTTGAGCGATGCAGTCCATCAGGGCTTCGCCCAACACAAAAATCGGAGTGGTCATGGCAATTCAGTCGGCAGTTTGAAGACCCGAAATTATCAGGTCTTCAGGACTTCATCGGCAGAAAACGTGACAGAAAAAATGCCAGTTTGTGTGTTCACTTCTTGAGCAAGTGTTTCCGACGCACCACGTCAATCCACACCGCCACGATCACCACCGCACCAATCGCCATCATTTGCTTGAACTGCGAAACTTCCATCAAGTTCATGCCGTTGCGAATCATGGTGATGAGCACAGCGCCCAACAAGCTGCCCCAAATGCTGCCGCGTCCGCCGAACAAGGAGGTACCGCCCAAAATCACGGCTGCGATCGCATCCAGTTCAAACATCTGCGCCATCTTGCCGCTGGATGAATCCATGCGGGCCATCAACACAATGGCGGCCAAGGCGCAGCACAGGCCGGAAATCACATACACCCCCAGCTTGTACCAGCGGATGTTGATGCCCACTTGACGCGCGCCCATTTCATTTGAACCCATGGCATACACGTAGCGGCCAATTTTGGTGCTCGACAAAATGAAAGCCATCACCACAAAAAACACACCGGTGATCAAGGTCGGCATGGGCACGCCCAACACGTTGCCATAGCCAATGAAGGGCAGGGGATCGGGCAAGCCCGCGTTGTCAAAACCGCCGGTCATGTCAAAGGCCATACCGCGCCACAAGGTCAGTCCACCCAGGGTCACGATGAAAGCAGGAATACCGACAAAGGCCACCAAATAGCCGTTGAACACACCCACGGCGGCACCAATCAGCAGGGCAACCCCCATGGCCATGTAGGGATCAACGCCCATCTTGATCATCATGTGACCGGCCACTGCGCCAGCCAGTGCGGTGAGTGCACCCACAGCCAGATCGACGCCACCGGTCAAAATCACAAACGTTTGTCCACCCGCAAGCAAGGCGATGACCGAGGCCTGAACCAAGATGTTGGACAGGTTGCCGGTGGTCAAGAAGTAGGGCGAGGCGAAGGTGAGCAAAACACCTAAAACAATCACTGCCACTAAGGCGCCGTACCACTCTTGTCGTGTGATGGATTTCATAAATTTCTCAATCATTAATGCGTCGCTTTTTGCAGAAGCTCACCCCTGTGAAAACCCGTTGCTGAGGCCCAGCAACCGCGTACCCACAGGGGTGAGCTCCTGTCAACAGAAGTCAAGCCCGGGCCTGTTGGCCCGGGCGGGCCATCACTTGCCCTTGACTTTCATGAACTGACCGACGCCGGAATCAGCAGCGAACTTGTCCACGTTGGAAGGCAACACCAAGAAGGAGCCGGTGTCGATACGGGCTTCCACTTTTTTGCCTTGTGCAGCAGCAATAGCGGTTTCCACGCCCACTTGACCAATCTTGGCCAACATTTGCGCGGCGTTGGCTTGTTGCCAGCCTTGCTTCATCATGTCCAGGCCGCCTGGGGAGCCGTCAAAACCAGCGATCTTGACGTCGCCAGGCTTCTTGCCAGCGGCCATCAAAGCGGCTTTCGCACCCAAAGCACCGCCGTCCCATGCGCAGGCGATCACCTTGGCATTGGGGTTGGCGCGCAAAGCGGCTTCCACACCGTTTTGAGCCATGGTTTGGTCCCAAGTGGTGGGCACTTCAACAATCTTGACGTTCTTACGACCAGCGTTCAAAGCATCCACAAAGCCTTTCTTGCGCTCTTGGCCAGTGGACTGACCTTGGTCGCCCGTCACATAGATCACGGTGTCGCCGTCTTTGATCTGCTCAGCGGCCCACTTGCCTTGAACGTTAGCGGCTTTGATGTTGTCAGTTGCAACATAAGAAGAGATTTTGGCGCCGGTGATGCCGGTGTCCACAGCCACCACAGCGATGCCAGCGGCCATGGCTTTGTTGATGGCGGGGGCAATGCCAGCGGAGTCAACAGGGGCAATCGCGATGGCGTTGACCTTGCGGGTGATCATGTCTTCCACGATGGCCAGTTGGCGAGACAACTCGCCTTTCTCAGCGGCCAGCTCGATGAACTTGACGCCTTTGGCTTGGCCGGCTTTCTTTGCGCCGCCGTTGATCAAGGTCCAGCCTTCGTTGGTGTTGCCGTTGGTGATGTAAGCCACTGTCACGTCAGCCGCCATGGCCGAGGTGAACAAAGTAGCAGCTGCTGCAGCGATGGCCAAACGGCCAAAAGTGCGTTTCGTGATCATGGGGGTTATCTCCGTTGTTGATGAAGTTGGGCCAAAAAACTCTTTTCTGACCGCAAACGCATTGGAAACGAAAAAACCTATTAAGTAAACCTAGTAGTTTTACTAATGTCCAAATTTCAAGAATTCCTTCATGCTTCGCCCCATTCATTGTGAAAGCCGTCTGTATGTCCACCTCCACACCTGTTCTCGAAATCAAGCAACTCACCAAGCATTACGGGGGCGTGAAAGCCCTGACCGACGCCCAATTTCGCCTGTTGCCGGGCGAGCACGCCGCCATCGTGGGTGATAACGGGGCCGGCAAAAGCACGTTTGTGCGCCTGATCACCGGGGTCGAGCAGCCCAATTCGGGTGACATCTTGCTGGATGGCCAAAAAGTGAACTTCGAGTCCCCGTTGGATGCCCGGGAGCAGGGCATTGAGACGGTTTACCAAACCTTGGCCTTGGCGGAAGACTTGGATGTGCCGGCCAATATTTTTCTGGGCCGTGAGATCACACGCCTGAATTTGGGCCCGCTCTCCATCCTGAACCACAAAGCCATGCGCGAGAAATCGGCCAGCATGCTGTCGACCACCGGCGTGAAAATTCAAGACATGTCGGAAAGCCTGCGCGGCATGTCGGGCGGTCAGCGTCAGTGCGTGGCGATTGCCCGTGCAGCCGGTTTTGCCAAAAAACTCATCATCTTGGACGAGCCCACCGCTGCCTTGGGCGTGCAAGAAACCGCACGGGTTGAAGAGATCATCAAAGGCCTGAAAAAGCAGGGCATTCCGCTCATCATCATCAGCCACAACTTGCGCCAAGTGTTTGACCTGGTCGACCGCATTTGGGTGTTCCGCCAGGGCCGCATCATTTGCAGCCGCCTCACGCGTGAGACCAGCCCTGAAGAAATCGTGGGCCTGATCACCGGCGCCATCGACCCGGCCAGCCTGCGTTCAGAAGAGGCGGTCGCATGCTGAAAGGGATTGACCCTCTGCTCACCCCCGAGCTGCTGATGCACCTGTGCGCCATGGGCCATGGCGAATGGGTCGCGGTGGTGGATGCCAACTTCACCGCCGACTTTTTGAGCCACGGCAAACCGGTGGTGCGCATTCCCGGGCACAGCTTAGAGCGTGTGAGTCGCGCCGTGCTGTCGGTGTTTCCTTTGGCTGTAGACGTGGCCCAGCCTGCCGCTTTTATGCGGGTTTGCCACAGCGCCGATGGCCACCGAACCGCCGCGCAGCAAGCCGTGGTCGACTTGGTGGTGGATGCTGGTTTCAAGCCAGAGCAAGTGGAGTCGGTGGAGCGTTATGCTTTTTACGACAAAATCAAGGCTGCCAGCCTGATCGTTCAAAGCGGTGAAGGCACGGCTTACGGTAACGCCTTGTTTTGTAAAGGCGTGATTCTTGTTTGACTTGATCCCTGTCTGAGCGTTTTTATCCATGAACTCTGCCACCCCCACATCCGCCATGCGCGGCTCCAACCATGTGGGCATGCGGCAGTTCAACGAGCGCACCGTGTTGCAGGCGATTCGCCACCATGGGGCCATTCCTAAAGCCGATTTGGCCCGATTGACCCAGCTGTCCACCCAGACGGTGGCCATCATCGTGGGGCGCTTGCTGGACGATGGTTTGTTGATCAAACAAGACCGTGTGCGCGGCAAGATTGGTCAACCCTCTGTGCCTTTGTCGCTCAACCCGCAAGGGGCTTTCAGTGTGGGGATCCAGGTCGGTCGGCGCAACTTAGAGTTGTTGGTGGCGGACTTCATGGGCCGCCCAGTCGAGCGCATTGAAGTGCTTTACGACTACCCCGATCCTGATCAACTGTTTTTGTCGATGGCGCAAGGCCTGCAAACCTTGCAGCAGCGCATGGGCGATTTGTGGCCACGCACAGTGGGTGTCGGGTTGACCGCGCCTTTGTCTTTGCACAAATGGGCCGACCTGATGGGGGGCCCTGCGGCACAGGCACTGGCCCGTTGGGAAAACATCGATTTGCCCACCGAAGTTCAGCGCCTGACCGATTTGCCGGTGGTCTTTGCCAAAGACACCACGGCCGCCTGTGTCGCCGAGTTGCTGCAAGGGCACGGCCGCCAAGTGCACAGTTTTTTGTATGTGTTTGTCGGCACCTTCATTGGCGGTGGTTTGGTCTTGTCGGGCCACATCATGAACGGCGAGCGGGGCAATGCGGGCGCGATTGGCTCTTTGCCTGTGGGCTTGGCCAACCGCGAATCGCGCGGCTTGGGCATGCCGCCACAGTTGTTGCAAAAAGCCTCCGGTTGGCAGCTCGAGCAAGCCTTGTTGGCGGCAGGCCATGACGCCTTGTTGATTCACCAAGACCGCATCATGGATGCGGCCTATGGCCCGCTCACTGAAGCTTGGGTTGCGCAAGCCAGCCAAGCCTTGGCCATGACGGTGGCCAGCTCGGCGGCGTTGTTGGATTTGGACGCCGTGGTCATGGATGGCTCGTTGGGCGGACCGCTGATGCGTGCATTGATGACAGCGACGCAAGAGGCACTGGCCCAGTACCGCTTTGATGGCATGCACCAGCCCCAACTGTTGGCCGGTCAAGTGGGCCCTCACGCGCGTGCGTTGGGTGGAGCCCTGTTGCCATTGCACAGCCAGTTTTTCCCGGACAAAGACATCTTCCTGAAACAGGACAACCCGTGAAGTTTTACCTCGACTCCTCCGATGCTCGGCAATGGCTGTTGCCAGCGGGATGCCCGCCGGTGCAGGGCGTCACCACCAACCCCACGCTGGTGATGCAAGCCGGCTTGCCCGTCAGCTTGGCTGGCTATTTGCAGTTGGTGGCACAGGCCGGCGAAGCCAAAATTCCAGAGCTGATGCTGCAGTTGCCCCGAGCCGACGTGGGCGAGGCCGCGCAGTGGCTCGAGGTGCTGTTGCCTGCGGCTGTCCAGGCGCGTGTGCGTCTTACGATCAAGTTGCCATGCCACCCCGATTGGCAACCCGTGTTGCGCGAGGTGCAAGCTTGGGGTGTGCCCACCTTGCTCACCGGTCTGTCCAACCCTGTTCAACTGATGTGGGCGCGTGCTCAAGGTGCCCATTACGTGGCGCCTTATGTGGGGCGTTTGCAAGCCGATGGCCGGGACGTGTGGTCACTGATCGAGGCCTGTGTGGCGATGCAGGCTGATGGTTTGCAGTTGTTGGCGGCCAGCATCAAATCAGCCGATGTGTTGTCGCGCCTGATCGCCAGTGGGGCTCATGCGGTGACCGTGCGCCCTGAGTTTGCCGCCGAGCTGGCGACCGACCCGCTGACCTTGAACGCCATGGCGCAGTTTGAGCGCGATGTTCAGGCCAGCTTAAAAGCCGGCACCTAATCGTTTTTTTCAGAAGTCGGGCATGGGGCCCACCTGGCCCTAAGGCGGATGTTTTCGACCTTGAAATCAGCCTGATTTTTTCAATGGGGAATGTTGGTGCAGGGCTTCGAGGTAGTTCTCGACACCAGCTTTTTCCCGTTCCAAAAAGCGCGCGACAGCGTCTGAAAAAGCGGGGTTGGCCAACCAATGGGCGCTGTGCGTGGGCGTGGGCAGCAGCGCACGGGCCATTTTGTGTTCGCCTTGGGCGCCGCCTTCAAAGCGCGGCACCCCGTGGGCAATGCACCACTCGATCGGCTGGTAATAACAGGCCTCGAAATGCAAGCAGTCCACCCGGGCCAGTGCCCCCCAATAACGCCCATACGCCACGCTGGGTTGGCCGCGTTCATCCAAGTGCAAACCGATCAGGCTGATGCCGATGGGCTGGCCTGCGTGTTCAGCCACAAACAACAGCCAATGGGCGGCCATGTGTTGGCGCATGGCGGCAAAAAATTCCGGCGTCAAATACGGCGCGTTGCCATGCTCCCAATAGGTTTGTTGGTAGCAGCGCACCAGCAGTTGCCAGTCTGCGTTCGTCATCTCCGTGCCGCGCACGGCCCGAAAAGTCACACCGGCTTGCTGGACTTTGCGGCGTTCTTGGCGGATTTTTTTGCGTTTTTCTTGTTGAAGACTGGCCAAAAAATCTTCGAAATCTCGCCACCCCGCGTTTTGCCAATGAAACTGAATTTGGCTGCGCTGCTGCAACCCGGCATCCAAGCAAGCGCGTTGGTCTTGGGCACTGCCAAAAAGAATGTGCAGCGACGGCAGGCCTTGGCTTTGGCAATACGAGAGCAATGCCGACAACAAAGCTTTTCGCGCGGCCTCGGACTCGGCCAGTAAACGGCTGCCTGGCACGGGCGTGAAGGGCGAAGCCACCAAGGCCTTGGGGTAATAGTCCAGCCCATGCCGGGCATAGGCATCGGCCCAAGCGTGGTCAAACACGTACTCGCCGCGCGAGTGGGTTTTGAGGTACACGGGGCAGGCCGCAGCCAACAGGGGGCCGCTGGCTGTGTCGCGCCAAAGGGTGATGACTTGCAAAGTCCAGCCGGTGTCTGGCGAAGCCGATTGGCTGCTTTGCAGCGCTGACAAATAGGCATGCTGCATGAAGGGAGATGGCGCGTCTTGCGCCGCCAGCAAGCCATCCCAATCCGAGGCGGCAATGGCCTCCCAATCTTCCAGCACCCGGGTGACATAATCCATGCTCACATTTTCTTGCACCTGTATGACTCTCCAAATTTGTGTGGCCCAGCTTAACTTTGTCGTTGGTGACATGCCGGGCAACGCCCGCAAAATCATCGACGCGGCAACTCGGGCTTATGCAGAGGGCGCACGCTTGCTGATCACGCCTGAGCTGTCGATTTGCGGCTATGCAGCCGAAGACCTGTTGCTGCGACCTGCCTTCATTGATGCTTGTGATGATGCCCTGAAAACGGTGGCCCACGAGTTGGCTGGGTTAAAGGGCATGCATGTGGTGGTGGGGCATCCCGAGGGGGGTGGCGTGCGCACCCGCAGTGTGGCCGTGACCCGTCGCCACAACCGCGCCAGTGTGGTGTGCGAAGGGCGAGTGGTGTGTCACTATGACAAGCGCGAATTGCCCAACTACCAAGTGTTTGATGAGCGCAGATACTTCACGCCCGGCAACGGCGTGGGCGTCTTTGAGGTGGCGGGCGTTCGCGTGGGGTTGCTCATTTGCGAAGACGCTTGGTTTGACGAACCGGCCCGCTTGGCGCGAGACGCCGGTGCGCAGGTGTTGGCGGTGTTGAATGCATCGCCATTCCATGCTGGCAAAGGGCCAGAGCGTGAACAACGCATGCGCGAGCGTGTGGCCGACTGTGGCTTGCCGTTGATTTATGCCCATTTGGTGGGTGGGCAAGATGAGGTGATTTTTGAGGGGCGCTCGTTCGCCCTCAATGCCGAAGGCCAGGTGGTGGCCCGCGCTGAAGGGTTTCGCGAGGCCATGCTGGCGGTGCACGTCGCATCAGGCCCACAACAAGTGGATTTGACGGCCCCTGCCGATGCGGTGGTGCCCTTGGCCAGTGCCGATGCCGAATTGTGGGATGCCTTGGTTTTAGGGGTGCGTGATTACCTTGGCAAAAATGGTTTCAAGGGGGCCATTTTGGGTCTGTCCGGGGGCATTGACTCGGCGCTGGTGCTGGCCATCGCGGTCGATGCGATTGGTGCTGACAAAATCCATGCGGTCATGATGCCGTCGCCTTACACCGCTGACATCAGTTGGATTGACTCGCGTGACATGGTCAAGCGCTTGGGCGTGCGTTACGACGAAGTGGCCATTGCCCCTCTGTTTGAGGGTTTCAAACAAGCTTTGGCTGGGCAATTTGCCGGATTGCAAGAAGACACCACCGAAGAAAACATCCAGGCGCGCATTCGGGGCACTTTGCTGATGGCGCTGTCCAACAAAACCGGTGCGATTGTGTTGACCACCGGCAACAAGAGCGAAATGGCGACGGGCTATTGCACCTTGTATGGCGACATGGCGGGTGGTTTTGCAGTCATCAAAGACGTGGTCAAAACCCGTGTATTTGAATTGGCCCGTTGGCGCAACCAGCATGACCCCTATGGCACGGGTAAAGAGCCCATACCTGAGCGTATCCTGACCCGTCCCCCCAGCGCCGAGCTGCGGCCAGACCAAAAAGACCAAGACAGTTTGCCCGCCTATGAGGTGCTGGACGCGATCATCGCCCGCTACATGGAGAACGACGAAGGGGTCGAAGCCCTCATCGCCGATGGCTTTGAGCGCGATGATGTCGAGCAGGTCACCCGCCTGATCAAACTCAACGAATACAAACGCCGGCAATCGCCTGTGGGGATTCGCGTGACCCACCGCAGTTTTGGCAAAGATTGGCGTTATCCTATGACCAACAAATTCCGCGCTTAAGTCAGCGCATCCATTTCTTATTGAGGACTCTTTCCATGAAACAGATCACCGCTGTCATCAAACCCTTCAAGTTGGAAGAAGTGCGCGAAAGTTTGGCCGAATGCGGCGTGACCGGTTTGACTGTCACCGAAGTCAAGGGTTTTGGCCGTCAAAAAGGCCACACCGAGTTGTACCGCGGTGCGGAATATGTTGTCGACTTTTTGCCCAAAGTGAAAGTGGAAGTGGTGGTCAAAGACCAAGACGCTGACAGCTGTGTCGATGCCATCGTGAAGGCCGCCCGCACCGGCAAGATTGGTGACGGCAAGATTTTTGTGACCAGCGTAGAGCGTGTGGTGCGCATTCGCACGGGCGAGGAAGACGAAACCGCTATTTAAGTCGCTGTTCGCTGTTCGCTGTTCGCTTTCGCGGATTAAATCAGATTCACCTTGGCCGGCAAGGCCAAGCCGGCTGACTCGACCAAGCCTTGCAGCAACGGCTCTGCATCGGCGCCGACGGTGACCAAGCCGGTTTGCCAATCGGACATGAAGCCGTCTTGCACGACTTGGTCGATAAAGCGAAGCAGGCCGTCGTAATAGCCGTCGCAGTTGAGGATGCCCACGGGCTTGTCGTGGTACCCCAGTTGCCGCCAGGTCCAAACTTCAAACAATTCTTCAAAAGTGCCGATGCCGCCGGGCAATGCCAAAAAGGCATCGGCTTTTTCAGCCATGAGGCGTTTGCGTTCGTGCATGGTGTCCACCACATGCAACTCGGTGCAGCCGTGGTGCGCGAATTCTTTTTCAACCAAGGCCGTGGGGATGATGCCCACCACCGTGCCGCCTGCAGACATGGTGGCTTCGGCCACCTGGCCCATCAAACCGCTGCGTCCGCCGCCATAAACCAATTGGCCGCCATGGGCGCCAATCCACGTGCCAACCTGCACGGCAAGTTGCACAAAAGCCGGGTTGTGTCCAGGCTTAGAGCCGCAATACACGCAGATAGAAAACGCCGGTGAAGGTGCGGTCGCGTTCATGGTTCAGAAAAACCGTTGCCAGATTGCGCTTGTCCAGATGCCCAAAGCCAGCAACAAACTCAGCAAGACCGCGGCACTGCCCATGTCCTTGGCGCGCTTGGACAAGTCGTGCCATTCGGGGCCGATGCGGTCAATGGCCGATTCAATGCAGGTGTTCAGCAGCTCCACGATCATTACCAACAACACCGAGCCTGCCAGCAAAGAGGTTTCAACCCAATTGCGACCCAGCCAAAATGACAGCGGTAGCAAGGCCATGGCCATGATGGCTTCTTGGCGAAACGCGGTTTCGCCCCAACCCGCCCGCAGGCCTTGGATGGAATAACCGGTGGCATGCAAGATGCGGTTCAAGCCTTTGCGTGCTTTTTGAGGGTTGACCTCTTGGGCTGGCGACATGGGGTGTTCTGACATGGGCTTAATTGAACAGGCTCAGCGTGTGGTGATGAGACGGGTGCCGGCAAAGGCATCGTGAAGGAATTGCCGCTCGGGGTGAAAGCGACTGAGCAAGGCCCAAACGGCAATCCAGCCCAAAGTCAGGACGGTCACTTCGATCACCGACAGGCGAACAAAGGCGGAGGTGGCCATGGGAGGCATGAACCACAGCCAGCTGCCCAAGTAGCGCTTGAAGGCGGTTTTGCGGGTCACCTTGCGTCCCAAGGTGTCAACGATTTCAATGCGCCATGTTTTCATGGCCAAAGTTTGGCCACGGTGCCACATCCAAGTGAAGTAAATGCCCAAGACCAAAAAGCTCACAGCCTGTAAGCCCGATTTCAATTGGGGGTGAATTTTCATGTCGCCCGGCGCGAGACCGGTCAGCCAATAAGCGGCAATGAAATAAACCAGACCGGAGGACACCATCACGCCAAACAACAACATGCCCTCGTACAACCAGCAGGCCATTCGGCGCATCAGAGAAGGGGCAGTCAGGTTGAGGGTGTCGGAGGGGATGTCGGGGAGGGATGTGCCGCTTTGAATCATGAAGGCGCAGTTTCTGTGGCTTGCCGTGAGGCGTCTGTGCTGGGTGCTGATTCTAAGGGAGCGGGTGTGGCCACAGCGGGGGGGAGGGGCAACAAGGTTTTGCGATTGATCTCTGAACTGGGTGTGCGCTTTTCGGCGGTGGTGCGCACCGGCGTTTCAACCACGCGGTGGGGTGGCAAGGGCTTGGCGGTTGGGGCCGCACTTTTGGCGGGCGGCATCGAGGCCGCTGACAACATGCGCTTTTCTTCTGCAGAGAGCGCTTGGTAGGCCTCCCACTTGGCTTTTTTGTCTTCTTTGGGCAGGTTTTGCAGTTTATTGAAGTTCAAACGGGCCAAATTGCGTTGTTGTGGGCTGAGGGACACCCAATCCGACATCCGCGAATGCATGGTGATTTGCTCGGTGACGGTCAACTGGTTGAAGTTTTGTGAGACTGCCAACCATTTTTTTTGTTGCTGGCCCGACAAAGCGTTCCACTGCGCACCCAAAGGCGCCAGCGCTTGTTTCTGCAAGGGGGTTAACCCTTTCCATGCACGTGACGCAGGCTCAACCGGCTGCGTCTGAGCGATGCCGATCGCTTGGGAAGAGATGGCTGCTGTGGACGGAGAGGGCGCAATGACGGCAGCCGCATCCGCGGCGACTGCCGGGGCAAGGGTTGCGGTTTGTGCACCAGCCGGTGCGAAAGCAGCGACCAACAGCCACCCGCAAGCCATCTTGAGGCTTGTCCAAAGGGGATGCCGAGAGTTTGTGGCTCGATCAGTCATTTGCGGGGTTACCGGTGAGCCCTTTTTTCAGAAACTGGGCAAAACCAGGATCGGTGTAGGCGTCGGGCGGTAAAACGTCGGTCAGCAGGGCGGCATCGGTGGCGGCAAGTTCAGCGGTTCGGTCGTCTTGCTGCACCCATTGAATGGTCACCAAGCCCGCCAACAACACCAGCAGTGGCAATGCCGATGCCAAGATGCTCCAAATGTTCAGGCCTTCATCGGCTGGGGCGGTCAAACTGCCGTTGGCATTGGCTTGGGGCGCGACGCTCAAGCGAGTCCGGGCCAAAGGCTTGCGTTGGGCCAGCGCCGATTGGCGCGCAATGCGCAAGCGCTCGGAGATGTCGTGGGGCAGTTCGGGCGTGGTCAACGTCAGTTGGTTGGACAACAAGCGCCCCAAACGGTCCATATGTTGTTCTGACTGCAAATTTTGGATTTTCATGGTCCGATTCCTTGTAATCCCAAGGTTTTACTCAGGGCTTGAATGGCCCGAGAACAATGGGTTTTGACGCTGCCTTCTGAGCAGCCCATCACTGCAGCGGTTTCTGCCACATCCAGTTCTTCCCAATAACGCAGCAGGAAGGCTTCTCGTTGACGCGCAGGCAATTCCATCACTGCGGCTTCAATGTGATCCAGCGTCTGAACGCGCTCAACCCACTGTTCTGCGCTCTCTGAAGACGCTTCATCTGGGGTATTGGATGTCACCTCCAGCAGGTCAAAATCACCTTGACCGTCCTGAGGTCCGAAATCGCCCAAGTTGGTGAAGAGGGCATTGCGCGTTTTTTGGCGCCTGAACCAGTCCAGCATGGTGTTGGACAAAATGCGCTGGAACAACAAGGGAAGCTCAGACAGGGGCTTGTCAGCGTAGTTGGTGCACAGCTTGATCATGCTGTCTTGCAGGATGTCCAAGGCCGCATCTTCGTTCCGAACATGGAAAAAGGTGCGCTTGAACGCCTTTTTTTCCACGTTTTTCAGAAAATCTGAGAGTTCGGTGTCGGAAGCCAAATTGTTTCAACACCCGCGAAAGCGGTGTTTTTCCCAGTCAAAGAATGGAGAGAGGCCTGAAAGAGCCGCCCTTTGGCCCGAGGATGCGGGCGGTGCGCATTATGGCACTGGCGACCCATTTTTGAGCATTTCAAGGATGTGCTGGAGACTAATGCGATAATGAGCGATTGCAATTGAAAAAAAGCAAACGGATCACCGTCCGGCACTTTTACAGTTTGGTGCCCATGTCTGTGGTCTTAAGTCCTAAAGCCACTCCACAAGAGTCGAGCCCAGGGGCACCCAAGGTTTTTCGTTAGAGAAATTCACAAAGGTTGAATATGGAAATGAACAAAGCCGAATCGGCATCCCCACCTGTGGGCGCGCAAGAGTTGCGCGGCGCAGAAATCCTCGTCAAAGCGCTTCAAGCAGAAAAAGTTCAGTACATCTGGGGCTATCCCGGCGGTGCCGTGCTGCACATCTACGACGCGTTATACAAACAAGACACCATGCAGCACGTGCTGGTGCGCCACGAACAAGCTGCGGTGCACGCGGCCGACGGCTTCGCCCGTGCGACTGGAGAAGTCGGCGTGGCGCTGGTCACTTCGGGCCCCGGTTTTACCAATGCCGTGACCGGCATTGCGACGGCTTACATGGACAGCATTCCGATGGTCATCATCAGTGGCCAAGTGCCCACTGCGGCTATCGGCCTGGATGCTTTCCAAGAATGCGATGCCGTGGGCATTTCCCGCCCCATCGTGAAACACAACTTCTTGGTCAAAGACGTCCGCGATATGGCCATGGTCATGAAGAAGGCTTTCCACATTGCCCGCAGCGGTCGCCCTGGCCCGGTGGTGGTGGATGTGCCAAAAGACGTGTCGTTCAACAAAGCGCTGTACACCGGTTACCCCGAGTCGGTTGAGATGCGCTCCTACAACCCTGTGCGCAAAGGCCATGGCGGTCAAATTCGCAAGGCCCTGCAGTTGTTGATGTCGGCCAAGCGGCCCTACATTTACACCGGCGGTGGTGTCTTGATGAGCGAGGCCAGCGGGGAGTTGCGCGCCTTGGTCGACATGCTGAACTTCCCGGTGACCAACACCCTGATGGGCTTGGGCGCGTTTCCAGCCACCGATCGCCGATTCTTGGGCATGTTGGGCATGCACGGCACACTCGAAGCCAACAACGCGATGCAAAGCTGCGATGTGTTGCTGGCCATTGGCGCGCGTTTTGACGACCGCGTGATTGGCAACCCCAAGCACTTCGCGCAAAACGAACGCAAGATCATCCACATCGACATCGACCCTTCGAGCATCTCCAAGCGTGTCAAGGTTGACGTGCCAATTGTGGGCGATGTCAAAGACGTGCTGACCGAGTTGATGGGCATGATTCGCGAGTCGGGCCAAAAGGCCGACCCTCAAGCGCTGGAGCAATGGTGGAACACCATTGAAGGCTGGCGCAGCCGCGATTGCATGAAGTACGAAAACAGCAACGGTCTGGTCATCAAGCCACAAAAAGTCATTGAGACTTTGTGGGAGATGACCAAAGACGCCGATGCGTACATCACCTCCGATGTGGGCCAACACCAAATGTGGGCGGCTCAGTATTACAAGTTCAACGAACCCCGCCGCTGGATCAACTCAGGTGGTTTGGGCACCATGGGCGTGGGCATTCCATACGCCATGGGCATCAAGCTGGCCAAACCCGACAGCGAAGTCTTTTGCGTCACGGGCGAAGGCTCGGTGCAGATGTGCATTCAAGAACTCTCGACTTGCCTGCAATACAACACGCCCATCAAGATCGTGGCTTTGAACAACCGCTATCTGGGCATGGTGCGCCAGTGGCAAGAGATCGAATACTCCGGTCGCTACAGCCACAGCTACATGGACGCGTTGCCCAATTTCGTGAAGCTTGCAGAAGCCTATGGTCACGTTGGCATCTTGGTTGAGAAGCCCGAAGACGTGGAGCCTGCTTTGCAAGAGGCGCGCCGTCTGAAAGACCGGACTGTGTTCCTAGACATCCGTACCGACCCCACAGAAAACGTCTTCCCCATGGTGAAGGCGGGTAAGGGCATCACCGAAATGTTGCTCGGCTCGGAGGATCTGTAATCATGAAACACATCATCGCTGTACTGATCGAAAACGAAGCTGGCGCTTTGTCACGAGTCGTGGGCCTGTTCTCGGCACGTGGCTACAACATCGAGTCCTTGACGGTGGCGCCCACCGAAGACCCCAGCTTGTCGCGCATGACCATTCAGACCACCGGCTCTGACGATGTGATTGAACAAATCACCAAACACCTGAACCGCTTGATTGAAGTGGTCAAGGTGGTCGACCTGACCGAAGGCGCTTACACCGAACGCGAGCTGATGCTGGTGAAGGTGCGTGCCGTGGGCAAGGAACGCGAAGAAATGAAACGCATGGCCGACATTTTCCGTGGCCGTGTGATCGACGTCACCGACAAAAGCTACACCATTGAGCTGACCGGTGACCAATCCAAGAACGACGCCTTTTTGGAGGCGATCGACCGCAGTGCCATTTTGGAGACCGTGCGCACGGGTGCGTGCGGTATCGGGCGCGGCGAGCGCATCCTGCGCGTCTAATCCCACTCATTGAACCTGTTTATTCCTAAGGAGAACCCTGTGAAAGTTTTTTACGACAAAGATTGTGATCTGAGCGTCATCAAAGGCAAAACGGTTGCCATCATTGGTTACGGCTCACAAGGCCACGCCCACGCGCAAAACCTGAACGACAGCGGCTGCAAGGTCACCGTGGCGCTGCGCCGCGGCGGCGCGTCCTGGGCCAAGGCGGAAGGCGCCGGCCTGAAGGTCGCCGAGATCGCCGAGGCCGTGAAGTCGGCCGACGTCGTCATGATCCTGCTGCCCGACGAGCAGATCGCTGAGGTGTACAGGAACAACGTGGAGCCCCACGCCAAGCAGGGCGCCTCGCTGGCGTTCGCGCACGGGTTCAACATCCACTACAACCAGGTCGTGCCGCGCGCGGACCTGGACGTGTGGA
>JACCDW011926635.1_pt1 | contig 18890 bp, 15 predicted proteins | sample 7449781 | NCBI WGS metagenome assembly JACCDW01 (sample SAMN15323449, study PRJNA562643) | freshwater metagenome | isolation source: river surface water | place: USA:Blue River Watershed | collected 2017-08-18
TAATCTTTAATCACCTGACAATTTATTGTCAGGTGAGGACCTGAATTGTGCATAGCATAATTCAGGTTAAAGACATGCCTCTATTAACTAGTCTGATACACCGGTGTATCAGACCAGGTGAATAGAGGTTAATAAGTCAATAATATAATATAATATAACATATTATATTATATACAATATATTATACAATATGAAAAAAACTAATAAAAATAGAAAAAATTTTAGTAATAAAAAAAAGAAAACTAAAAAATATATTGGTGGTAATGTATTTACACCAAAAACATACGAGGAACTAAAAGATGCAGTTGATGAATATAATGATAATGATTGGGAAGGTGATTTAGGTGAAATTGGAACGTGGAATACAGAATATATTACAGATATGCATGAATTATTTTTAAATACGAATTTTTTTAATGGAGACATCAGTAAATGGAATGTATCAAACGTTACAAACATGTCAAGAATGTTTGAATCGTGTACATATTTTGATCAATCTCTAAAAGATTGGAATGTAAGTAAGGTAACTGATATGTCTAATATGTTTTTTTTTGCGTCTATGTTTAATCAGGACATTTCAAAATGGGATGTATCAAATGTTAAAGATATGAGCCATATGTTTACATATGCTGAAGTATTTGATCAGGATTTAAGTAACTGGAAATTACATCCGGATGTAGATGTTGAACAAATGTTTCACGAGTCAGGTATTTCAAGCAAACACTTACCGAAAGAACTTTCTAGAAAAAAAAATAGTGATATAGATATTATAACTGATCCTGTAATAGAAAACTATTCCGCAAAACATACGCAATATATAGATAAACAATATAGAAAATATAAAAATCTTAATTTTAAATTAACTATTTGCGACGCAGTATATTTGTATCAGAAAATTTTTGATAATTATATAAATGGAATTTTAAGAAATGATTTGCGATTTATGGTAATTAAAAATCCAGATTTATTGCATTTTTTTAATATTATTATTAATACATTTGATGATTATTTTGTTAATCATGCACCTAGAATAACTAAAGATATGGTTTATTCAGGTAAAAATATTATATATAGAGGTGAAAAAGAACTGTGTGCAGATGGTACATGCAGATCAGGAACAGTACCATCATATACATCGTCTACAACAAGTATATCTATTGCATATGGATTTACAAATAAAAAAAATTGTTGTTTATATAAATATGAATTAAGCGAAGGAGTTCCATATATAGATGTAGATAAAATGATGAAAGATACAAATAAATATTGCGGTGTAAAATTATCGCCACCACATGAAGAAAAAGAATATATTCTTCCTAGAGGAATTATTCTTTCAAATGAGTTGACTGAGGCTGGAAAAATCGGACCACATAAAAGTATTTCTTTGTATAAGAAGACAATTACATATGATGAGAACTATATTAAAAATAATCCGATAGATCTTACAAACATAGTTCCAAATCTTCCAAATGATGGATTTTCACTATTTAATTTTGAGGAATTAGCATCAGTTCCTCTACCGCCTTCTCCAGCTAGTTCTTCTCCAAGAAAAAAGAACAGACGATCTCGTTCTAAAACCCAAAAAATATTTTCAAATAGATCATTACCTCCTAAGAAGAAATTCAAACTTATGAAAGAAATAGAAAATTTATAAATATATAAATTGTTTCTATTTATTTGAATATTTTGCAAATATAAATCAAAAATCTTCTCCATAATCAACATCATCATCATCATCATCATCTGCTGAACATGCATCTTTTTTTACATTTTTATCTAAATATCGATATATTCTCTTTATATCTAATTTATTTATATTATAGTTTTCAAATAATTGTTCTACTGTTGTTAATAATTCAGGCTGATTACAAAAATTCTTTCCATAAAATAATCTTAATTCTTGGAAAAAGGCTATCAAATCTTTTTTATCCATATCCATTTCTTGGCATAAATTAAATACGAAAAGCAAATTATTATATTCTGTTGAATATTTTGTTAAAACTTTTGTAAATCGTACTTCTTGTGGATTATATTTATTTATATTTTCCGGAAATGTATCATGATATATTTTATTATTATAAAATGTTTTCATTAAAGAACTCATCTCATTAAATTGCCATATTTGATTTTGAAAAGTTATTCTATCAGTATAGTCCGCAAAACACATATTTTCTAAAATTTTCAAATAAAATGGAATAGATTTTTCTTTTTTTATTTTACTTATTGGATCTACAATATTTTCATGCCATAAAAGTGCAACTATCGTTCGTTCTGTTTCATTCATAAATGTATTGTGTTTATCAATACTAATGTTATTATTAATTAAAGTTTTCGTTATCTTTTTCGAGTCATCATTATATGATTTTGTATGAAATATTGTTTGAATATTTTTTTCTGTAAATAAATCGGGAGTTTTTTTATACATATTTATAAAAAAATCTAATTTTCTTAAATCTCCCTGAATATATTGAATTGTCATTTTTTTCAATTTTGGATTAGTTATTTCCGGCAAATTTAAATCAAATAGTTTTCCTATTTGGCTATCTGTCGGTGTTTTTAGTTCATATGTATTACACACTTTCATTAATTCTTTTATTTTTTTGTCTATATAATAATTTCCTATACATATTATTGGGTTCACAGTTTTACTTTCTTGTTTTTGTTTTTTCGTCTTTTTTTGACGTATTAATTTTATTAAAGAAATTATTCCGCCTTTATCTCCATTTGTCATACCATCTATTTCATCCATTATAATTGCTATTTTACGGGGAGTTCCACGCATCATATCCAATACATTATAACTAGAAATATTATTACTTGTTATAGTTTCGATTAATGATTTATTACGTACATCACCTGCATCATATTTTATCACGTCATAATTTAATTCTTTCAGAATATTTGTAACAAATTCTGTTTTTCCAGAACCGGGAGATCCGTATATATATATTCCTTTTTTAAAAAAAATATTGTCATAATTTTTATCGAATGATCTAAGAATATCTTTTATTTCATTTGATATTTTTTCTCGATCTAATAATTTATTGAAATCTGACATTTTTATTATTATTATTTATAATTTTTATATATTCTGATGGTTTTTTTATTTATTTTTTTACGCATATTATATAATACATATTATAAAATATATATTATAAAATATATATTATATTTTTCATTATATATTCTATTATTTTCCAAATTGACTGAAATCCGCCGTCATTGGCATATAATTTCCACCGCGAGATGGTAATGCTCCATACTGTGAATAATTATCAACCGGTGTATTTATTTGACCCTGTGAATAATATTGATCTCTTTGTTGAACGCCTGGTTGTTGGGTTTGATAATTTATTCCTACTGGACCTGTTTGTGATTGACCTGGTTTTAATAAATTTACTGCACCACTTCCAGCGGAATATAATAAACCTCCCGCAGTATTTACTGCATTATTAACTATTCCTCCGGCTGTTCCAATAGTTGATCCTACTAATCCACCAGCCGTACCAACAGTTGAACCTACTAATCCTGTAACATCTCCAGAAACATTGCTGATTGTTCCTCCTATATTAGGGTTGTTAAATCTTGTATCTTGATTATTTTTATTATCATTTAATATTTTATCAGTAGTAGAATTATTACTTTGTCCAGTAGCACCTCTTGTTCTATCATTATTAATCCTTGTTCCACTTCCTCCATTTCCACCACATGTAGTGCAAACCCCGTCGCCACAATTGCAATCCGGACATTGAGGACAGACTGGAGGAACTATTTGTGTTTTTAATATATAATCATTTGATGTTCCAGAACTTGCTAAAGAATCAAAATAATATAACCACAAATCATATAATTGATTCATTCTATCAGTATCGCTAGTTGAAGATCCGGAACCAGAACTTGAAGATCCAGAACCGGAACTTGAAGATCCAGAACCGGAACTTGAAGAACCGGAACCAGAACCAGAACTTGAAGTGGCATTAAAAGGAATTAATCCGTCAACTGTATTTTGATTTTTAAAATATACAACATTTCTTACGGATATACTTCCATTAGCATCACTTCCTGCTAAAATAGTAACCACAGTTTTTGTGCTATATGGATATACTAAAATAAAATTTCCCACAGAATCTTTTATTGCCCATGGAGAAGTTGCTGATTTCAATGATGAAGTAATTTTATATGTGTCTATATCTAAAGATTTACCAGTTCTATCAAATATTTTATCTACTTTACCAGTTGATCCATCACTTGAATACGTAATTAAATATGTATCTCCAGTCTTAAGATCAAAAAGAGATGTTTTATTAAATTGATATAAATATATTATTGAACCTTCTTTTGTTGTTGCTGGTCCTATTAAATTTTCTGTGGATGAATCCTGTGCTGGAGGGTTTAATAAATCAATATTATCATATCCAGAAATTCTGCTATCAGTATCAGGTATAATTGTACTCCAATCAGTTATTGTTTTAGAACTTCCAGAATTAAATAATGCCGACTTAATTAATTTATATTTGTGGTTGGGTGATGTTCCTATATCCTGAAATATATAAAGAATAGTATCAGTATTATAAGATATATATAATATTTTATATTTATCAGAATTTGGATTTGAACTTCCTGAAATAGTAACTGGCGATGTATAAAAAAATCTATTAAATGCTGATGAAACACTGGAAATTTTACTACTATCAGTTGAACCGGATGCATTTTGACTGTATGATTTTTGATTTTGATTTCTATCTGTTACTGTAATACTAGATACGGTTGAATTACCAGAACCACTATCCTTAACAAAAACTTCTATTAAATTTCCATTTTTTTGATCAAAATATATACTATCATGTACTTGAGTAACCTTTCTACTTACATCTCCGTCGTACTGTAATAAATTTACATCATCTTTATGATTCGTTGTATTAAATCCAATTAATCCTTCTTGTGTATTTTTAAGAGGTAAATATCTACTAAATACAATAGATAATACTAAAACCACCAATAATATAAAAAATAATATAAGAGGTGTTATTTTCATTTATTTTTTATCGTAAATATATATTCTATATTCCGAAAAAATATTCCACAAAACACATATATTATGAAAAATTGATATTTTTGTTATATATTATATATTGTATCTTATATAATATACATCATAACCTTATTGCAATGACTACTGAACTATTATTACGCTATAATCCATCCGCAAAATACGAAATTTGTATTGACGAAGTTGGCAGAGGACCTCTTTTTGGTCGTGTTTATGTCGGTGCAGTCATTCTTCCTGTTCCCCTATTACCTATTTTAGATGGGATTCATATTGGAGAAGAAGATAATATTACTACAGACAAAGGAAAAAAACGAGGTAGAAAAACAAAACCTATTTCTTATACTGATATTAAAGACAGCAAAAAATTTTCATCTAAATCTCGTATTCAACAAGTTTCCGATTTTATTAAAGAAAAAAGTCAGTTTTGGACAATTAAATATGCAGAATCCTCCGTAATCGATGAAATAAATATTTTACAAGCCGTATTTAAATGTATGCATGAATGTATCACAGAATTAGTCGCAAAAATTGGAGAAGTGGATTCGGATTTTAATCCTAGGAATGATTTACAAATTTTGGTAGATGGAGATAAATTTAAACCTTATATGTGGTATGATTGTGAAAAACAGGCAATAGTTGAATTGTCTGCACAAACTATTGAAAAAGGTGATGCAACCTATATGGGAATTGCGGCTGCAAGTATTATTGCTAAAGTTGAACATGATTCCTATATTCACAATCTATGTGAAAAATATCCGATTTTAAATGAACGTTATGGTTTGGAAAATAACGTGGGGTACGGCACAAAAAAACATATGGATGCTATACGAGAAAATGGTATTACTCAGTGGCATCGCAAATCATTTGCTCCTTGCAAAGGATGTCCCGTATCATATATATCATAATTTATAATAAAATTATAATAAAAGTATAATAAAATTGAAATATATATAAATTATAAATTAATATATAAATTATTTTTTATAATAATAATAATATTATTATTGCTGCCATGGAAAAGTTGTCAAAAAAAGAATTATTAGAAGAATGTTCTAAAAATAAAATAATAAAATGTAAATCTAAAACAAAATCAGAACTTATTGAATTATTATATAATTTACAAAAAAATAATATATCTTCTCAAATATTATCAAATACAATTAATGTAGTCACTGAATCTACTGAAAATAATCAAACTCTTAGATTTATAGATTTATTTTGTGGTATTGGAGGATTTCACCAAGCACTTAAAAATATTGGAGGAACATGTGTATTTGCTAGTGATATTGATACATATTGTAGAAAAACATATGAAACTAATTATGGAATAAAACCAGAAGGAGATATAACAAAGGTTGATATAACAACAATACCAGAATTTGATATATTATGTGGAGGATTTCCATGTCAACCATTTAGTAAGGCAGGATTTCAAAAAGGATTTAATGATGATAGAGGAAATTTATTTTTCAATATTTGTAATATTGTAAAACACCATAAACCTAAATATATTATTTTGGAAAATGTAAGAAATTTGGCTTCTCATGATAATGGAAATACATGGTCAGTTATTAAATCTCAAATTAAAGATTTGGGATATTTTACTTATGATATTCCTTTAGTATTAAATGTATTACATTTTAATGTACCACAAAATAGAGAACGCGTTGTTATTCTTTGTAAAAGATGTGATTTAGGAGAAATGCCAATATTACCCAAAATCCCAAAAAATCCCAAAGAAAATTTAACAGTATTTATTAAAGATATAATAGATGAAACTGACAATAATAATGAATTATCTGGAAAATTAAATACTGTATATTCTGTGTGGAATGATTTTGTTAAAATATTATATGAAAATGAGATTAATATACCAAAATTTCCTATATGGACAGATTGGTGGGATAATACATTTGATGTAAATGATGAATTTTATATAAAATATAAAACATGGATAGATAATAATAGAAAATTTTATAATGAAAATATAAAAATTCTAAAAGATTGGTTATTATTATCCAGAAAAAATAGAGACTGGATTGGTGCAGTAAGAAAATTTGAATGGCAATCTGGTGATTTAGTAGAAGAAAATAATAATTTAGATAAATGTTTATGGTCATCAAGAGGTTCTGGAATAAGAGTAAAAAAATGTGATTATATTCCTACATTAGTTGCTATGGCTATGATACCTATATATGGACCTAAAAAAAGAAAATTAAATCCCATAGAATTATTAAAATTACAGTCATTTAATGAAAATTTTAAATATGATGAAAAAAAAATATATAAACAATTGGGAAATTCTGTAAATGTAAAAATGATTGAAAGATGTGCTAGATTTTTAATATTAAATGAAAATTTATTCTAAAATATATACTTATATACATGTAAATAAAAATATAAATTATACACTACTAATTATATTTTCTATTATATTCATAAATGTATTTTTTATTTCTAAATTTGTTGTTTGTGTTGTATTTATTTTATTAGTTTCTATATCTATTGGTGAAAATATAATAGTAATTTCTGATGTTGGTATTATAGTTGTTAATGAATCTCCATTACTTATTACATATTTTTTCAATGTTTCTTTTGAAATAATTCCAGCACCATAGGTTTCAACAATTAATAAATAATCAGCATATGAATCTGGCAAATTTTTATGTTTATTTGTACCTTTGCTATTCAATAATGTAATTTGTTTTGTATTATTTCGTAATATCATATTTTTACCTCCAAATAAAGCACCTTCTGTATATTTCATTTCTATTTTAATGTTATCTAGTGATGACACTATAAAATCACATCCTTTTTCTTCATTTCCAACATAGCATAATAGTTTATCACTAAAAACTTCTAGTGATTTTTCCAAAAAAACTGATTTCAAAAATCTCCATTGAGGATCATTCAATTCTTTTCCAATAGATAAACATAATTTATTAAATTTTTTCCAATTTATATTTTTAAGTATTTGAATTATAGAGTATAAATTATTATCTATAATTGTATTATTTATTTCTTCTAATGAATTAGAAATTTCAGATAAATCAATATTTTTTTCAGAAGATAGAGAAGAATAAATAGTTTCCATATTATTTTTATATATTATATTAAATATAATATATAATTATTATATATATCAATTTTATAAGGAAAACATCATATTTGAAATCTTCTCTCTTTCCATCAATAAATAATCCGTTGATTTATCCATTAAACTATAACTAATTAATATTTCATCTGTTGTATCAAAATAAACAAATCCCAATGTATATTCTACTTTTTCTTTTTCAAATGTAAAATATGGTGTATATCTAAGTACTTCATATGTATTTGGGTCTAAGGCAACAATTATATGATAATAATATCGGCGGTCTTCATAACTAACTGTGTGACAAATAAACCATAATTCATCTTTAACTCTAATTCCATTAGTTGATCCTCTTAAATATTTGAAAAAATGTGGTGATTCATATTCTTTTTTGTTTTCCACTTGAGAAGATTCAGGATTTATATCGCCAATTGTCAAAGGATTCCATCCGTAAATTGTCTTCATTTGTCCTTGGGGGGTTTCAAATAAAACCCAATTCTTCTCCACTTCTTTGCCTCCTTCAATATCCAATATTTGAGAAGATTTTACACCTCTAGGTTCTTCATCCAAACTAATCATTCCATGTTCCACCTTTATATTGTGATAACTTAATCCGCGATTTGCATTAAAATAAATTTTTGAGTCGGCAGAGGAATATAAACGTACATCTTCCAATCCGACATATAAATTATCTTTTGTCTTATCATAATTCATAATAAATTCATTCTCTATTTTCCAATCATCGTCATCTTCAATATCAACAGTTGCCAAAACATTGATTGTTTCAATAGATCCAGGATTTTCATATCCGCCATCGGGCTTAATCTTATAATTAACATATCTAACATTTACTATAAGTTTGCCATTTTGTATACACATAGATGGTGTACTTGGGACAAATTCACCAGATTCGACTTTTGGCTTTAATTCAGATAAATTCTTTCCAATTGATTTTAATGTTTCTCTGACATTATCAGTGAGAAGATTGTGTCCGCAAATAGATTCCGCATAAAATTTGTAATTTGTCAAAACATTATTTGAAATTCCATGATCTGTATATGGATAATTTAATACTTTCATTGAAGTTCGTTTCAAATCATAGTTTGCATAATTGCAGTAATACCCTATAATAGATAATTCATAATCCAATTTATAATCATAAACATCCTTTTGTAAAAAGAGATAATCAGTATTAGAATTCTTTTTTCTCTGTTCATCTGCCATAAGGAAAATTCCATATGCCAAATTATTCTTACCATTGGTGCGATAATGATAAATTATTTCATATAAATTTTCTATTCTATTGGGAAAAAAATTATATGCTTCTAACCACCAGTAAATTGCATTAGCCATATCTCCCTTATTACGATAACATTTTCCAATACTATAATGCGAGTGCCAAACCTCGTCAAACCAACCTCCAATTGCAATTCTCTTTTTATAGGCATTTATAGCATTATCATATTGACCAGCATCTCTGTAACTATTCGCCAAATAAAATGTATATCTATCGTTATTTGGTTCATCTTCCAACCCTTTTAAAAGTAATTTAACATCACGTTCGAATTTATCTGTTTTGCAACCACCATCCCCAATATCATTTATAAATAATTCATCCTTATCGAATTTTCCATATTTACTGCCTTCAGGTGTTTGAACATATTCATGTGTAACACCCCAATATTTCATTCCCATTCGGTTTTTGACAATTCTCACATTTTTATAGAAAAATGTTTCTGACCCCTGAAAAAGATAATATACATCATCCTTTAATCTAGAATAAATATCTTCTCTAGTCCATGCTGGATTTGGCTGAAAAATCATATCTGCATCTAACAATAAAATATATTTAACGTCAATTGAATCACATGCTTTTAATGCAAAACTACGATTGTATCCAAAATCTCGAAATGGTTCCTGTATAATTCTTCCAGGAATTGGTGGATTTTGTGACTTAAAAAAATCCTCGATAATTTGAATAGTATTATCCGTACTTCCAGTATCACAAATGCAATAACAATCTATATATTTAACAACAGATTGCAATAAACGTTTTATGATTTTACTCTCATTTTTTACGATCATATTTAAACAAAGATTTTTACCAGTTATTTTGTTCTCTGGAATAAGTTCCAAAGTATGAGTTATACTGGGTTCTCCGTGTTTAGGAAAATCTTTAACTGGCATAATAAAAATAAATATATTTGATAATAAAATGAATTTTTTATATCTATTTGTTTAAAAATGATATAATATATTATTATAGTATAATAATATAATAGAATATCCGTAAAAATAAAATGTCTTTTACTAGATTTCATGATGATCCTGCGCGAATTAAAAAACAAACTGAAGAAAGTAGTTTTGCCGGAAAATATTTTTTAACCACTCCTGGTCCTGGAAAAAATTTACCATTTGTTGAAGATCCTCAAATGCGTTTGCAATTTTGGGGTGCAAACTTAATGTCAAATACTGTTAATTTAGAGAGCGATTTACGTGGTCTTAGTCGCAAATTAAATCGCGATGATATCAAGCAAAATGAATATAAAATGAATGCCAGTGGTGCTCGATCAATTTCTTATCCTAGTATGCCATCTTTTATTGATGAATCTCGCGCAACTCACCCAGCGTGGATGTATCGCGATATTGATGGACCTCGTTGGGAAGAACCTTTTATTAATCCTCAAGCAAATGTCGAGAAGAAATTTCCAGATAATATACAAAGCCGAATTTTGGCAAAGGATAATTATTCCCCAATTATTCCAGATATTTCTACAATTGGCGGTTCTTTTCTTACCATAAATGATTATGAAAAACATAAATAATAATAAATGATATAAACATATTTTATCAATATATATGTATATTGTATATTAATAAAATGCTAATAAAATGAGGTCAGTTACGTTAGATGATATTTTTTATGTACATGAACGTAATAGACTTTTCTATTATGATTGTAATAAACAGAAAAATATAGATAAATGTCCATCTAAAAAATTATTGGGAAAATGCATATGCACCCAAAATTGTCCTGTTAATCCAAACGTAATATGTGAAGAATATGATATCTGTTTAAAATGTAATCCTCACAGTCATAATATTTCTAAAAAAATGTATATTAAAATGGGAGAAGAATGTCCTATTTGTTTTGAGGGAATTTATTTTCGCAAAAATGCTTTTTTAACACCATGCGGTCATGTGTTTCATAAAACATGTTTACATAATTCTCATATTTCTAATTTAATATCAAAAATAAAAATTTGCGAAGAATCTCTTGCCTGTCCGATATGTCGTTTTAATATTCCTACTGAACATTTTTATAATCCTATAAAATATTTTATATATAAAAAAAGGATTGAAGAAATTGATACCACAAATAACGCTGAAATTATAAAAAATATAAATTTTGTAATAACATTGGATAATTTATTGGAAAATTTAGAATATAACTATCCTGCATTATGTATTTTTTCAAATAATAAAAGACATTTTCTAGGCATGAATAAAAATTGTGCAGTATGTTTGAAATTTCATGAAGGCATTGAAGTACTTCATTTAAATCCAAACTACATATTGGAAAATTTACAGAATGATTTATCTTCCGATTCAGAATCTTCATCAGAATACTCAAATGAAACTTATGATTCTTCATCAGACGATGAATATAATAATTTTACTGTTACTAGATATGATGATGATTTAGATTATTGAAAAAATGCATTTGGTATATCTATTATGCGATCATTATGATCACTAGAATACCATTGCGGATTCCATTCGGTATTTGCTTCTAGCCATGCCCATACATTTACTTCCCATACTAATTTTTTTTCTCTTTCAATAAATTTTGGAAAATATGTTCTATATATTTCATGAAATTTTAACATTGATTCTTTATCTGCAATAAAAAAAGTTCCACAAAATCTCCAGTGTATACTCTCAAGTATTGCACTCGAATTATTCGGAGGTATTGGATACCAACATCCGGGAATTGCAAAAAATTTTTCTATAAATGTACGTTCTACCGTTTTTTTTAATCTTATTAATGTTTCACCCTTATTTCCAAAAATGTATGCCATACTAAAATCCATCCATGCAAATATGTTAGAATTCCATGGATTTTTTTGAATTGCATCATAAACAAACTCTATTTTTGTATTCATCAATGACATATATTCTAGCGTATCTTTAGAATGATTTCTATTATGAGGCATTTCTAAATCGGGGGTTTGACAAAGTTCATATATGGGCGTTTGTTTATAGGGCGTGTCCATAGTCAAAATTTTCACATTATTGGGAAATTTTTTTGCGGATTCTTCTAAATATGGTAATGTAGTTTCGTCACCATACACACAAATATTTACTCCCAAATTTGCGATATATTCAAATTGTTCTATTCTCCATGGGGCATTTTTATGAGCAAATGGTTCCTTTTCATATATATGAACATAACATGTTACAAAAGTAATTGAATTTGTTGATTTGCTAGTTTCCATTATATATTATATTGTATTCAGGATTTATAATATAATATTTGAGATTCATTTATATTCATTTTCTTTCTATTTTTATTTTTGCATTATTATATTTTCTATAAACTGAATTGTTTCATTGCAATCTCCCATAAAATTCTCACCCGCATCTATAAATCCAGATGGAACATATAATTCCCATAATTCACTTCCTTCGTCTGTTTTATAAAGACATCTTGGAGAAGTTTGATTATAATGAGGATTTCTTATTAAAATAAAATATAATCCACTTATATTTTGGCTTTGAGTTTTCATAAATTCATCGAAATTTACAATTTCGGTGAAAATTTGAGATTTTATTTGTTCATATGTATTAAATTTAAATGCAGGTGCAATATGTATAAATACTTTTTTTATTGGATTTTGCATAAGTTCTTCTAATCTTCTCACACATCTTGTATAATATTCATAATCTTTTTGTTCTTTAATATTATGATGATTCATTGCTAGATTCCACCTATATGTATTCTCTTCATTTTGCATATGAAAAGGCTGGTAAAACATATTTGCCATAATATGTTCATCACAGATAAACCCTTCTTTACTTTCTGTTAATTCATATGTTTTTGTATATTTTCTTTCATAATTATCCTGTTTTAAAAAGTTTTCAAAATTGTCTTCTATGCAAAGTTTAATAACTTTTAAATTAGAAATTAACCAATCAAATGGATAACTCTCATGTTTTAAATTCAATCGTTTTAGGATAGATGCGGATGAACATCTGAACCCCAATGAAAAATAAATCTTCTCCATTTCTATTTTTAAAAATACAAAATAATAAAGTTTATAGAATAATATTTTTATATTTTTTATTCTAATTATTCTTTTTCATTTTCCATTTTGAGAAGATTTTCGAAAATTCAATAAAACTAAATGAAATAAAACAATATAATAAAATAGATTATTTATATAATTATATTATTATATAAATATATATTAAAATTAAATACAATGGAAATTGCATTACCGATTGTTGCATTATCTGGATTATATTTTATTAATAACCAAAAGAAAAATAAAAAAGGCAAGACTATGAATGATTTTGAAGGATTTTCTGGTCTTCCAAATACTAATATTCCTGATAAAAATTTTGGCAGTGATTCTTCTCAATTTATACCTGATTTAGACGTAACTAGTGAGCTTTCTGTTTTAAATAAATATGATACTCCTAATGCATATACTGATAAATTCTTCTCCACTGATTCTTCAGGAATCGTAAAAGCATCGCCACCTTCTGATCCCAATGCTATAGCTCCCACATATACTTCACTTACCGGCGAAACTGTCAATAGCAGTTATTTTCAACATAATAATATGGTTCCATATTTTGGAAGTACTTTAAGAAATAATATTATAGATTCAAATTCAACCGAAAGTATTTTAGACAATATGAATGGGGCAGGTTCCCAATATATTTCTAAAAAAGAACAATCTCCACTCTTCTCACCCAGCACAAATTTACAATGGGCATACGGAGCCCCCAATGTTAATGATTTTTATCAATCCCGTGTAAATCCTAGTTCTAGAATGGCAAATGTTAAACCTTTTGCCGAAGAGAGAGTCGGACCCGGATTGGGATTAGGATATACAACAGAAGGTTCAGGAGGATTTAATGCTGGTATGGGAATGCGTGATATGTGGCTCGATCGTGGTGTAGATGAATTACGTGTCGCTAATAAACCGAAAGCTTCCGGGTTTATGTTATTGGGACATGAGGGACCTGCAAATAGTATGATTAAACAAAATGCTACTCAAGAACAAATGGGTGTTATGGAACGACATGGCCATGATAATACATATGAATTTAATTCTTTAGAACAAGGTCACACTAGGGCATTCACAACTGTCGGTATTCAAAAAGGACAGACTCTTCATAGTATTCCAGTATTTCATGATCAGGCTCGTACAGAAACCACAACTTCTTATGTTGGTGGTGCTGGTGGATCAAATCAGGCCATGTATACTACTGGAGAATATATGCCATCTACAAATATTCAGTTGGGACCTGTCCCCATTGGTGTCGCTAATGCTAATGGTCGTCAATATGCAAATACTGGGGATTATGAAATTCAATCTAAAGTTGCCTATCCAAATAATCGTACTGAAAATAATGCTGGAGAATATTTCGGAGCAGTAGGTGGGGCAATTGGTTCTGTTGTTGCTCCTCTTTTAGATGCATTGCGTCCATCTCGTCGCGAAAATACAGTTGGAACATTGCGCCCATATCAAAATCCTGGAACCACAGTATCAAATTCTTATGTATTTAATCCAGCCGATCGTCCAGGAACAACTATTCGCGAAACAACCGAGAACTCGAAATTTCATTTAATGCCAAACGCTAATCAAAATGGAGGTGCCTATAAAGTTGCTGGAGTTCAACCATATGATACAAATAGAAGAACAACTGATGATTTTTATTACGCGGGAGTTGCTGGTGCTGGAAGCGGAACCCGCCAAATTCGTACATACGATGCAGAATATAATCAACGAAACAATGACATTAAATCATCTACTATTCAGGGTCATATGGTGCAGGGAAATATGAAATTATTAAATGGAGACATTAATATGAAGGGAAAAGCTAAAGATAATTATTTGATAAATAATCGAGACAGTGTGCCAAATATGCCATATCAATCTCCTGGGTTAGATAGTTTCGGAAAATTACAGGGAACATCCGGATTATATTCGGGAATTCAAATGGATCGTAATGAACCTAGTATTTTAGATAGTCTTAAAGGAAATCCTTACGCATTAAGCATTACTAGATAATTATTTTATATGGAGTTTTATATTATATATAAATATATATATATATAATATAAACAATATAAAGAAAGTTTATATTCGCCAAATCTTCTCAAAAATAGTTTTTGGTTTTGTTTGTTCAATTAAACTTAGACACACATTAATTAATTTTTTTATATTATTTTTAAATACGGTTTGATGTGTATGCAAATATGTATCATTTAATATTATTATATCTAATGTGAAATCAATAATGGTTTTACATATTTTTTTTGTTGAAATTCCGTAAAAAAAATGGCGTATTCTATAATCATATATTATATTGAATAATTTTTTGAAAAGTATTATCATATAAGGAACTGCATTAGGATTCCATTGTTCTTCATTTAATATTAATACAGAAAATAATTTTTCAAAAAGAAGAAAATAATTAGGTTTTATTTCTATTATATATTTAATTATTTTAATATGTATATTGTTTAATTTTGTAGGTATTATATTTAATATTTTTGGTGAATCAAATACACATAACATTATAGAATTTATATCCAAATTTATCATTTTTTTATAATTATTAGATGTAGGTAAATATATATCATTAAAATTGAAAATATCATTGGCTATAATAGTGTCTATATCACAGTTTACATTTTCTAATGAAGATGTCGATGAAATTGGTTGTACCTTATTTGTAAACTGTGATAAGAAATTTTTAGAATCATCTATATTCATCTATATTCTATTGGCTTATAAAAAAAAATACGAATTTTTTTAGTCTATTACAATATAGAAAAAATAAAAAAGGGGGGGGGAGTTTTTTCCTTTTTTATTTTTCCTTTTTTATTTTTTATTTTTTATTTTTTATTTTTTATTTTTTATTTTTTTATTTTTTATTTTTTATTTTTTATTTTTCTATTTTTCTATTTTTCTATTTTTCTATTTTTCTATTTTTCTATTTTTATGAGTTTTTATGATTATATAATATGATATTATATTTTTTAATGATATTTATCTGCTAATGTCCAAATATTAATTCTAGATTGTAAATCTTCTTCGTATTCTTCTCGTTCAATTTCTTTAGCTAATTCTTCATTTTCCATATACAATTCAATTTCATCTTGACGTATCTTATTAGTATAATCAGATAATTTACATAATATATATGTTATTTTTATTAATTTATTTGTAGTATTAGGAATAGACAAATAATATGAATATACTTTTCCTAAGTCAAGAATATTATCTGGTCGAACAAAACAAGTTTCATTTAATTTATCTAGATATGTAATTTCTCCTATAAATAGACTTAGGTATGGAATAAGGAATGTTTCTCTTTCAATTATTTCAGATAAAGATAAATTCTGTAATTCTATAGGAGTAATGAATCCGAAACTATTTTCCATTTCTGTGCAAATAATTTCATTTAATTTTTCATAATATAAATCATATTGATTTTTATTATAAAATAATTCATTAGCCTCACTAATTTTAGCATTTAAACTATTTTGATTAATATAAGACATTTTAGAGTAATAATAGAGGAAGAAGGAGTATAGAGTAATAGAGTAATAGAGAGCAAAGAGCAGTTATACAGTATATCGTATGTAAATAATAATATCGGCGCCGGGTGGCAGATATAATATTATTTGTAAAAAGTATTTCAATTTTATGGGTAGTTAATTTTATTAACTACCCATAAAAATATACAATCTTTGATCGTATCAATTTTTTATAAAATCATATCGGGTTTATCGATATAAATTTTAATCTTTATCGCCTGATAATAAATTGTCAGGTGAGGACCTGAATTGTGCATAGCATAATTCAGGTTAAAGACATGCCTCTATTAACTAGTCTGATACACCGGTGTATTAGACCAGATGAATAGAGGTTAATTATATTTTGACGCGGAATTTTTCTCACAGTAATATGAACATTAATTTTGGTATATTGTGGTTTAGGAGGAAGATGTGTTTCACTAAAAATATTCAAGGGTGTAAAGGAAAATCTATTTTTATATGGTATATACCTGTATTTTTTTCTGGTAAATATATATAATGAATTTCCTAAAAAAATATACTGGAAAAAATAAAAGAAGAAATGCTAAAACTTCTAAACGCAAAACAAAAAAAAACAGTAAATATCTGAAATTTCAATTAGGAGGAGATGACGAGGATGAAGAAGAATACGATGAAGAAGAGGAAGAGGAAGAGGAAGTTGTTACAAGAAAGAAAAAAACAAAAAAGGAAAAAATACCCAAAATAGTTCATCAAATATGGTTTGGTTCAGCTGTTCCACAATGGAGAAAATATTTATTTGACCATAATAAAGAAATTTGTAAAAAATGTGGATACAAATATGTTTTGTGGACAGAAGATAAAAGAAAACCCGAGTTTTTTGAGAGTACTCATGGTTATCAAAGAGATGCAATTAAAATTGGAGAAGAAACTGGTCAATCAAGATGGGCACAAGTTGCAGATTTTGCTCGTTTAGAAATAGTATATAAAATGGGTGGTGTTTACATTGATTCATTATTTGAAATAAGCACTCACTTTTTGGATGAAATTACTAAATTAAGTAATACCGGTAAATATATTTTTATTGGAGCAAATGAAGATCCTTGTAGATTTAATTGCAAAGGAAATGCTGGTCGAAAATATTTAACGAATAGTTTTTTCGCTGGAACAAAAGGCTGTCCAATTTTAGAGAGATTATTATCAGAAGAAAGTTTGGAAGACATTGATTTAAGCAGTCCTTATATTAATCGTACAACTGGACCATATTATTTACGTTCAGCAATAAAAAATAAAGAAATAAAAGAAGGGGTTGTACATCTATTTGAAACAGAACAAATATTTCCTTTCAATGTTAATCCTAGTGATTATAGAGAAGTTCATCCAAATACATGTTTAAAAGAAACAGATAAAATTTTAAACAAAAATAAGAAAAAGTATGTTTATGTTAATGAAAAACAAAGTTTACGTAAAAATTGTCTGAATGAAATGTATTTTAATCCATCGGTTGAAGAAAAACCTTTGGCAATTTATCACAGTGGATTAGGAGGAACCTGGTCCTATAATTTATAATTTTTTATATTATATTTTTTTATAATACAAAAACTTATAGATAAAATAATTAAAAACATTTTACTAATAATAATATAAATATGTATATTATTTAAAATGGTTAAAAATATTAAATCTTGTGTTATTTGTGATTATCACACATATAATATTACTGATTATAATAAACATTTAGAAACAAAAAAACATAAACTTAAAAATATTATGATACAAAGTGGAGAAAATTTAGAAAAAAATGATTTTATTTGTAAATGTGGAAAAAAATATTCCCACTTATGTTCATTATCTAAGCACAGACATAGATGTAAAACATATATAGATTTTATTGAAAAAGTTGAGAACGGAACCTTTATTATGGAGCAAAATTTTAATATAGAAAA
>JACCDW010337462.1_pt1 | contig 18888 bp, 16 predicted proteins | sample 7449781 | NCBI WGS metagenome assembly JACCDW01 (sample SAMN15323449, study PRJNA562643) | freshwater metagenome | isolation source: river surface water | place: USA:Blue River Watershed | collected 2017-08-18
AGCAGATCACGGATGTTCGAGATCTTCTTGTCGAACAGCAGCACAAATGGGTTATCCAGGGCAGCAATTTGCTTTTCCGGATTGTTGATGAAGTATGGCGACAGGTAGCCGCGGTCGAACTGCATCCCTTCAACCACGTCCAGCTCGTTGGCGAGCGACTTACCGTCTTCGACGGTAATCACGCCTTCTTTACCCACCTTGTCCATCGCTTCAGCGATGATAGCGCCCACGTCGGCATCCGAGTTGGCCGAAATTGAACCCACCTGGGCGATTTCCTTGTTAGTGGTCGTCGGCTTGGCCAGCTTCTTGATCTCTTCGACCACAGCCGCCACGGCCTTGTCGATACCGCGCTTCAGGTCAGCCGGGTTGTAACCAGCGGCCACATACTTGAAGCCTTCGCGAACCACGGCTTGTGCCAGAACGGTTGCCGTGGTCGTACCATCACCGGCGTTATCGTTGGTCTTGGAAGCCACTTCCTTAACCAGCTGGGCACCCATGTTTTCGAACTTGTCTTTCAGTTCGATTTCTTTAGCAACCGACACACCATCCTTGGTCACGGTCGGGGCGCCGAACGAACGGTCCAGAACCACGTTACGGCCCTTAGGACCCAGGGTTACCTTAACGGCATTGGCCAGAACGTTAACGCCGTTAACGATCTTGGCACGAGCGTCATCACCAAAAATAACTTGCTTTGCAGGCATGTGTTTCTCCTAAAATTTATTCAGATCAATAAGTTGGGAAGCTAATTACGCCTCAACCACACCCATGATGTCGTCTTCACGCAGCACCAGCAGCTCTTCGCCATCAACCTTCACTTGCTGGCCGCCGTACTTACCAAACAGAACGCGCTCACCCACCTTAACGCTCATCGGGCGAACCTTGCCGTCTTCCAGAATCTTGCCAGCGCCCACGGCGATCACTTCACCTTGGTCTGGTTTTTCAGTAGCAGCATCAGGTATCACAATACCCGAGGCGGTTTTACGCTCTTCTTCCAGACGCTTAACAATCACGCGGTCGTGTAAAGGACGAATTTTCATACGTTTAACTCCAATGAGAACAATATGCTTTTAAAATCGTACGGCAAAACGAGGTTTGTTAGCACTCGCTGCCCTTGAGTGCTAATACTAGGGGCAGATCCAACTATTTTCAAGCCCCACATCACACGCAACTCGAATTGTCCTTGATTTCCTAGACACTCTGGGTAACCCTCCCACCAGTTAAAGGGAGTTAGAAGTAGAATTTTCTCGTAACGAGGAGTTCTACATGAAGAAGTCGAAATCCACCGATAGCCAGATCATGGAAGCCCTGAAACGGGTGGAAGCTGGTTTATCTGTTCTGAGATCTGCCGGGAGCTGGGTATCAGTTCCGCCACCTTTTACAAGTGGCGTGCAAGTTTGGCGGCATGGATGTATCTATCATCGCCCGGCTGAAAGAACTGGAAGCCGGGAACAGTAGACTCAAGAAGATGTATGCCGAGGAACGGCTCAAAGCCGAAATTCTCAATGAGGCCCTCACAAAAAAGTGGTGAGGCCGTCTTGTAATGACCCACCGAAAGTTGCACAGGTTATGCGGCTAATGGGTAGTTGTTAAAGGTTGCAGCTGGGGTTTTCATACCAAGTGCCTGATGCGGCCTCAGATTATTGTAAAAGGTAATCCAGTCACCCAGAACTCGGCTGGCATGCTGGATCGTTTCAAAGCGGTAACGATGCACGCATTGTTCCTTGATGGTGCGGATCAGTCTTTCGACCATGCCGTTCTGTTGCGGGCAATGCGGGGTAATGAACTCCTGTTGCAGTCCGTAGCTCTTCACGAGTGCAGTGTAACTGTGGGATGTGAAGACCAATCCATTATCGGATCGAAGCAGGAATGGGGCTTGCACTTTGCCTAGCGTACCGTACCGGCTGATCAATGCTTGCTCCAAGGCGGCTTCGGCGGTTCTAGCTCGGCCGGAGCGAGATAGATGCCAACCCAAGAGTTCTCTCGTATGACAGTCCATGACGACGGCTAGTACCGCCCAACCATCCCGGCCAGCCCAGACGCGGCAGAGGTCTGTAGACCACCGTTCATCCGGAGAGGTAGCCACTGACGGTAATGCCTGGATCCGGGGGCGGAAGCCCACTGGCCGCTTCTTCACCTGCCAGCCTTTGAGCTGGAAGATGCGCTGAACCGTGTTCTTGTTGAAGCCCAAGAGCCCAGCCACTGTACGGTAACCGAATGAGGGGTTCTCTTCGATCATCTCTTTGATGGGTTTGGCAAAGCGGTCCTGAACGATCGGTGACTTCTTCACGGGCTTGTAGTAAACGTTACGTCTAGGAACGCCAAACCACACACAGAGCTTGGTGACTGGCACATCGATCCCGTCTTCTTGAAGTCCCTGCCGGATGGATTCGATCATTTCTCGTCCTCGCCCAACAGGGACTGCAATTTTTTTCTGGCACGTAACTCCAGCATGGCTTCGCCGTAGGCTTCTTGCAGCTCTTTGACCTGGCGTTCATATTGTTCTTTGATTTCCAGGGGCTTGGCTCTCAGGGCATTCTCCATGCCCCGTTTGGCTTCATCAACCCAGTCTTCGACTTCAGACCAAAGGACCGACTGGCTTCGGCCACGGTCGTTTTGCCCTGAATGATTTCTAGCACTAATGCGGTCTTCCGCTTCGCGGTCCAACGCTTGATGTCTTCTTCCATCACGATACTCATGTCATCTTCCATTCAAAATTATGACCTGAGCAGCTTTTTAGTGGGTCATTACAGTTGGCCATGGCCGCTTAATGCTACTTCTGATTCCCCTTAAAAAGGGGAGGATTACCAGGCACGGGTGCTGAATATTATTATTTGTACCCGCCTTCATTTTAACAGCTCAACTTAAATTAATAAGTGGGTTATTTACCGTTGAGAAACTCTCTCAACCTTAATTTTAAGGCTCTAGTGCAACTATTATTTCGAATGCGATTCAAAAGTCAGAACAGCAGTTACCGTTACAAACCTGGAGCATGAAGCATTTTGACCTGACATCAATTCCTAAATCAGAAAACCAATAGATTTTGAACACACAAGATGAAAAAAACACATAAAATAATTTATTTACACTCCAATTCAAATCCGCAATTCGTGTTTCTCCATGTAAATCCAATCAACAATATTATCACTTGGTGTATATTCTGGAACCAAATCGTGAAGCACATCCCTTAGCCGATGAACATCATTAATATCTGCACAAGACTCCAAGAGCACGATCTTTGGCTCTAAAGAACTCCAAGGTATAAAATTTTCATGAGCCTTCATAATACGAGTATGTACAGTCGGCTGAGGATCGTCACCAATTAGCAGTTCTTCGAAAAGCTTTTCGCCCGGACGTAGACCAGTAGTTTTAATCTCAATGTCGCCGTCGTGATTTAAATCGTCTCGTATGGATAAGCCAGACAGCTCAACCATACGTTTGGCCAAATCTATGATTTTTACGGATTGCCCCATGTCAAGCACGAAAACATCACCACCCCTTGCCATAGCACCTGCTTGTATTACCAATTGCGCAGCTTCTGGAATGGTCATGAAATATCTAGTGATATCTAAATGAGTGAGTGTGATCGGACCACCCTCACGTATTTGTTGACGAAACTTTGGAACAACCGAGCCTGATGAACCTAAAACATTTCCGAATCTAACCATTGAAAAAACTGTGGTACTACAATCTGCGGAGAGAGCCTGAAGGACCAACTCCGCCAATCTCTTACTAGCACCCATAACGTTAGTTGGCCTCACAGCTTTGTCAGTACTAACTAAAACAAAGTTAGAAACAGAATTAGCAATAGCAGCCAAGGCGACCGTCATAGTTCCGATCGCGTTATTTCTTACGCCGACGACCAAATTGTGCTCAACAAGGGGTACGTGCTTATATGCTGCAGCATGATAAATTGTATCCGGTCGCCATGTGTTAAAAATATCATTTATTCGTTGCTTATCACATACCGAGGCAAGCAATGGAAGTAATACTATCTGCGTGCCTGCAACAATTTTTTCTGCCTCTTGATGAATTTGATACAACGCGAATTCATTTTGCTCTACAAGCAGAAGCTTCGCTGGGCGAAGCAATAGAATTTGTCGGCATAATTCACTGCCTATCGAACCTCCAGCACCCGTTACCAAAACAACTTTTCCTGTAATGTTTTTATGCAACAGCTCTGTGATAGGCTCTACAGGGACCCTTCCTAACAAATCATCTATATCGAGCTCTTGAAGCTCTGACAATCCAATTTTCCCAATTGCCAAATCCGTTACTTTAGGAACGCTTCGTACAGAAACCTTATAGTCTCTCAAGTTTTCAATTATCAAATTTCGACGTTCACGCGAAAGGCTTGGCATTGCCAAAAGAACTGAATCTACACGCTTTTTTTCAAGCAAAATATTCAAATCGTTAGGTTTATAAATATTAACTCCATTTAAAATTTGGCCCTGCAAGGTCGTGTCATCGTCTAAAAAACCAACTACTTTCATCTCATTACTATGAGCAATCGCAGCGGCTAGCTGTCGCCCCGTTCTTCCGGCTCCATATATTAGAACTTTTGATCGAACTGCCTCTTTAATAATACCCAGATATTTGTCACCAAGCCACACACGAACAGCAGCTCTAGAAAATCCTACCATAAAAAACAATATTAGCGGCTGTATTAATCCAATCGTTCTAGGAACCTCTGAGAGTCCATAGAATGTGAAAATAGCTGAGTAAATAACCCCATAGATCAACATAGACTTCGCAACGGTCATTAACGCCGAAAAACCATTGTGACGGAATATAGCGCTATAAAATCCGCATAATGCAAATATTGGAACAGCCAAACATACTGCAACTATCAGTGCTGTAGCAAAAGAATGCGAATAGCTAACATATTCACCTAATCTCAAGTAAAATGCAATCCATACACTCAGTACAGTCAATAGCAAATCCGAAGAAAACGCAAGAATTCTTTTTGCGTACCTTGGCAGACCCAGTGCTAACTTAGATGGTTTATCATAAAATGAACGCACAATAAGAACCTTTTAAATTATTTGGATGCAATATGCATTATATTTTTAAGTTCATTACAGGTCATCTGTATTTGTTCTTCTGTTAAGGTAGGGTGGACAAGAAACATTATCGATGATTCACCAATATCTTGTGAAACAGGCATACGCTTGACAGGCTTGAATATTTTTCCATCAAACGCTTTTTCAAGATAAATTTCAGAACAGCTACCAGACATACAAGGAATGCCCTTATCATTTAGTTCGCTTAAAATGCGATCACGAGACCAACCCTCTGCTAAAAATTCCTTTCTAAGGAAAACATAACATTTATAGTATGCATGCTCAATAAAATGAGGCACCGTTGGAACTCTAAGCGCCTTTATACTCTGCGCTACCGCCCATATGGCCTCACAATTTTTCTTTCTAGTAATGTGCCATTCATCAATTTTTTTAAGCTGGATCCTTCCTATTGCAGCTTGCATCTCAATCATTCTTGCATTTGATCCGAAGCTTTCATGCGTCCATCGGAAGCCGGGAGGGTGCTTTCTTTCATAAATTGCTTCATAAGACTTTCCGTGGTCTTTGTATGCCCACATGTCACGCCACAACGCCTCATCATTTGTTGTAACCATACCCCCCTCTCCGCCTGTGGTCATAATTTTATCCTGACAAAATGACCATGCACCAACATGTCCGATAGTACCAACAGAACGACCTTTATAAATTGCGCCATGAGCTTGCGCACAGTCTTCAACAATTTTTAAATTTAATGAAGTGGCAAGATCAATTATAGGATCCATATCGCACGGCCACCCGGCTAAGTGGACACAAACTACTGCCTTAGTCTTTTTAGTTAAAACTTTTTTTATTGAATCCGCGGTAATGTTTTGTGAATTTTGGTCAATCTCAGCAAAGACAGGTATTGCACCAACGGCAACTATAGCAGATGCCGAGGCTATGAAAGTCCTAGGCGTAACGATAACCTCGTCACCAATCGAGACACCAACAGCTCGCAGTGCAATCTCTAACGCGACAGTACCATTAGAAAGACTTATGGCATACTTTGAACCACACCATGCAGCAAACTCTCTTTCAAAATGTCTACATTCCTCGCCAGTCCAATAGTTAACTTTATTAGAAAGCAATACATTCGAAACCGCAATTGCCTCTTCTTCTGAATAAGATGGCCATGGTGCGAAGCCTGTACCTAACATATCAATTTCCTCTCAAAACTCTAGCTGGATTGCCTACAACAGTGAATCCAGCTGGTACATCATTTAGAACAACCGAACCCATTCCAATTACTGCGCCTTCCCCAATCAATAACGGCTTATTAGAATTACCTTGTCTAATAACAGCGTTTGAGCCTATATAAGCCCCATCACCGATATGAACATTCCCGTTACATTTTACCCCAGGGGCAAAAGTCACAAAGTTTCCAATTCGACAATCATGTTCAACATAACTATATAAATTTGCATGAAAATGGCTTCCAATTAATACATTAGAAGTGATAGTGACATATGGGGATATTATAGAACCAGGCCCCAAAACGACGTCATCCATTTGCACAGCATTGCTTGCAATAGCACTAAAAAAACTTACGCCATCACATGAAAGCTGATGTGCAAGCAAGCGCCTAACCCTTTCATTAGCGATAGCGATTACTGCGTATCGTTTATTAGCAGGATATCTCATAAATTCTGCATAAGAAAGCACATGATGCCCATTGATTATTTGACCAGCAAGTGCATCATCCACAAATACTAACGTAATCAGACCATGTGATGATTTTAAGTTTTCTCGAACAATGGGCATAACACCTCGCCCACAACCACCGGCGCCTATTACAGCATAAATATTCGAATCCATTTATGGGTTACCAGTAAATTTACTAACAGTGCTCTTACCGTGTTCGTTTATCCCATCTCTGGCAAACACTTTCTTTAGAGTGAGAAATAGTATCTTGATGTCAAGAAAGAAAGTCACATTATCAACGTACCACACGTCCATATTAAGCTTTTCTTGCCACGGTAACGAATTACGACCATTAACCTGAGCCCATCCTGTTATACCTGGGCGAACGATTTGTCTTCGGACTTGGTGGCTTGAATACAACCTAACGTATTCGGACAGTAAGGGTCTCGGCCCAACCAAACTCATGTCACCTTTTAAAACATTGAAGAACTGAGGCAATTCATCAAGGCTTAGTTTGCGAAGCCAGAGTCCAAACGGACTTAGCCGAAGATCATCTGATAGAAGTTCCCCGTTTTCATCTCGCGCGTTTGTCATCGTTCTAAATTTGTAAACATAAATTTCTTTACATTTAAGACCCGGTCTCTTTTGAATGAACAAAGCTGGTTTTCCTAGTTTTATTCGAACAAGAAAATAAACAACGAATATGACAGGCGCAAAAACTATAATAAAAAAAGCAGAAGCAAAGATATCAAAACAACGCTTGAAAAATCTTTTATAGATATCATTAAAAGACATTAGGAACCAACCCTCTTCAAATAGTATTCAACCATGCAATCCACAACTATTTTCTCAGCAAAATGAGAATTGGCGCGATCCGCTGCATATTTACCCATACGGTTTCTCATATTTGAATCTTTTATAAAGGTTTCAATAGACTGAGAAAGCATAGCAACATCCCTTGGCTTGAACATCAAACCAGATTTGCCCTCTTCTACAGCATCTGTTAACCCATATATTCTTGAAACTATGGCCGGCAAACCACATGCAGCCGCCTCGATTACTACAGATCCAAACCCCTCACGGTAACTTGGCAAAATTAAAAAATCAGCTGCTGACATAAATTTTTCAGGGGTATCCGTAAAGCCAATTACATGCAATCTTGAAGAAAACTCTCCGATATACTGATCAATTTTAGTGAGTATTAGTTCTTCATCTGGGCCAACAAGCAACAGCTTGAAGTTAGGATATAATTTACATAAAAGAACGAATGCCTCCAACAAATCTAGCACGCCCTTTTCACGATTTAATCTACCTATAAATAACCCAACAACATCTTCGTTAGTTGCATTTATATTTTTACGGATACGCAATCTATCGGATGTAGATGACTTGAATTTATTTATGTTTACTCCACAAACAGACCCACTTCCAAGCACTGTAAGGCGATAAGCGGGTGTTATCTTATTTTTTACGAGATATTCCTTTTGGCTATAGCTATCGGTTAGTAGATCCGTTGCAAGAAAAGCAGTAAGCTGATCAAGCCTCTTCAGAATTAACCTAGGTATACCTTTCTTTGTCGCCCAAACCTGTCCTGTGAAAACATGTATTCGCACAGGGACTCTTGCTATATAGGCCGCAATCATAGTCAGCAAACCCGCTTTAGGTGTAATTGAATGAACGCAATATACTTTGTTTAATAAGAAAAAAAGGAAAAGGTCTACCAATGCTTTTACATCATGAAATATAGAAATATTTCTTTCAACCCTAACATTCTTGCATAATTCAGCTTCAGGGATCAACTTCCTAAGTTTACATGCTGTCTCATTAGAAACCACCGAAATACGATACCTATTTGAAAGAGCCTTAATGTGTGGCCGCATAAAAACAGATAATGAAATTGGCGCAGCCGAAACGAATGCAATTAGTTTACGATTATTCTGCACAGTCATTACTCAAATCACTTAATTTTCCATAACCTTTTTTATAGCTGAATGAAGCCATAAGCACGTACAATAAAAACAATGAGAAGACGAATCCTGAAGCCAAATATGCATTGTATATTACACAAACGAAAATTGTTGTAAATAACGTCCAACTAACAGAAACTAAAAAAAATGTCTTTACTGATATAGTATCTCTAACAACGGAGAGCAGCAATAGTATAAGAGCTGACATAAACATACCAAACGCCATAGAAAGCGCGATACCGGCTGTTGAATAATTTTCCACGAAGTAGAATGACGAAAGGACATTAGTCACCTGGCCTAGTATTGCAGCTATCAAAACATCGATTGACAACCTTTGAGCAACTTTATATTTAATGAGTATAGCCAAAACGACATAGAATGGAAATTGTAACGAGCCAAATTTTATAACATTTGCAAGTTCATAAACACCTTCGCTTCCAACCTTGCCACCGAGAAATAAAAAATTTGATAAAGGCGATGCCAAAAAAAACAATAACAGTGAAAATGGAACACTCAATGAGCCACCTAACAGTAAAAAGAACCCAAGCGAACTCTTTGCCTCAGTGTAACTTTCTTTCGATATAAGCCTCGAAAAATGCGGAAGAAGCATTGCTACTAAGAGTGTAGAGAAGATTGTCGTTATCGTTATTAGGACTTTCGCTCCTAGCGAAAATGCAGAAACAGATCCCGATGGAAGAGATGCCGCAATGAAGATTCCTACAGGCAGTGTTGCACTCGTTAATGCGGATGAAACAACAAGCGGTAAGTATTGAAGGGAGAACTCCTTCCACCTTGATTCACCGATACTGGGTCGGATAGAATAACCAAACTGAAAATTTCGCCAATATACCGCAACAAGGTTAAATGCCTGGCCCAAAAGCAATCCGAAGATAGCCGCGTATGCGCCGATAGTATCGCTGTATAGCAATATCAAAAAAACTCCGGATGCAGGAACAAAAAGTTGAGAAAGTGCAACGAACTGAATACGCCCAAGAGCTGTAAGTATTGAATTCCCGAGCACGGTGCACGCACTCAGCGCAACAATCGGCAACGTTAAGAACGTTATATTAACAACTAGATCATACGTACTGGAATCCAATTCCTTGTTATCTGTCAACATCAAACAAACGGCAGATGACACAACACCTAATAATGTAAAAACTATTAAAAGTCTTCCCGATAGTGAAGAAACCCACTTTTGCACAATTCTTTTGTCTTCAGCGCGCGAATAACGTATAAATTCGTTAATCAAAACTGGTCCAAGCGGCACAGCAAATATAGCCGTTACAAACAACGGCAAAGCTGTTGCAATTTGGTATGCGTCCAAGTTGATGCCAAGGCCGAGTTCACGCATTAATAAAATATCTCGCCCAAAAAGTAAAACAAACAAGGTGGCATTGATTGATATAAACACGAAGCTTTTGCCGAGTGCCCGAATGCTTGATTTCTTATCAACTTTTGGGTTTGAATCAACTGCGGCCGCATCAATAAATATATTTCTTCGCAATTTTCTCTTAACTATACTTTTTATTTTTTTGTATAAACAATTTCTTGAAATAAAAATCGCACAACCAAGAACGCCTAACATTATTATTACAAGCGTATATGGGTAGCGTATCCTGTGCAAGGTTCCCAAATTTGTTAAAAGATACCCCTGTGTGGTTAACATATATAATGATGTTGTCAAAAGCCACAGCGTTATTGGGGAAGCTCTAGTACTATATACAAGAAATAGGACTCCAGGTGTCAGTATATATAAAAATAGGATTTCGAAAACCCCTACTTTTTGGACCATATTAGAGGCATTAATCCATCCAGCTGGAAATGGTGCATATAAGGCGATAAGGCCAGCCCGAGGCATAAATTTAACGAAATCTGTTAAATTATCAGGCATGTGCTCAATACTAATCATTGAGCCAGCACCTTCCCTCACACCATACGATGTCATAAAAACTCTAAAATTAGACATTTTTTTAGGAATAGATTCTAAAAAATCTAACCCTTGTGAATTTGGCTTCCAAGACCAGTTTTGTGCAACACTCAAAAACGCACTCTTTGAGCCCACGATCTCATTATCATCGATTTGGTAACCTTCTATCAGGATGTTCGCGCTGCTTGATAGCTGATGCTTCTCGACTTTAATTTGTGAATACAATGGCGATAACATCAACAAAACTATAACAAAAAGCGGTTTGAAACTTATCCTTCTGTCGGCTAAAAGCAAAATTATAACCAATAACAAACCAAGGCCAGGATACAAGTATAAATTTGCAGGCCTAACGATTGCTGTAAAAAAAACACCCGCAACTACCAAGGTTGAATCTATCACGATCTTATTTATACCAAACTCCATCCTGTCTTTTACAATTTTACATCCAGCCGTTAAAACAAGAAAATAACCAAATATTGCGTAAGAATCTTTGTGAACTTGCGAATACCAATTCAAGGATGAAGGAAAAATTATAAACAGTGTAGCAGCGCCTATGCCTCCATATAGACCTATGCGGCCTGGCAAAACCAATCGTGCCATGTACAGCAACAATATGCCACTAGCAGAGTGCAGTAATGCATTTGTAGGAATAACAGAGGATGGGTCTGGCCCAAACATTGCATACAAGGCCGCAAGAATTACAACATTTCCTTGCCCAGACTGCAAATTATTAAGCAGTACTACCCATCCCTGCTTGTATATCTGCTCTGAAAGGTCTACAGCCAAGTTATGGAAATAAAGCGAATCACCCACTACCAAACCCATCCCGGCATGAAGACTAGGAAATTTTGGCAACACAACATATTGGAATATAAGCGCAGCAGAAATAGTGTAACAATAAAAAACTATTCCTATCATCAAATACCAAAATATGGTTTTTTTTATTTTATCCATTTTACCGTTTGGAACCAAACCTTTGTAAACCAAAAAAAACCCATAGTTTAAATATATGAAACTTCAATGCCAGCCCTAGAACGACTCTCAAAAAACGAGATGCTATCAAATTATCTTTGTTTTTTACTATTGATTTTAATAGGTTAGCATCACCACTCGCCTCATATCGAATCAAGTGTTTGCACAACCAAATAAAGCATGTCGCATCCCTTGAACTCAACCATGCCCGTTTAGCACCATGCCTAGAGTAGTATTTATTTACAACCACCAACTCCCAGCAGGAAATATTATACAGATTTCTGGATAGCCCATATTCATTAATTCGATACAGATACAGTGGCAGTTTGATATTATAGACTTTTATACCCGCATCTAAAATTCGAAGCCAAAGATCAAAATCTTCACAAGAGCGTAGTTTTTCATCGTACCCACCTAATGACAAAAACAGTCTTCGGGAAATCATCAAGGATGCACCTGTTAATGCATTTCTCTTCACCATGATGGATGAGTCCGCTTCTATCCTGGTGGTTGGTTCACCGAGATAAATTTTTGTCTGATCAACCCCTCGCACATCACCAATTCGCTGTACATCACAACTAAGAGCGACCCCCTCTTCGTAAATCGTCAGCTGGTATTCAATTTTTTGAGGGTGCAATTCATCATCTGCATCAAGAAAGCTAACAATATCAGCCGTGGACATTCGCACACCCACGTTCCTAGTTGCAGCTAGACCAAGATTTGTTTCATTAAAGACGTATCTTACGGAAGGATAACCTTCTAGCACAGAAAGAATTTCAATCGTTTCTGGCGATGCATCGTTGACCACAATTACTTCGTCAGGCAATCGAGATTGTGCAAAAACAGAATCAAGGGCTCTGCCTATTGTTTTTGCATCTTTATAGCAAGGAATTACGACGCTTACTCTCATTAACTTCTTACACGAGACATTATTGACTTAATAGCGAAATACAAGGCTCTAATCTTATACCTATATTCGATTGGAGTTCCAAGAGCTTTTAGGAAGTATCTCTCTGCGGTTTCCCAGCTACCACATTGCTGTGCGATACGCGCAAGCCTATAAGCCAGAAAACCCTTCGCCTTCGGTATTATCTCTGACGGTAAATCCTCCACATGGCGCTCGTAAAGCACTTGTATTCTGGACAATTGTCTCGGTGAAGCGGCTGAAATATTACCGCCTCCGGCCCAATAGTATCCGTCACAGTTAACAAGGCGAACAAATCGGTCGGTCTGCCGCGCCAAGCAAACCCAAGTATCGTAGTCCTCAACTGAAATTAACTCCTTATCCTCACAAACACCGCCAATTTTCTCAAGAAGACTTTTTTTAACTATCACGCTTGAATTTGGTATTGAAATACCCGTACAAAGAAGTGCCTCAAACATTGGCGCCTGAGGCGGTGAAGATTCGAGCCTTTCAGAGAGGGATAGTTGCTCAATTGAGCGCACAACATATAGATCGTGGTACACAACGTCAGCTCCTGCATCAAGAGCAGGCAAACTGTTTTCTAGTTTTAGAGGAGTCCACCAGTCATCAGAATCGAGAAAAGCGACATAGGGGGCGCGAGCTAAACTAATGCCTCGGTTTCGCGGCCGAGCAGGTCCTCCGAAATTTTCTGCTATATCAAACTTAAGATCAAGCCGATCTAAATAACCAGCGGCAACATCAGCGCTTTTATCAGTCGATCCGTCATCACAAACTAAAACTTCAAAGTTTTTAAACGTCTGGGCAACCAGCGAATCAAGACAGCGAGATAAGTCGGCCGCCCGATTGTAGTTTGGAATTACTACACTGAATTTGGGTTGTTGATTGCTTATCATTAACGTACTCAGATTCTCCGAGAAAAATATTGGATAGTCTGAAGCAAACCATCATCCAACGAAACCTTCGGCTCCCAACCTAGATTTGTCTTTGCCAGAGAAATATCTGGCTGTCTTTGCCTTGGATCATCTGATGGTAGCGGTTTAAAAACAAGTTTGCTTTTTGAACCGCTCAGGGCAATAACCCTTTCTGCGAGTTCAAGCATAGTGAACTCCCCTGGATTGCCGATATTCACAGGTCCGACAAAATCCTTTGGGGAATTCATAAAGCGAATAATTACTTCAATTAAATCGTCTACGTAACAAAAGCTTCTGGTCTGCTGGCCGCTTCCGTAAATTGTAATATCCTTCCCTTTGAGCGCCTGAACAATAAAATTGCTCACAACACGACCATCATTAGGATGCATGCGAGGGCCATATGTATTGAAGATTCGCGCTACTTTGATTTCAATTTTGTGCTGTCTCCAGTAATCAAAGAACAAGGTCTCAGCGCAGCGCTTGCCCTCATCGTAGCAACTCCGTATTCCGATCGGATTTACTCGCCCCCAATAGCCTTCTGTCTGAGGATGAATCTCCGGGTCTCCATAAACTTCACTTGTCGATGCCTGAAAAATACGAGCACCGACACGCTTAGCCAATCCCAGCATGTTAATTGCTCCATGGACGCTGGTTTTTGTTGTTTGTACCGGATCAAACTGATAGTGAACTGGCGATGCTGGACAAGCCAAATTATAAATTTGATCAACCTCAACAAAAAGCGGAAAGGTCACATCGTGTCGTATCAATTCGAAATACGGGTTGCCGATTAAGTGTGCAATATTATCCTTGCTCCCGGTGAAGAAGTTATCAACGCACAGCACGTCATTACCCTCAGCGAGCAGCCGTTCACACAAATGCGAACCGAGAAAACCAGCACCACCAGTAACCAGAATTTTTTTAGTCATGCCGACACTCGTTTTCTTAAAACCACATTAAATTTACAGAATAATTTACCAAGAAGTTCTCCTGCGCGTACAAAGCATGCCGGAATGAAGAACAACAAGGCCAATGGATCAAGACTATATATCCGGCCGAAATGATATGGCATGTTGAAAACACCATTCAAAGATGGCGAAAACAGATGCACTGTCCACAAATACATCACATGCGTTCTGAACTTGGCGCGTTCGACAAGTGACAGATTGAGCCTTTTGATCTCACCAAGCAACAGACGGAAATACTCCTCAAACACTACCTTGTCCTTCGTCACGCTGCGGATTGTTTTCCGATGCTGCCGGAAGCGGTTCAACGGCTCTGCCACGTAGGCGATATCGTATTGAGCTGCAACCCTGAAAAACAGATCCCAATCGCAACAAACTCGGTAAGCAGATGACAGTTTGCCGACTTTGGCAAAACACTCGCGCCGGAACAACGCCGCGCTCAGATTTGGAATCACGCAGGAATGCAGCAGAAAACGACTGGCCTCACTGCCCGACAGCAGCGTGTCCTGCGCGCAGCGCTTACGGAAACTCGCCTCACGGATCGTGAAGTCATCTCCGAGCACCTGGTCATCCTCGTCCACCATCAGGCTGCGGCAAAAGGCAATACCGGCGGAAGGATGCTGCTGCAGGGCATCTACCAGGCGCTCGACCATCCGGGGATCACAATCGTCATCGCAGTTGGCGAACAGCACGTACTCTCCGGACGACAGATCGACCCCTTGGTTGCTGACCGTAACCCAGCCACCATTCTGATCGCGTAGCACCAGTCGGAGCCGGGGGTTTGCCTCGTAGTGACGCAGAATCTCGACGCTGTGATCGGGGGATTTATCGTCGATGACCAGAATATCGACATCCGGATAGGTCTGACCGATAAGGCTATCCATCCGGCGAGTAAGAAAACCGGCATGGTTGTAGCTGGCAACCACCAGACTGACCAACCCCTGGCGCTGGGGCACCATCACTTGAACAAGCCCTTTGCCCGCAATTCGTCCAAGCTTTCTTCGTAGCGATTATCGGCGATGCGTTCACTACGAGCCCAATCGACAAAACGACGCAATCCTTCCTCAAACGAGACTTGCGCCTTGAAGCCAAGCAATCGCGAAACCTTCTCTAGATCGGCCACGTTGTGGCGGATATCCCCGGCTCGATACTGCCCCGATACGGCTATATCCGAAATACCATCCAGATACTCACGCAGGGTCGTTGCAACGTTCAAGACGTCGGTGGCAACACCGGAGCCAACATTGAACACCTCAACCAGCAGATCCTCATGCTCAATGCCGCGTACCGTTGCCTCGACCACATCATCAATAAAGACAAAATCACGGCTTTCCTTGCCGTCCTCGAAGATATTGACCGGCTTACCCTGGCGTATACGGGTTGAAAAAATGGACAGAATGCCGGTATAAGGATTCGAAAGCGACTGCCCCGGCCCATAAACATTCTGGTAGCGAAAAGCCAGTGCGGAGATGCCAAGCGCTTGACCAACAGACAACACCAGTTGCTCTTGAGTCAACTTGGTTACGCCGTAAACCGAAGATGGATTCAAGGCTGAAGCTTCATCTGTTGGTACTACCTGCATGACTTGCTCGCATACAGGGCAAGCGTGGTCAAACACTCCATGGGCCATCGCCTCGTCTGCACGCGCACCTGGATACTGCACGCCGTGGACGGCGCACTGGTATTTTCCCTCACCATAAACTGCCCGTGATGAAGCTACGACCAGACGACTGACCGGAAAACGTTCGTTGGCGATCAAATCGAGCAACAGGGCGGTGCCACCCACATTGACCTCGGCGTAGTGCTGGATCGCATACATCGACTGTCCGGTCCCGGTTTCCGCCGCCAGATGCACCACGGTATCGACACCGGGCAAAACTTTCAGAAGGTCTTCCCGGGAGGTGACATCACCGCGAACAAAATCGACCTTGCCTCGAATCCTGGCAAACAACGGCGAAGCCTCCGCATCATCACCATGAATCTGCCGGGCCAGGTTATCCAGAACGGTAACCGCATGGCCACGGGCACTCAGTGCGAGCGCAAGACTAGAACCAATAAAACCGGCACCCCCGGTAATTAGAATCTTTTTTGTGTTCATAAGTTTTTCTTATTCACCCACTTTTGTAGGTTTTGATCAAACTGACGGATCACTTTCGCTGGAGCGCCAACTACAACTGAGTAATCGGGCACATCATGAGTGACAACAGAGTTAGCCCCTATTACGCAATTACGTCCTACATTTGCTCCGATGATGCAAGCATTCTCGCCAATCCAAGTGCCAGATCCAATTCGTACGCTACTTTTAAACCTTATAGGCTGATGCATAATCGGCGTTTTAATATCTTCATACTCATGAAGGTTATCCGATATATACACGTTATTGGCTGTTAATACCTCATCCTCAATAACCACCTCCCTAACTGCAGCAATGTGGTTGTTATAGCCAAATACGCAACGCGCCCCGATAGTTAATTGAGCGGCACCTCCGTCGACCGGCACACAGTAGAGCCAGGCACTCGATTGAATCAACGAACTCTCGCCAAGCTGAATGCACTGGACTCCATCAAGCCGAAAGGGTCCATCAATAAACGCTTTCTTACCACAATCGCTCATTCTTGGAGCATAGACTATAAAAAACCAAGTGCGCTTTAGCTTAGCCCGAAGGCGTCTTGTCAATTCGATAATCATTCGGTCTTTTCAATTGCATTCAAAAAGGCGAGTGGGTCTAAATACAAATGCGCAAGCGCTAAAAGGTCTTTCTCGTCAAATTGCCACCAAGTTGTCGCCTCCAATCGGTCGCAAACCGTATCCTCGAAACGACGTTTCAGTGAGCGGCATGGAACACCAGCCGCAATTGTATATGGAGGAACGTCCTTGGTTACGACAGAGCCAGCTCCAATCACCGAGCCGACACCGACTCTTACCCCAGCTCGCAGTTTGACCCCATCACCAATCCAAACATCTGCTTCAATGACGGTTCGCGGTATTTTTCTGGAATAACAATTTTCGTTGACAAAGCTACGCGGCAACGGCTGAGTATTGTCGTAGAAAACAGGACTAGTGCTCACCATGAAGGTAGGATGATCGAGTAGACCAATTGTCACGTTTGCTGCAATTGAGCAGAAAGGGCCGACATCGGCGGCATATAGAACAGAATTCTCTTGTACATAGCTGTAAGCACCAAGCTTTGAATCAACTAGTCGAACCCCCGAAAATAGTACTGCATGGTCCCCAATCGTGCTGGAAGTATCGAGTGTCACCCTTGGATGTATTACGCTGTTTCTAAAGCGACGCTTGAGACGGTATTCATGCACAAAGCGCCTCAAACTCAATGGGATCATGATGGCATTCCAGTCGTCGATGATTCTTGCAGTAAGCCTAGAACAAAATCGAAATTACGCTCAAGGTTTTTCCCGTCAAGCGGGCCGATATATTTCTCCATGACGCTTTTATCCAAAAAAGCGTCAAAGCGATGGCTCCCCACCAAGAAATCCTGCAATGCCTGTTCCAAATCGGAAACGTTATGGGTAGTCACCAATTCAGACTCACCATCGAACGGCGGATCCATGATTTCGCGATCATTCTTGTGATAGATCACCGGGATGCCTAGACAAGATGCCTCAAACAAGGTTTGAGAATAGATAGAAATAAAAAGGTCCGTATCGTTCAATACGTCTCGCATCGGCACGTTGTCAACAATTAGGTCAACCAACTCAGGAAAATACTCATCGGTAAACTTCCGGTATTGCTCACAGTAGCCATTTGGTCTGACCTTCAACACCACCCGACAGCGCTCGCCCTGATCGTTCAGCTTGCAAATCGCCGACAAAACCTCGTGCAGAAATTCGAACTCAACCGCAAGGAAAGAATTGAGATCAATATTACTAAAACCGGAAGTACCAATCGTTATTGTCGGCTTAGCCCGATTGATATTTTTCGATGGCACATGAGCATAGGCATCCATTCGAGGATCACCTAAACAGACAATATTAGACATGCCACGGAAATAGTTATCCCGAATACTCGTCGAGTAGGCATTGATTACCGTCGCGTACTTGGCATCGTCCAGATAATCATTGCCCTGGAAACCGTTGATGATCATATAGCTGGGAACCCCCCGGCTTTTGGCAACACTATCTACCAGCATGGCCACCTGTCCGATATTGGCTATCAGAATTTCCAAGCGTAGCGGATGCCGATCCAGATAGTTGATGACGCAATCCAGTGCGCGCAACACCTCGGGCAAGACTTCGACGATTTTTCGATTGATTGATCGGTTGACCTCATCAGTAATATCTACGCCGTTCGACAGTATCAAACAAGCCGAACGTCGCTGCCGAAATGCCTCCATTAACCTAGCAGCCGGCTCTTGGTATGTTTTTAGCCGACCATAGATAGGGATGGGGCGTTCGCGCAGGAATTTCATCAAGCCAGAGGCTGCAGAAAAATGCGCTTGCAACACCCTAATACCCGGATGCCGGCGTAAGCGCTGCAATAGTCGACGGGTCGGATGGTATTCCTGG
>JACCDW011453186.1_pt1 | contig 18886 bp, 30 predicted proteins | sample 7449781 | NCBI WGS metagenome assembly JACCDW01 (sample SAMN15323449, study PRJNA562643) | freshwater metagenome | isolation source: river surface water | place: USA:Blue River Watershed | collected 2017-08-18
CCTGCTCCTGCTCCTGCTCCTGCTCCTGCTCCTGCTCCTGCTCCTGCTCCTGCTCCTGCTCCTGATGAAGTTGAAGTTGAAGTCGAAGTTGTGGTACTCGTTGATTTGCTGGTTGAAGATTCTTCACTTGTATCCCAAAATAAAAACACTAAACAAGAAACAACTAATACAATTATTAAAATAAATCCAATTATTCCTCCAAATATTAAAACTGGATCCATTATTTATTTAAACATAGAAAAGAACATAATAAACACACCAACAGTATATGCAAAAAGTGTAACTATAATCCTGTCCGTCACTTTTACACCTGTACGTATTTCATTGAGTGTCATATTCATATCAGGACTCTGTGCTGATTTTGCAAAAGTCTTCATACGAGATATGTGATAACTTGTCCTTGCTCGTTTTTCAAATGTGCTCATAGGTTTCATTTTGGTTTCTTTTATAGGTGGAGCCTCAGAAAATACCTTTACAATTTCAGACAATTTTGAATGAGATGTTATTCTTTCAACGTGAACAATGGGTGGAGCTTCTACTGCAATCATTTTAAAAATAATAGAGCTTTACTTTTTAAAATGAATGGGTTTAAACTGTATGCTGTGTGTGCTTCATTTTATGGTTCTGCGAGAGCTGGATTCAGAGTCGGTGATGCAGACATGCTACCAGGTGCAAAACTCGTAACAATATTTACCGGTGGTGTTTACGGACCTTTGTTTTTGCCAGTGTATATTATAAATGACATTAACCGTGGTTTCATATATTCAAATGGTTTGAAATATTCTGACTATGGATATCCAGACAAGGATAAATGTGTCACAGATATTTTGTTTCACTAATTATTCCTTCTAGGTCTCTTGGGTGGTGAATTCCTACGGCTTGGACTTGACGGACGCATTCTAGCTGATATCAAAGCGTTGTAAAGTTGGTTCATAAAATTTGTGTTTGCATTCCTTCTTGTAGCAAAAGATGCTATCTGATAAAGATGCATCGCATTATAATTCCTATTCTTTATTCTTCTTAGTGCATTTACCAAATGATTCGCCTCTCGTCTGTTGTTTGTAGAACGTCCAACAGTAACTGCATAGTAATCTAAGCCTGGAACAAATGTACTCACAGGCCACCTTCCAGGTCTGAAAAATCGTTTCGTTGTGTTGTTTATTTTTGAAATTCTATTCGCGGCTCTCTTGTTCACCGCAAAATATCTAGGAGCTGGAAGCATTCTTTATTATACACGAACATAAATTCCACACTTGAACAATACTCGAGTGAACCTTCTGTGACGACTGAAATTTGCGCGTGTCCAATCTTCTTCTGTGTAGTATCTATCTGTCGCAGAATCATAAATTTTTGGTCTGCCTTCTCTGTCTATAAACCCAGCAACTCCGTGATTTTTCCCAGTCACCGGATTTCTCATCATAATGTACGCATGTGACAACTGGTACATGTGTCCGTTAAATCTTCTCATGGGTTGCAGTTCATCTCTATGAATAATCACAAATGTAGGAGAACCATTTCCCCTGAATCCAACTTTGTAATCTCCTGGAAATAGAATTTCATACAATCTGTACAAGTCAAAAAATGTACCACCTCTCAAACACGCATTTGTATTTCTGAGTCCAACGCTCTGAATTACATTTCTGTTCGTCATGGATCTAACATTTCCTCTTTCAAGTCGTGTACGAACATAGTTCCAAAAAATCGCATGTGTAGTATTATTTCTATTTGGTATACGTTCTCTGATTATTCTACGAGCCAAAGGACTCATTATAAGACCGTTAAGCGCAGCATGAAACCAACACGTACCCCCTGTTTGTCTGTGTCCACTCGGTGAACTCATATTTAGTTTATCTTAGAAATTCTTCTTCTGATTTCACTCATAACTTGTAACATACTAGCAGGTCTTGCATATTTCAAATTCTTCAAGTATTTATAATAGGACCTGTTTGCGGCAGCCATATTCCTTTCATACTTTGCTCTCCATTTTGGATTTGAAGGGGTTCTTTGTGATTTGAGCATAGTACTATATCTGAATGTCTTCCAAGCTTTCTTGAATCTATTTGAAGCATTGTACTTCTTTGCTAATAAAGGGTCCATAGCAAGTAGTTCTGCTGCTCTTTCACGTGATACTCCTTTACTTTTTAGGTACTTGTAACTATTTATAAATTCTTTCGGATTTATGTTTCTAGGTATATAAGGCTCTACATGAGCCAAAACTAGAGCATCGTTGTATGTCACGTTTGGATGAGTATTTTTTATATTTCGAATAGTTTTTGCGCGATTGTAAATTGTATGAGGTGTTCCGTAATACATGAGTCTAAGTGCTAGATTTTTAGGTAGTTTGTGAATCATAGACCCGTACTCCAACGCCCACATGTATGGATTCCTCATGTTCATAGGAACATTATTTGGAATCTTGTTCATGTTTAGGCTTTGTAATATCCATTTGTGACGTGCGTTATTGAAATACTGAGGACCACTAAATACACTATGAACTCCACTTCCAGCAGTCATTTATTATCTGTACACAAATTAAAAATGGGTAGAGGAGCAAGAGGAGGTAGAGGAAGAAAAAAGGCAAACAATGTTACTTACCATGGAATTGTAATAACAGGAAAAAACAGTAAAAATTATCTTTATAATATGAATTCTATATTTTCAAACTATGCTATCCGTGGAAAGGTTGCAAACGCACCTGACCCTTTAATGCGTTCTGCTATTCACAGAGCACTTTCATACATAATCAAAAAGAGACGTGAAGAAGTTGCAAAAGAAAAAAGAGAACTTTCAAAAATTCCAGAAGGAAACTCTGCAGTTGTCAAACGGTACATGAAGAAGATTGAAATTCATGAAAAAATGCTCAACATGTACACAAACTTTTTAAAATATTATCATTCTGTTCACCATCCAAACACAAGAAAGATGTTCAATGTATGGAAGGTGAATTACAATAAAAGACCTGCAAGTGTACCTAACGGAGGCTACAGGTACTTTGCAGTTTTTCCACCAAAAAGTCCGAAAAAAATAAATGCGTAAATATTAAAATGTCTTCAAAGTTGTCAAATGTGAACAGGTACAGACATGCTTTGAGTGTGGCAAGTATTATGCCCAAAAAAATTCCTCCTCGTTATCAGCCAGTTCAACGTGTAGGTTCTAGAAGAACCGCAGACGGTGCAGTTTTTATACTTAGAGACCCTTCAAAGGTTGGTAAAATTGTGTTTTTCAATACTGAAAAGCAACGTCGTCAAATTATGAATGAGTTTAGAATAGGTAAAAGAATGGGTGAAATTGGAGTTGGACCGCGTGTATATGATTACTTTAAAATAAAAGGTATAAACATTGAGAAACTTCCTCAAAATCTTCTCGCAAAAGGTAGTAAAATCGACAGAAGTGCTATATTTATAATCATGCAAAATCTGGGATACGGTGTAAAGAAGATTGAAACACTTAGTGAATATGTAAAAGCAGGTAATCCTTACCCTTATGGTCAGATGAAAGCAATTTATGACCGTATGATTCATAGACACGGCGAAAAAAATATGATGTTGCTTCACGGAAATTTACACATGGGAAATATAATAGTAAGAACGTTCATGAATGGTAAAAAGAGACTCTATTTTATAGATTTTGGTAGGTCTATATATTTGCCATATGAAGGAAACACAAGAAATACACTCTTGTCAGCTGGGTACAAACCATATACAGAATATCCAGGATACTATATAAGTCCTACAACAGGGAAACCAAGAGGTATAAATACAGAAGTTATAGTGAGAAACATACGAAACTACAAAGTAAAACCTAGAGCAATGAAAAACACACCTAAGACATACAAAATAAAGAAAATCGAAAGAACAAAAAAACCTTCTTTAAATTTTTCACTAAATCTTTCTCGACTTTTTAAAATGTCAAGTAAGTAATAATGAAAAAAAAGCCTACGAGAGCATCTCTTAGAGTAGCTGAGAGAGGAATAAAAAAGTACGCGGCTAATTATCTTCCAGTGAGAAAGAGAAAACGCGTTGAGAAATTACTCAAAGAACGCGCCAATATATGGAACGCAGTCAGAAGCATGTACAACATCGGTGGAGGAAACGTGTCTTCGAGAAACGTAGTCAGTATGTACTTTCATCCCACTGTCAGAAAATACAACGCCACAAAGAATAGTTTCGTCACTGGTAAAAAGGCGAATCGCGTCATAAAACGTTCAATAGTCAAGAAAAATATCGCAAACATGCTCGTTCCTCTTCATGGTGTACAGAGAGGAGGTGTGTCTTCTTCATATGTACTCAACGCAGTAAAAAAAGCAAACGTAAAATATGCCCTTGTAAATGAGAGTGGTAAGATGCTCAGAGCATTCGCGCTTATAAAAAACAGACCTAATGCGTCAAGATATATAAATGTCATCTCAGCAGTTACGAGCTACGGTCACCCAATGATGAATAAAGTGCTCGCAAACGCAAAAGCTTTGGGTAAATCAAGAGTAAATTTAAAGGCCGTTGTGACGAATAGTACAAATCCGAGTAGTGATCCCCTTGTACAATGGTACGCTGGTAAAGGTTTCAAACCATCCGGTGTCTACAAGAACGACCTACTTCCCATGTCCCATAATCTCAAGCCGTAACTCCTCAAACCCTGGAACATTATCCTCCAACAACTGATACTTGCGGTGATACCAAATCACATTCGCTAGTCTATTAATATCCTCTTCGTCACTCGATACAATCCAACCAAGCAACCCATCATCTTCAAAATTTGGACCTGCATTCTTCACAAAGAGCCTTCTTATGTCATAGTAATTCAATATGTAACCATGTGTCTGCTCAAACACCGGAAACTCCATTTTTGGTTTTTTTTCATTTAGAGTAATACTCGTCTCTGTGCACAATACAATTGAGCTCATCAAGAATTTCAATACGATGAATGAAAATTTGCAATTGTCTTCTTTTTGTAAATCCATTATTAAAGAGATTTACATGAGAATGTATCTGTATTTTTGTTTGATTATTCAAAGTTTTCCATTTGTGTGCATGACGTTCACAAATAGGAAACTTGTGCCTTGTGTCATCAAAACAAAATGCACAACAAAACCCCCAGAAACACTTGATTTTCGGACAGGACGCAAAGCCTCCTGGACAAGACTCCATCACGATTTATTGGGACGAGGCAAACCAGTCTTTGAAGAATGTGTGTTTGGAGATTGGTATTTGAACACAGTACTCGTTTTTTCACCCAGCAAATGCCTGGGCACAAATTTAGGGACAAATCCAGTCTCTGATGATATGACCATCACCATATTTTTTGTGTTGAGTTTATTTCTAGGAACATTATCGAGCCACTTTAGTGTTTGGATGCGTTCGTTTTCCATTTGTGCCCTTTGTCCAAAGGTGTGCCCTTTGTCCAAAGGTGTTCCTTTGTCCCTGCACACACATCTCTTAACCCCAGCGAAGGATGTTTACACAGTCTGTTCTTGGTGTAAACCCAACGAGTTCAGATGCAACTCTGTTTTCTCCTGATACACCATCGTAAATGAAAACAAGACCGTCTTCATAGTAACTTGATTCTCCTAGAATGTATCTTGTTTTTCCACTCACAGTTGTAGTCTTTTGAACATACGCCTTGAAACAGTTATTTGTAGGCCCGTCCTGTGTGAGTACTTCACCGTCTGCTTTTATAGTCACTTTACGATTACCTAATGTATATGTCTTACTTACAAATGGCAGTGAACTCAGCTCATTAGGGCTTATTAAACAGTAACACATTTTTTTAGTCTCTTCTGGTCTACATGACTGTCGGGGACACACGAGTCTCTCGTACTCTTCCTCACAGTCTTTGTCTGGGTCAATACTCAAATTTGTGTCGTAACACTGTTTTTTAGGACTCGTACTCGTACTTGTACTCGTACTCGTACTTGTACTATTTGAAGAAGAAACGGTTTCTTCTTCATTAAAAAGCCATATGATACAACCTATTACTACAATAACCAATACACATAAACAGAAAACACCGAGTGCAATCAGCCATTTACTACTGTCCATTTAATTTAACAAACTATTATATTCTCGTAAAAGTCTCGAACGACACATTTTGTATTCTGGATTGCTCATTGCTCTTTTGAAGCACCTCTGTATAAGAAATGCTTCAAAAAAGTTTCGAAACCTATTAAGCTTACTTTCAATAAACTTTTCCATGTGATACATTTGTGAAAAATATTTGTATGATGTTATGTATTTGAGTTTGTGTCTGTATTCCAACTTGTACATCTTTGGTTCTTCGAAAAACTCATGAGGTTGTTTTAGTGAAATTGATAACAGATACATACGTTCGTGACAAGGACAAAAATCAGATCCTTCTTTTGCATGAAACTGACATTGTTGTTCATCTGAATACCCGTAGCAAAGGTTCACCATTTTTTACCTTGTGATACTAATAATGGCAAACACATTCTTAATTCATGTTGATACCCAATATGCAAACAAAGTGAATGGAAATCCTTTCAATTGTACGTACATTCTAACGAATAAACACAGAGGACTTGTCGAGGCTACACTCAGAAACATACAAATGCCTGTAGGTTTTTACAATGTGAGAGCTCCTTATAACACAATTGTCATAAACGGAACGACCTACACAATGTCTCCAGGAAACTACACATCAGTGACATTCCTAGGAGCACTTAATACTACTGTGACTGCCGCTGTGGGTACATTTTCCATAAATTCATCTACGAATAAGTTTCAGTTTGTACCAGCATCAGGCTCAGCAATCATAACTACACTCACGACTGTAAATCCTACCCTCACAACGCTCCTTGGATTTGTGAGTGGTCAATCTGGTACGAGTATCACAGCAACATATTCATACATTTTAAACTTTGATACGTACGTTGATATTTACATACGCAATTTTACAACATCATCTACAGAAGGACAGCTCGTCACATTCAAGGTTCCTATAGATGTAGCATCTGGTCAAATATTGCATTGGTCAGAAAATTCACGAGACACACAGATCATTCCAATTAGATATACAGTAGAAACTATCGACAGACTCATAATACAGGTGTATGACCGTTTTGGAAACATAATAGACAACAATGGAATAGACTGGTCATTTTCCCTCCAAATAAAAAGTGATACATAATTAATAAATGAATATAGACGGTACGGTCGGTAATATGTTCCAAGGTCCTGTCACTACAAGACCTTATAAATTTGGAACAGATGCTATAGAACGCCAACGCGTTTCTTTAGGGCAGTCTCTCATAGACGCTGATTTTGAGTATGGTCTCCAAGCTACTAAATGGCAGTCATATTCAGATGTTCGTAAAATGCCTTCTTTTTATGAAATTCCAGGTACGGATATAACAATTACGGATATATTCACAACCGGTGCAAACCCTTCTACTATAACAGCAAACACAGCAACACCTCCAGCCGTAGGTACAATAGTTTCAATAACTGGTCTTGAAAATGTTAATCGTAACGCAGACAGAGCAGAAGGATTTTTCGTAGTTGCGTCTGTTTCTGCTGGTGTTAATTTTACATATACTGCAAAGGGTTTAGTTGGAAGTAGCGGTGTAAGAGAATTACTTAATACAAGTTATACTGTAGTGAGGAGAGGTGGTTATTACAATTCAGATACTCCTTTAAATACAGGTGGTCTATGTAATATAGAATATGCTACTACGGTCTCAGTGAATGCAGGTTTAGCCACCGTACCAACTACTGTTCCGCATGGGATTGTTCCAGGTACACCTATAATTCTTACGGGATTTACAACTTCTGCTATAAACGGTCAGTACTTTGCAAATGTTACTTCACCAGTTCAATTTACGTTTTTGACAACTGCAGGAAACGCTGGTTACACAGGTGGAAGAATTTACATTCAACCTTATTCGTACGTAATTCACCGACCATTTGACGGAGGAGTTCTTATTTCATCTTCAATTCCTACTTTTGGTGCTTCTGTGGTGAGACAGTCTAAAAAGATATTCAGATATCAGTCAGGTAAAGGTCTTTTATGGTCTTCAGGTACGCTTTTTTGTCCAAACAATGATCTCATTGCAGTGTCGGCATCTGGTACAACAATAGGAAGTACAATAACTGTAACCACAGGTATAGGACACGGAATAGCACAGCCTGGATGTACTATAATAATAAGAGGAGTGACAACTTCTGGTTACAATGGAGAATATATTGTACAAACTGTAATCAATAGTAATCAACTTACTGTGTTGGCACTAAGTACACTTGGTTCTACAACTGGTGCATTGAGTGACAGTCCTCGTTTTATAATTTCCAAATGGCACGGAGCATCTGTGAGAGTTGGAACATTCGACGACCAAAATGGACTGTTTTGGGAATATGATGGACAGACTTTATGGGTAGTAAAACGTTCATCTACTTTTCAGCTTACAGGTACAGCAACATGTACCTTAAATGGAAATACTCTTTCAGGAACAGGTACTCGTTTCACTTCTCAGTTGAGAGTGAACGACAAAATTGTAATACGAGGAATGACATATTGTGTCACATTCATTACCAGCGACTTGTCTCTTACATTCACTCCAAGATATAGAGGAGCCACGAATATATCCCCAGGCGCTATAATATGCAAAGTCAAAGAGAAGAGAATACCACAATCACAATTTAATCATGATAAAATTGATGGAACTGGACCGAGTGGTTTCAAAGTGGACCTCACAAAAATGCAAATGATGGGTCTTCAATATAGTTGGTACGGTGCCGGTTTTATAGATTATATGATTCGAGGTTCTGACGGAAACTGGGTCTACGTTCATAGACTTTTACAAAATAATCAAAATGATGAGGCATACATGCGTTCAGGTAACCAAGCCGTTAGATACGAACTCATAAACGAAACAAGCCACGCTAATACAAGTTTAGCAGTCCAAATTTCTCCAACAGACCAAACACTAGTAACCACAGATGACCTCGAATATTGGCCTTCTTCCGGAACTGTGATGGTAGATTACGAGCTCATAAATTACAGTTCGAAAACATCAAACACGCTCATTGTGAGTCAAAGAGGTGCATCCTTAAATTACAATATACTCGATTTGAATCAAACATTTTCAGGTTCTACACAGGTATCTCATGGAGCTAACACAGTCACTTTGGTTAGTGCTACATGCTGTCCAAGTCTTACTCATTGGGGTTCTGCGATTTTGATGGATGGTGAATTCGACCAAGATCGTGGATACCTTTTCAACTATCAGGTGAATTCTACTACTGGTACTATACAACCCGGAGTTGGAAATGCATTAAATGTTTTCATGTTACGTCTGGCACCTTCAGTGTCAAACGGTATAGTCGGTGATATGGGTGCCAGAGAATTACTCAACAGAGCTCAACTTTTATTACAAAGACTCGATATCTGGGCACAAGCAACTGCTGGAACAGGAAATATAGTTGTTTCTGGTATTCTCAATCCAAGTTTTGGAACAACAAACCTGGTTACAAATTGGCTAAATATAAACGCACCTGGTCAGGGTTCTCAGCCAAGCTTTGCGCAGATTGCAAACACAGTTACAATTTCTGCTTTAGGAAATTATGTCCAAGGTTCAGGTGAGCGTATATTCTCAACAATAGGAAACGCCGGTCAGCAATATTCTATTGACCTTTCAAATCTAAAAGAAATTGCAAACGGTATCATTGGTGGAAGAAATTTCTTTCCAGATGGTCCTGATACTTTACTCATACAAATACAAAATACATCATCTGCAGGTACAAATATAAGTCAATATTCTCTTAACCTTTTCTGGTCAGAAGCACAAGCGTAATTAAAAAACCTACAATCACAGCGGCTATAAAACGACCATACTCCTTCATCTTTGATTTACGCTCAGGTGACATTTCCCGGTAACGCTCCTTGTAATCAGGGGGCTTGAATGGTAAGTATACATACTCACCAAACGGAAATACAGTCGGTTGCAAAAGACCAACTTGACACTTGTACGCGTAATCATACCAAGCAAGTGCTAAATACGGAAAGTACAAAAGTGCAAAGAGCACCCATATTTTCTTTGGTGGCAGGTACCAGTATCCAGCTGCCAATAAAAGTGTAAATATTATGCACTTCATATTCAATGCGAATGGCTGGTCATCAAACAGGCCTCCGGCCATATTTACTTTTAACAAATTTTTTATATACATACTACAAATGGCGAAGACGTATACATTTGGAAAAGTCACTCTCACTCAGCAGGCTCTGGGTGTTTTCATAATCGGTACACTCATTTCTCTGTATGCTCTTGTTACACTGCGAGGAGCAAAAGGTGCAAGTTTTGCTGTAGGAATGTTCATATTCACATGTTACAACACATACCTGAACAACTGTTTGGTTGTTGGCAAATGTAACATACTCGCTTGGTTTCTACTGGTTTTGTCAGCTCTTTCAGCCCTAGCAATTCCTATGAGACTGAAAAATATTTAGGAATATGTTTATTCTCCTCCGCAAGCAATTTTGAAAACTTTTTAGAAATGAGAACTTGTCCCTTGTCAGTATAATGAACAGTATCAAGAATGTACCCTTTTTTTGGAAGTTTCGTGTAAAGGTCCTCTACACATTTGAAACACGGTTTCGAGTTTCCAACTGTGCCACCTTGGTTCGCACGAATCACAAGCAAGTCAATTTTTTTCAGATGTCTTTTTCTCCTCAGTACAGGCAGTTTGCTAATGGCATCATCCTCTGCATGTACTGTTGGAAAGATTCCATTCGGGTTATAATGGTTTTCGCCATACGCCATCACGTTGATAGGGGCAATGATGGTTGAAGAATACAGCAGCGTGGTTAGACCCGGCGTTCATACAGCACCGCCGACGCGAGTTCAACGACGAAATCAACGAGTCCATTTGTTCTTGTTTAGTAATAGTTTCTTATCCTTAATCCCCTTTGAATATACTTTCTATATGTCGTGGTTGAATCCTCCTTGAAAGTTCAATGAAATAATCAACTGAATCCAAAGCAGGAGGAAGTTTATAATATGACCGGCTTTTGTCAAATATCTTTTTGAATTTTGAATGCACCGTTGGTTTCTTCAAGTAATTTTCAAATTTTGTATTGTGTGTAATACGATACACTATATTAGACATGAGCTGAACAGAAGATGTAAGACGTGTTTTTACAGAAGACCTAGACTGAGGTTTATATTTTGTAAATTGTTTCAAATTTGAATTTAGGCGTGCAATCGTCCACGTTTGACAAAATGTGTCACCTTTTGTACACTGAGGATGATTCTGTGACACTACTACACGTTTTCCAGTAATGAGTGACAATAATTTCTGGTACCTCTTAGGAAAATACGCGTCGTAACTTCCTGACGTATCAGCTGGATCGAATACTTTGAGAATGTCACCTTTTATTCTAAATGAAACATAGTGGTCCTCCTTCCCTCCACCTTTTATGAGTATACTTCCTTTCGGTTTTGTTGTATTGAACTTTTTAAAATTTTTACGTTGAAAATCTACATACCTCTGATGTTTTTTTATAAAAGCTTTTAGATTTGTCTTTTCGAGACTGAAACTTCTTAGAACACGGTCTTCTGGAGAAGGTGCAAAATCTACAGGTATTACGTACTCATACAGGTAACCTCCAAGATAGAAACTCCTGAAACTAGGTTCATTGAATAGACTGTCCCAACAATCTTTCCATGAAACTAAACCCGGTTCGCCAACACTTTCTTTTCTTAATTTTCCAGTTCTTGGACTCCTGTATGTAATTTCAACCGTACCCTTATTGTCTAGCTCCTTTGTAAATGGAGACACTGTTGTCATTTATTACTCTAGTCGCACAAAATTTTTAACGCATCAAATTCTCTCATGAGCCTATTTCTGCACGCCTTGTAAGACGGATCAGCCACCACCTTCTTCCAGACCCGCTTTATGATGAGTACACTATGAACAAACTCGTCAAAAAGCGCGTTCATATACTGGTCTATGTACAAATGTGTGCGGTAACCCAAAATAGTCCCGTACTTATCCTCGATGCGTCTGGATATTTCAAAGTTTAGCAGACTCAAGTCCTTAATGAACATATCAAAAACCTCAGACTGAATTTGCGTAAGAGGAATTCTTTTGAGCTTGAAAGAGACTCTGTCCTCTCCGTCTAGCCACATGTAACCAGGTGGGTCTATGAAAATAGCATCAAGTCTTGTACCCATCGTTTTCGTGTACATGTTTTTCAGTAGCACGCAATTGTAAAACCGACGGCCTCCGATGAGCTCCGTCGAATGCTCGTATGTGAAAACGTCTCCAAACTGAGGCATTTGTCCCAAGGCAGTGACTTGTCCCAAAGAGTTGGCTCTTGTCCAATGAGTTGCTTTGTCTCAAAGCTTTGCCTTGTCCCTTTACACAAAACTTAAAATTTATCCTCGAACCGAACCTGCCCGTCATCAAATTCGTACTCTAGAAGATGCTCATAGCCACCAATGAAAACATCATCTACAAAAATTTGTGGAAAAGACGTACAGTTTGTGAGTTCTACAAGATACATAATCGAGTCAGTCTCTGTAGACTTGTCGTATGTCACCTCCTCGAATACCAGATTCTTAGAGCGAAGGTAATCCTTTGCTTTGTCACAATATTTGCAGTTGTACAGACTGTACACTTTGATTGCCATCTTTACTATTTAGTCACTCCATATTTTTAAGAGCTTCTATGAAGTTCACCCCAGACAAAAATGCATCTGGTTTTTTACTTTTCACGTAACTTATAGCCTCATCAAGACTCATACCCCTGTACTTTATAAGGTAAGCTGCAACTACAGCTGCACTCCTCTGCTGACCAGCTGCACAATGAACAAGAACATTGTGACCTTTGCTCACGTGTTCATCAATGTATCTAGTAATTACTGGAATATTACGTCTCATTATTTCTATAGATTCTGGTCTGAGGTCATCATTCACTGCGAGTCTCGTCCCGTATTTAGAATTCACCATTGGTAAATCTTTCGTGCAATTAATAACAAAAAAGTCACCAGGGACACTCTTTGCGTCTATGTAATTACTTAAATACAAATGTGGCACAATCTCATACATCCTTATTTGGTTCATAGAATTTATCTTTACAATCAAAAGCACGTGCTACTGATGCATAAGCAAACTCGACTGTTCCATCTACTTTGTTCATATTCACAAACTTTGTGCATAATCCGTATTTCAAATCAGGTGTCGTCGGTCTCGGTTTGAAATGCTTACAATCCTTGCACAACTTTACTGGCTGAACAATGTTAATGTACATTTGTACTTATTAATGAAAAATTTCCCATGCGTACGCAGATGTTGCAAAATTTTTAATTGGGATGTATTCATATCCATAATGAATCATACCATTCTTTACATGATACGTACCTGAAGAACCTTCAACTGGGTTATACATGAGCTCTTTTACAGCTCTAATATACAACTGAGAATCCTTATCCAAGTGGGTCACCACTGTTCCACGGTCCATTTTTAGTTTAGAGAAATATGTGTCGTATTCTCTAAATGAGTGAACCTTTGGACTACGGGACTATACGTGTCAGATTACATCCTGGACTTTCATGGGACCAAAAAGCGACAATTGTAAAAATGAGTGTAGACAACCAACTCGTAACAAACGACAGACGACATTATATACAAATTCTCAGTCACTGTACTGATATGTTAAAAGTAATAGTAGATGAACCATTCTCAATAAAATGGTCTATTGACGGAAAATACCGGTACGTCTACGAAGTTCAAGTGGTCTTACACGGACCCTAACTACTGAAGCCCCGCCTCTAGCAGCCTTTCTATATTTCTTCAGAGGAAGTGTCTTGCGGACCCGCTTCTTTTCAGCCATTGCGATGAAATGAGTAGCACCCTTTACAACACCGAGTCCTGCGGGTCCGAAAATCTTCTTTAGACTCTTGTATCTGTTTCTCACGTTTACATGCGTTGCGTTAGGTCTGTTGAAATAATTGACAGCAAATGCATTGAGTGTCGCCTTGTTTGCATTAGAGAGTGGTGATGGTTTATTCAATATTTGTTTTATAACTGGATTTTTATATATACCGTGACCAAGTGTTTTCTTCATGTCATTGTAAAGAGCCTTTGCATTTTTGTATGTAGCGTTTTGTCTTCTGAAAAAAGCCTGTGCTGATTGTGTCATTAAATTTTTATTCTGATTTGTAAACTGGTTGAGGTTCTTGTTGAGTATAGCAGTAACCCTAGGGTCCAACTTTCTATAAAACTTTTCATAGTTTCTGTAAGGAACATCCTCTTCACGAATACCCATCTTGAACGTACCATTTTCGTCGGTTCCAAAAACCATAAAAAACGCACTCCTTGGGACATATTCCAGTCCTGGAGGTGCCTGAACAGGAATAACACGGTGAAATATTTCGTCGTCATAAAATGTTACACTCGTTCCTGAAGGAGGAGCGAGACCGAAACGAGAAGTGTTTCTAGCAAATTGAATGTTACCACCAGGTAAATCTGGTTTGTTTACATAGAGCCCTCCGACACAAAATCCTTTATATTTTACAGCATCAATTTGCATGTAATGTGAGTCTCTGTGCCAAGGAATGAGATACGTACCCACTCGTGCAAGTTTCTTTATATTCATATAAACCATTCCGTTCCAGTGTTTTTTGAACCATTTTCTGTTTTTAGTAGGCATGCTGTTAATATTCGTACGCACTGCGTATTCTATGGCGTATCGTGTTTCTTCGTCCAAAGGTTCTCTGTGATGCGCAATTGTAATTGAACCCTTGTTAAATTGTAAATTGTACTGTGTGGAAATCTCTGGATGTTTAGCATTTACCAAAGCTTGTTCATTTGGTGTGAGTTTCTCCATAAACGTCTTTATTCTCTGAGGAATTTTCAGACCTAGTCTAATAGAAACAAGTCTTCTGTCTGAACGTATAGGGTTTACATTTTTAATCACTGATTTTTTAGTAGGCAATCTCTTTGTTATCTTTTTCTTTACATAAAGACCCGTTCTTATTGAATACCCCTTTTCCTTTTTTACCATAGTTAAAATAACTGAATATTTTTTTCATTTGTAGTTGATATTAAAAGGTATCGTGAATATGGGAACGTGATCATCAAACTCTTCGAAAAAGAAAATCTCAGAGTTTTCAAAGTCTACATTTATTGCGGTGAAAACCTCGCCGGCAAACGCGTAAATGAAACCACTCTCTGAAGGAACATCTTGCAAAAGTTTGCAGTTTCTGAACCTGCCATCAAAGTTTGTCGTCTCGTACATGAACAGATTCGCGAACCGCTTCATTTTTTGCTTTTTGAAGACCGTATCCTTTTCAGCCATCTGTCACCGTACTTGTACACAAGCCACCTTTTTTTCTGTGCTTTTATTCTACGCATTCTCTCTTGACGAGGGTAATATACACGGGTCATATACGTATCGAGACTTCTCAAATTTCCTGCTCGATGTTCGAGGTCAAGCCTCTGATTTTCTGTAAGTACATGCCCGTATTCCAAAAGATTTTTAACTTCATTTGCACTTAGACGCGCGGCTGCTCTACTGAATAAAGTGTTCCTTCTAGGCCGAGTAATGCGAGAGTTTCCAGCACCCCAGCCAGCCATCAACTTTCCAAGTCTGCTCATGTTGTCTTTTGTTCTAAGATGAGAGTATTATTTCATCCCTCTGCTCATGTGTAAGACTTCTCCACATCCCTTCCACTACCAAATCAATCGTAATAACTTCTGGAAATGTATCAGGAATGTTCAATACATTACGCATGTCATCATACATTACAAAATAAGCATTATCAAACCCAAAAAGTGAAATAGTGTTGTAGTACCAACGCGAATACTTGTGAGTCTGGAAACGAATATCATCCAAAAGTGCGTTGTTTCTCTCCATCACCATTGGAATCATGTTGCAAATCTTGTTCACAAGGTCTTCAGGGAGACGCGACCAAATTGCAGGGTCCATGTTCCCAACGCTTACTTTTGTCCCAGTTGATTGCCTCTGTCCAAAAGCAAGCCTTTGTCCACGGTCCCTGTTCACTGAACTTAAATATATTTACAAACTAATAATGGAAAAAAATACAAAAGGACGTGTTATTCATACAGGTCCGAGAGGTGGTAGGTACGTAATGGAAAATGGTAGAAAGATTTATAAGTTCAAAGTTGCTACAAGAAGCGCGACACCTCCGATTATGAACCTGAATACAAAAGGACGTGTTATTCATACAGGTCCGAGAGGTGGTAGGTACGTAATGGAAAAGGGTAGAAAGATTTATAAGTTCAAAGTTGCAACGGTCCCAAGGGTTGCACGCACACCTATTAAACTTCCAGAAAGAGTCAAAGATAAACTTCTGAAGCTTGCGGCAAATGTTAAACGTAGGAGAATTTCACCAACTACCAGAAATTTTTTTACAGACAGTGTGAAACTGAAATTCAAAAGTTTTGATACAGTTGACCCAACAAAGGCAATGGTTACAAGTGACGTAGAACTTACAATAAAAACACCAAGCAACGTAAAGAGTCAACTCGGTAATTTAATAAAAAACGGTACAGTTTTAGGAGTTACAAAAGATACATTGCCTACACAGGCTTGGCTCGACGCACAGGCAAGATATCTGTCAAGTCTAAATAATTATGACCTGTACACTGCAATGTCTTATACTGTGAGGTCTCATCAATGGATAGGTCCTTGGCTTCGAGGTGAAATGTATGATTTCACAAAACCACAAGGTCACACTCTTCCATTGTACTCACAGATTATGAAAATTGCAAATAGCGCAAAACATAAAAGCGAATGGGCGCGTAAACTTGTTGAGTCTAGATATCCATACCAGGTTTACAGAGACATTTTACCTCTGGGCATACCTAACGATATCATGCAACACGCTTTGAAATTATACACAAAGGACCTCCAAAGAATTATTCGAAACGCACCACCTTTACCAAAAACCATATACGTATACAGAGGACTCTTTACTGACATTATGAAGAATAGAATAGGTACGCAACACACACTAGGCGAATTTGCTAGTACAGGATACGTACCACAAAGAGGATACGCATCCGACAATTACATTCGTTTCAAACTTCTAAAAGGTACACGTGTTTTGCTTCTACAGGGCTTGAATCAATGGAACGATTCAGGAGAACATGAAATAGTTTTGAATAAAGGCGCACATTACGTAATCAAAAAGAGATACCTTCAGAGATACGCATACAATGTCGCAGACCCTACCTGGTGGTACAAAAAACAAAATAAGGTTACAGATGTAACTGTATTTTCTTCTTAGTTTCTTTTAATAAATGCCACCAAGACTGCGCTCAGCTACAACAAATCGTAGAAATAACGCTTTAATGGTTGTCGTCAACAGACACAAAAATGACCCTGGTTTTCTTGCGAGCTTGTTGAGTACATCTATACGAGGCCCTATAAGAACTACCGCTATGAATTACCTCAGAACGCTTCGTAATAGAGCCGCAACTAACGTAAGAAATAGATTAACTAGAAATGTAAATCCTATAATTCCTATGCATATTTTTACAGTTCCAAATATGAATAGGAGGAGTAGGACTCTAATAAGAAGTGCTGTAATTTTACCAAACACAAATCCTAACCAAAGACGTTCTTTGATAAATGCACAAACTTACATAAACCGGAACATCAGACCTTTTATACATAGATTAAGACTTTCACAAAACAGAACTCATTACAGACATCCAAACAGACCCACGACACGTTACACACTTATGAATAACGGTAGATTGATGAGTAGAAACGGTATGCTAAACTATCTATTCGCGTCAGGTGTTCGTCGCGGAAGAGGTGGAAGACTCGTGTACTAGGACCACTGAACCGGGTCCCATATCCCGTGAATTGTCACTGGCAAAGGAAAGAATGGTTGAATTGACCACTCGCCAGTATGACTGAGAATATCACACAATATATGAAACGCATACACACTTCTATGTTGTTTAGGAACAAACAAAAGGAACCAAAAAGAATGTGGTATTTTATACAGAATAGTATACATGTACCAGTCTTTTTGAACAGACCAAGGTACACATGTTGGAGCAAGTATAAGCATCATAGGCAAATCAGGGGCTACAGACCAAATTGTCCATTTCCGAAAATAAATCCACGTAATAATTATGTGACCAAACCAGAGCATCTTATTCAACGTCTCGTAAATGCTAGTTTGTAGAATCTTCGTTCAGCTTCTTTATATTTTGAACCAGTACCTGGTTTCATTTGAATTTCATTCAGAATTTTCATAATCACTGCTCTTAATCTCATTCTGGCGCGAGCAGCCCTGAGTTCTCTCTGGAATAGGTTACCACTTGATTTTGAGTTTGAGTTTGACGTACTGCTCCGGCTTCTGCTCCGGCTCCGTCTTCTAAATGTACTTACGTGTTTTCCTGCTTTTCCGGTAATTGCTCTTCTTGTGAACATTCTTTTTTATTATTTGCAACATAAAAATATCCTTTACAAATTTTATAAGCTTCATAGACTTTGAAAGGGATATTTTTATGCGTTTTTAATTCAATGTTCGATATGCGATTGCATACAGGACGTGTGAACAAAAAGTTTTGATAGTGTACACATGTAACGCACTTCTCCATTTATTTTGAGTGTGACTTAGTTTTCTAAACCCTTGCATAATAACATGTACGACTGTGATTGCGAGCTGTGCACACTGTAAACTCCGTGAGAGTCTTTGGCTCAATTTCAATAGATGTACGTATATTCACCAAAAGTTCGCCGCGGGGTCCAGTAGACTCCTCAATCATCTTTCCATTCACAGCCTTCAGAATACCCTTGATTACATACTCCTTGATTGACGAATCGGGTCTGAAAAGCTTGCGCTTATTCTCATAGAGCTTCAGAGTGACAGTTCCACTCCGAGACGACTCTCC
>JACCDW010165415.1_pt1 | contig 18877 bp, 15 predicted proteins | sample 7449781 | NCBI WGS metagenome assembly JACCDW01 (sample SAMN15323449, study PRJNA562643) | freshwater metagenome | isolation source: river surface water | place: USA:Blue River Watershed | collected 2017-08-18
AAGTGCAACGCCTGGCGGGCACCTACCGCGCGCTGATGGAGGGCATCCGGCAGCGCAGCCCGGCCGGCACCGATGCGCACATTGCCCTGCTCACCCCCGGGCCCTACAACGAAACCTACTTTGAGCACGCCTACCTGGCGCGCTACCTCGGCGTCACCCTGGTCGAGGGCAGTGACCTCACGGTGCGCGACCAGCGCTTGTACCTCAACACCTTGCGCGGGCTCGAGCCGGTGCATGGCTTGATCAAACGCCTTGACGACCAATTCCTGGACCCGCTGGAACTGCGCGCGGACTCCACGCTGGGCGTGCCGGGCTTGCTGCAAGCCATTCGGGCAGGCCATGTGTTGGTGGCCAATGCGCCGGGCTCGGCCTTTCTGGAGTCGCCCGCCCTGCTGGGTTTCTTGCCGGCCTTGTCCGAAGCCTTGCTGGGCGAAACCTTGCAATTGCCGTCCTTGCCCACCTGGTGGTGTGGCGAGCGCGCGGCCCTGGACGAAGCCCAGCACCGCCTGAGCACCAGCGTCATCAAACCCACCTTTCCTTGGGGCTTGCCCGGCAATCCCAACCTGGAGTCGGTGCTGGGCCGAGGCTTGAGCGAACGCGCGCAAGACGAATGGGCCGGGCGCATGGCGCGCCAGGGCGAGGACTTCACCGTTCAAAATTATTTGCCTTTTTCGCAAATGCCCACCTGGCACAGCACGATGGACGGCGGCCGACTGCAGCAGCGCTCGGTGCTGCTGCGCGTGTTTGCGGTGGCCCAAGCCAGCGGCCGTTGGAATGTGTTGCCCGGGGGTCTGGCCCGGTTGGCCGTGCCGGGTGCTGAAATTGCCTCCATGCAACGCGGTGGCAGCAGTGCCGATGTCTGGGTGCCGTCCCAAGAAAACCCGCACGGCGCCGAAGAAACCGAGACCACCACGGCCAGTGTGCATGTGCCGGCCTCCGCCAGCTTTGGCATTTGCAAACGCCTGGTCACCAGCCGTGCGGCCGAGAACCTTTACTGGCTGGGCCGCTACAGCGAGCGCAGCGAAAACAGCTTGAGCCTGGCGCGTTTTTCACTCGAGGCCCTGAGCGGCGAAAACCAATCGTCGCGTCCCCTGTTGCAATGGCTGCATGACATGGCAACGCGCCAAGGCCTGGTACCGCCCGGGGTGCCGCACCCGCAGGCGTCTCGTCGCCTGTTCGAACGCACTTTGATCGCCAGCCTCCACAAAGACGACTGGACCAGCGTGGGCTACAACCTGCGCGCGTTGCGACAAGCCGCCTCGGCGGTGCGCGAGCGTTTGTCCCTAGAGCACTGGAACCTGATTGACCGCACGGAAAAAGATTTTTTTGCGCAATGCGACAAACTCACACAACAAGGTGATGCTGCATCCATCGAGGCGCTGCACCTGCTGGACACCATCAACCGGCAACTGGCCGCCATCACTGGCGCCCAGACCGATCGCATGGTGCGAGACGACGGTTGGCGTTTGCTGAGCATTGGCCGGCACGTGGAACGCCTGGCTTTTCTGTCCTCTGCCTTGAGCTTGGCTTTTGCATCCGGCGGGCTCGACCAGCCGCAAAAAGACGATGCGGTCTACACCGGTCTGCTGGCGCTGTTTGACAGCACCATCACCTTTCAATCGCAGTACCAGCAAAACCGAAGCCTGCCTTCGCTGCTGGCCCTGCTGGTGCAAGACACCGACAATCCGCGCTCGCTGGCCTGGGTGGCCCAAACGCTCAAAGGACGGCTCTCCAAGCTGGCCGGCAGTGGCGCCGAGGAGCTCGATGGCTTGGCGCGCATGGTGCCCAGCCCAGCGAGTTGGGTTGCCACAGCGCTGCCATCCCGTGACAGCCTGACAACCGAGTTGCAGAACTGCCTGCAGGCCATTTACACCTTGTCCGATGCCATTGGCGCGCGTTACTTCACGCACCTGCGGGATGGCGAACAAAGCTTGGGCTTCTGAAGCTTCACCATGCTGCTGCGCATCACCCACGAAACCCGCTACGACTACGCGCCAGCCGTGGGCACGGCACAGCATATTTTGCATTTGCAACCGCGTGACACTTTGCGACAGCATGTGGTGCAGCATCAGTTGCAGATCACGCCCGAGCCTTCACAAAGCTTGGCGCAAACCGATGTGTACGGCAACCCCATGAGCTACGTCGCTTTTCAGACGCCGCATGAAGCCCTGAGCCTGGTCTCGCGCAGCGTGGTCAAGACCTTGGGCGCAGTCGCCCCGGCTGTCGCGGCACTGAGCGTGAGCTGGGAGAGTGTGCGCAACCGATTCCGCTACCAGGTCGGTGCGCGCTATGACGCCGCCATCGACCATGTGTTTGCCTCGCCACATGTGCCACGCCACCCTGCCTTTCAAGATTACGCTTTGCCCAGCTTCACACCCGGTCGCCCCCTGCACGAGGCCGCACGTGATCTGAGCGCGCGCATTCATGTTGATTTTCGTTATGAAAGTCACAGCACCGATGTCAGCACGCCAGCCCTGGAAGCGCTGCAGCAGCGGCGTGGGGTTTGCCAGGACTTTGCGCACATCTTCATTGCCTGTTGTCGGGCCATGGGTCTGGCTGCGCGCTATGTCAGCGGCTATTTGCTGACGGCGCCGCCGCCCGGTCAGGCACGCCTGATTGGCAGCGACGCTTCACATGCCTGGGCCTCGGTGTACGTGCCCGATGACCAGGATGGCCCTGGCCATTGGCTGGACTGTGACCCCACCAACAACCGTTGCGATTGGGAAACGCCGGGCGAAGACTATGTCACCGTGGCCATCGGCCGCGACTATGCCGATGTGTCACCGGTGCGGGGCGTGATCCACGGTGGCACGCATCACACCCTGGCCGTGGCCGTGACGGTGGAACCCGCTGGGGGCGCTTGAGGCTTAAAGCGTGACCACGGGCGCCTTGCCCAGCACTTCGTTTTCGTAAGCGTGCAAAGAAGGCAAGCCCCCCGTGTGCAAAAACAAAACCCGCTCCTTCGGCTTGAAGAAGCCTTGCCGCGCCAACCCGATGAGACCCGCCATGATTTTGCCGGTGTACACCGGGTCCAGCAAAATGCCTTCGGTGCGCGCCAAAAGTTGCACGGCCTCCACCATCTTGTCGTTCGGAATCGAATACTTGGGCTGCCAATAGCCGCCCACGCTGACCACGGCTTCGCGCGGCACCGTCATGGGAATGCCGATCAAGTCCAGCACCGCTTGTGCTTCGCGGTGCACCAACGGCTCTTGGTCTGCCGGGTCGCGGCTGACCCCCACGCCTACGATGGGCACCTGAATGTGGTTGCCCAAAAAACCTGCGAGCAAGCCACCATGGGTCCCCGAGCTGCCGGAGCCCACGACCACGCGGTCAAACGACACGCCTTGGTCAAAGCATTGTTGCTGTAACTCTTGAGCGCAGGCCGCGTAGCCCAGGCCGCCAATGGCATTGGAGCCGCCGCCCGGAATGATGTAGCCCCTGCGCCCTTGCGCCAGCAGTTGCTCGGCCTGGGCTTGCATCGCTTGCGCCATGTTGCTGCCACCGGGCACCACGGTGATGCCTTCCACGCCCATCAAGCGGAACATGAAGTGGTTGCCGCTGGCGTCGTCGTTGTAGCTGTGGGGCAAGCGCTCTTCAATGACAAACCGGCACTTCAGGCCTTCTTTGACAGCGGCTGCCAGGGTGATGCGGCAATGGTTGGATTGCGGCGCACCGCAGGTGATCAGGGTGTCGGCGCCTTGGGCCAAGGCATCGGCTACCAGGAATTCCAGCTTGCGTGTTTTGTTGCCACCGGGAAACAAGCCCAGCATGTCATCGCGCTTGACCCAGAGCTCAGGGCCTTGACCGCCAGGACAACTGGCCGCCAGCGCTTGGGAAAATCGCGGCATGGGCTCCAGTGGCGTGGCAAAGGGGGTGTAACGGCGGCGAGGGAAACGGGACAGATCCATGGTTCACTTCCTAGGTCAGAGCGGGTTCATTTCCAGCGAATGGGTTCAATCATCACACTGCCAAGTTGGCTGCTCAGGGTCAGCGCGCCTTCCTGCACAGTGGCTTGCAATTGCATGCTGCGCTCGGCCAGGGCACTCAAGGCCTGCGACGCCTCGGTGGGCACGCGCCAGACTTGCAATTTATCCAGGCGAGACAACTTGTTTTCAATGCCGCGCCACCAAACCTCTGCAGCGTGGTGAAAGGCATACACAATGACGGCATCGGCTTTGCTGCAGGCCTTGGACAAGGGCTTGTCTTCGGGTTGGCCCACTTCAATCCAAAGCCGTTTGCGGCCAGTGAAATCGGTGAGAGACACATCGGGGTCGTCTGGGTCTGAGAGGCCGGCGCCAAAAGCCAGGGTGCCATCGCCATTGCAAACGGACTGCAAGGTATGGGCTTGCAAGGCCAGCGCCACCAGACGAACCATCATGCGCTCGTCGGTTTCGCTAGGGTGACGCGCCAACGTGAGAGAGTGATCGGCGTAATAACTGTGATCGATGTCGGCCATTTGCAAGCCGGCTTTGAAGATGGTGGATTTGATGGCCATGACCGATTATCGCGGGGGTTACAGCGTTTCTCTGCGCCGCATTGATAATCTGTGCTGTGCCACCGCGCTCATCCATGACGTCCACACCTCCAACTCGCTCCACTCACCTGCCGGTTCACCTGGCCTTGTTTGGCATCACCGTGGTCTGGGGCTTGAACCTGTCGGTCGTCAAATCGCTGACCCAGATTCTCGACCTCAGCCTGATCGCGATGTTGCGCATGCTGGCCTGCGTGGCGTGTCTGACGGTGCTGTACCGCCACAAGATTGGCCTGATTCGCCATTGGCGGGCATCTTTGTGGGCACAAGCCACCCTGGCCGGCGTGTTGATGGTCTATGTGAACCAGGTGCTGTTCACCCAAGCCATGGGGCGCACCAGCGCCACCAATGCCGCCCTGATCATCGCTTTGGGCCCCATGGTGTCGGCCAGCCTCGAATATGTGTTTTTCCGAAGGCCCATGGGCCGTCGCATGCGCTGGGGGCTGGTGCTGGCCTTGATCGGCGTGGTCACGGTCATCACCCATCGCCCTGGCGCGCAATGGCAGCAAGCGGCCTTGGGCGATGTGCTGATTTTCAGCTCGGTCGTGACCTTTGCCGTGGGCGGCGCCCTGACCCAACGCATCTCGGGCCAACTCGACCCCATGAGCATGACCTGGTACACCCATGTTTTGGGTGGCATTCTGTTGTGCATCGACAGCATGCTGCGCTTGGACGACATCGTCACGCCACTGGCCGCCCTCGATGCCAAGGCCTGGGGCATGACCCTGTTTTCAGGCTTGGTGGCCACAGGCCTGGGGGCGGTCATCTGGGCCAAAGGCATTGCGGTGCTGGGCGTGGGCCGAACCGCTGCCTATCTGTCCTGGGTCCCGGTCTTGGGCGTGGCTTTCGGTGCGCTCTTGTTGGGCGAGCCGGTCACTTACTGGCATGCGCTGGGCGTGGGCTTGGTGCTGATCGGCACCGTGCTGAGCTGGCCCGAGGCCATGTGGTCGTTGGTAAAAGGTCGACTTCGGTTTAAAACGTGGCGATGACTGCCTCGCGCAACACGGGCGTGAGTTCAGGGTCCACACCAAACCAAGCCTTGAACGCGGGCCGCGCCTGGTTCAACAGCATGCCCAAACCGTTCACGGTGAGGTTGCCACGCGCACGTGCTGCGGCAAGCAGTGTGGTCTCCAAGGGAATGTAAATCGCATCACATACCAAGGCGTCGGTGGGCAAGGCGTCGAGTCGCAAGTCAAGGTCGGTCTTGCCATGCATGCCCTGGTCGGTGCTGTTCACCAGCATGGCCGCGCCTGCCAGTGCGTCATGCCGCTCAGACCAGTCGCAGACCGCAATGAGGGGGCCAAACTCGTCTGCCAGGGCTTGGGCCTTGCTGCGCGTGCGGTTGATCAAACGAATCGACGAGGCACCGGCATCGATCAAGCTCAGCACGATGGCACGCGCCGCGCCACCCCCGCCCAACACCACGATGGGCCCGGCCTCTGCGCGCCAATCGGGCTTGGCATCGCGCAAACTTTGAATGAAGCCATAGCCATCGGTGTTGAAACCGTGCAAAGCGCCATCGGATTGCACCACCACCAGATTGATGGCGCCCATGCGCTGCCCCAAGGGATCGACATGGTCCACCCATTGCATCGCTTGAACCTTGTGAGGCAGCGTGATGTTGCATCCCGCCATGCCCAAGGCCGAAAGGCCTCGCAAGGCCGCCTCCAGGCGCTCGGGACGAACTGGAAACAAGCCATAGCTGCCATTCAGGCCATACTGCCGGATCCAGTGGTTGTGAATCACCGGAGAGCGCGAATGAGCGACGGGCCACCCCATCACCCCGGCCATCACGAATTGCTGTGCCATGTCCTGTGCATCCTTCCAAACAGTTCAGGGCTTCAAGGATAGCTTGAAATGAAACGCACTCAGTGCGGTTTCATCTCCACCACGGCGTCCACGGCAAAAGCGCCTTGACCTTGCGGCATGGCAAGCACCGGATTCAGGTCGATCGACAGCACCTGATCGCGACACACATCGCCAACCGCCGACAAGCGAGACAGCATTTGCGCCAAGGCCTCGATGTCCACGGGCGGACGCCCGCGCGCGCCCAGCAGCAAGGGCGCGCCGCGAATCGAGCGGATCATGGCTTCGGCCACATCGGGCCCGAACGGGCAGCGGTGGAACACCACATCCTTGAGCACTTCCACAAAAATGCCTCCCAAGCCAAACATGGCCACCGGGCCAAAGACCGGGTCGTGGGTCAGGCCCATGATGCACTCCACCCCCCCAGAGAGTTGGCGCGCCACCAAGACGCCTTCGAGCTTGGCATGGGGCAGCGCCGTTCGGGCGCGTTGCATCAACAGTTCATACCCCTCGCGCACCTGCGCTGCGGAATCGATGTTCAACAACACGCCACCGATTTCCGACTTGTGAAGAATGTCGGGCGACACGATTTTCAGCACCACGGGATAGCCCAGGCGCTGGGCAGTTTCCACGGCGCTGTCGGCATCCAGGCAGACTTCTTCGGGCGCGCATTGAATGCCCGCTTGGGCCAGCCAGCGCTTGGCCTGGGCTTCATTCAAGCTGTTGCCCGGTGCTTGCAAGCCTTGCACGCTGGGCGGCGCTTGTCGCGGCCCTCTCGCAAAGGCTTTGCCAAAGGTATGCATGGCCGCAATGGCTGCGACTGCACGGTGCGGGTCTTCAAACACGGTGAAGCCGTCTTCTTCATAGGTTTGCACCCATTCGGGGGCTGCCAGCAAAGACAGCACAAACAACCGGTCGGGGTGTTTCTCGCGCACCCGCTGGAGTTCTTTGCGCAGTTTGGGCGCGGTCGACGGCGTGCCAGCGGTGTAGGTGAAGAAGCCCAGCAAGCTGCCGTAATTTCCCTCCTCCACCACGGCATCGGTGAACTGGCCGAGCAAGCGCATGTCGTTCAAAAATTGGGCCGTGGTGTCCACGGGGTTACGGGGTGAGGCAAAGGGCAGCATGGCCTTGAGCCGGTCTTGGCTGGCTTGCGGCATTTCTGTGAGCTCCAGGCCCAAAGGCTCGGCCGCGTCCGAAATGATCACGCCTGCGCCACCACTGACCGTCAGTACGCCCAAGGTAGGGCTGACCGGAAAGACACGCCGTGTGGCCAGGCGTGCCACATCCAGCATGTGCTCGGTCGTGGTGGCCCGCACCACCCCCATCTCCTTGAGCACGGCGTCGGTAATGGCATCGTTGCCGGCAATCGAGGCTGTGTGCGATTGCGCTGCCGCGCTGCCAATGTCGCTGGAACCCACTTTCATCATCACCACGGGCTTGTGCGCCAGACGGGCCGCCTCCAGGGCTTGCAACAAGCTGGCGCCATCGCGAATGCCTTCTGAATACACGGCAATCACCTGGGTCTGGTCGTCTTCCACCATGGCTTGAATCATTTCACCCAGGCTGAGGTCGCACTCGTTGCCGGTCATGACACAGGCGGACAAGCCAATGCCGCGTGCGCGGGTCAAGGCCAGGATGTGCCCGCCATAAGCGCCCGACTGGCTGAGCACGGCCACCTGGCCGGGCAAGGGAAAGCCCAGCTCCACGCTGGAGACAAAACTGCCATAAAAACCATTGCGTGGGTTCAGCATACCCAAGGAATTGGGTCCCAGAATGCGCATGCCATGGCGACGCGCACTGGCCACCATTTGCTGCTCCAGCAAGACACCCTCTGGCCCTGCTTCGGCAAAACCGGCACTGAACACAATGGCGGCACCCGTGCCCCGTTGTCCCAGAGATTCAATGACGGGCAACACGCCCGAGGCCGCCACGGCGACCACCGCGACATCGGGGGCTGCGGGCAAAGCCTCGATCTGGGCATAACTGGTCAAGCCCTGCACCGTGGAGCGCGTGGGGTTCACCGGCCAAATTTGGCCTTGAAAGCCCTGGCTCAGCATGTAGCCAATCGGACGGCCACCAATGCGAAAGGGATCGTCCGAGGCGCCAATGACCGCCACCGATTGCGGCGCCAGAATTTTTCGAAACATGTCGTCTCCAATTGAACACCGCCATTGGGGGTGCTCATGGTATTGTCATGGCATCGGCGTCCGAACGGCGTCGCCTGTGCGAAAAACAAGGAGACCTTCATGAGCAACCCGCCCTCTGGCATGAAAAAGGGATTGACCCATTACGGCGACCAGGGCTTTTCCCTGTTCCTGCGCAAAGCCTTCATCAAGGGCGCGGGCTACACCGATGCGGCCTTGGAAAGGCCAGTGATCGGCATTGCCAACACGGGCAGCGCCTACAACCCCTGCCATGGCAACGCGCCGCAACTGATCGAGGCCGTCAAGCGCGGCGTCATGCTGGCCGGCGGTTTGCCCATGGACTTTCCCACCATTTCTATTCATGAAAGTTTTGCGCAGCCCACCAGCATGTTCCTGCGCAACCTGATGTCCATCGACACCGAAGAAATGATTCGCGCACAACCCATGGATGCGGTGGTGCTGATTGGGGGCTGCGACAAAACCGTGCCGGCGCAATTGATGGGCGCGGCCTCGGCCGGCATTCCGGCGATTCAACTCATCACCGGCTCCATGCTGACGGGCTCGCACCGTTCCGAGCGCGTAGGCGCTTGCACCGATTGCCGCCGCTACTGGGGCAAGTTCCGCGCCGAAGAAATTGACGAGCAAGAAATTGCGGCGGTCAACAACCAACTGGTCGCCAGCGTCGGCACCTGCAGCGTGATGGGCACGGCCAGCACCATGGCCTGCATCGCCGAGGCTTTGGGCATGACGGTGCCGGGCGGTGCATCACCACCCGCCGTGTCGGCCGACCGCATCCGCATTGCCGAGCAGACTGGCGCACAAGCCGTGCAAATGGCCAAAGACCGGCTGACCATCGACAAAATACTGACCGCGAAAGCTTTTGAAAATGCCATGCGCGTGTTGCTGGCCATTGGCGGCTCCACCAATGGCATCGTTCACCTGACGGCCATTGCCGGGCGCATGGGCTTTGAAGTCGACATGAAAGCCCTGGACCGCATGGGCAACGAAACGCCTGTGCTGCTCGACCTCAAACCCTCGGGCGCCCATTACATGGAGGACTTCCACGATGCAGGCGGCATGGCCACCTTGCTGCGCGAGCTCAAGCCTTTGCTGCACCTGGACGCCTTGACAGTCACAGGCCGCACCCTGGGCGAGGAACTCGAGCGCGCTGCGCCACCCTTCCAGCAAGACGTGGTGCGCCCCATGGCACAGCCCATCTACCCCCAGGGGGGCATTGCCGTCCTGCAGGGCAACCTGGCACCGGGTGGCGCCATCATCAAGCAATCCGCAGCGCATCCCGACTTGATGGAGCACGAAGGGCGTGCCGTGGTCTTCGAGAACCTGGAAGACATGGCCACCCGCATCGACAGCGACGACCTCGACGTGAACGCCGACGATGTGCTGGTGTTGAAGAACATCGGGCCGCAAGGCGCGCCGGGCATGCCGGAAGCAGGCTACATGCCCATCCCGCGCAAACTCGCGCGCGCCGGCGTCAAGGACATTGTGCGCATCTCCGATGGCCGCATGAGCGGCACCGCTTTTGGCACCATTGTGTTGCATGTGATTCCCGAATCGGCCATCGGTGGCCCACTGGCCTATGTGCAGAACGGCGACCGCATTCAGTTGTCGGTCAAAAACCGATCGCTGCAACTCAAGGTGTCCGAGGAAGAGCTCGCGCGTCGCATGCGTGAACGCCCGATCACGCCTCCTCAGGCCGACCGTGGCTACCGCAAGCTGTACCTGCAGACCGTGACGCAAGCCGACCAGGGCGTGGACTTCGACTTTCTGCGCGCCAGCGAGCAACGCGGCACGATTCCTCACAACAAGAAATAAGAGCCCCACCCATGCGTCCAATATTCACACGCCGAACCCTTGGCCTGCTGGCCGCCCTCACCCTGATGTCCGCAGCGCAGGCCCAGAACTGGCCGAACAAGCCCTTGCGCATCGTGGTGCCCTACCCGCCCGGCGGCTCATCGGACATCATTGCGCGCGCCATCAGCCAGCAACTGTCGGACACCTTCAAGCAAAGCGTGATCGTCGAGAACAAGCCGGGCGCCAATGGCAACACAGGCTCGGACATGGTGGCCAAGTCCACCGACGGCCACACCTTCTTGTTGTGTGATGTGGGCGCACTGGCCATCTCGCCCTCGGTGTACACCAAGCTGCCATTTGACCCCTCCAAAGACCTGCGCGGCGTCACCATGCTGGCCTACTCACCCCACCTGCTGGTGGTGCACCCCTCGGTGACTGCCAACAACTTGCAAGAGTTGGTTCAACTCTCGCGCCAGCAAGCCCTGAACTTTGCGGTCTCCGCCATCGGCAGCGCGCCGCATCTGGCCGGCGTGGCCGTGGAAAAAGCCACGCAAGCCCAGTGGAACTACATTCCCTACAAGGGCGGCGCGCAAGCCATTGGCGACACCGTGGGCGGACAAACCCAAATTCTGATGAATGGCATGTTGGCCACCTTGCCGCATGTGCAGTCGGGCAAGCTCAAGGTGTTGGGCGTGTCCAAAGCCACCCGCGTGCCCTTGCTGGCCAATGTGCCAACGCTGGCTGAGCAAGGCGTGAAAGATTTTGAGTCTGGGACCTGGCAAGGCTTGCTGGTGCCGGCCAACATGCCAGAAACCCATGTGCAACGCCTGGCCGCCGAACTCACGCGCATCATCCGCTCCCCCGAAGTGCGTGAGCGCCTGGTGTCGCAAGGTGCCGAGGTCTACACCATGACGCCCACCGAACTGGGGCGCTTCTTCGCACAAGAGCGAAAGAAATGGGCGAGCGTGGTTCAGGCGGGCAACATCCGCCTGGATTAATTGTTTTGCAAGGCCGCTTGGGTGGCCTGCAGACTGGGCATGCCCCCGAGCGCAGTGGCCTGCGTCACCGACAAAGCCGCTGCGGCATTGGCCCAGCGTATTGCCTGTTGCAGGTCCTCGCCGCGCGCCAATGCCGCGGCCAAGGCTCCTGTGAAGGTGTCCCCAGCACCAATGGTGTCGACCACCTTTTGGGGATGGCCCGAAAGAAAAACCGGCGGTGCCTCTGATCGAAACAATGCGCAGCCCTTTTCGCCCAGCGTGACCACCACCGCCTGAACGCCTTGGGCCAGCAAAACTTGCGCAGCCTCTTGCACGCTGGCCTGCGCTGGCAAGCCGCTGAGAGTTTGCAACTCGGACTCATTGGGCGTGAGCACATCCACCCTGCGCCACAAGGCGGCGTCGACAGGCTGGGCAGGTGCCGGATTGAGCAATGTCAAAGCGCCAGCCTGTTTGGCCAGCGCAAACGCCGCTTGTGTGGCACGCTGCGGCACCTCCAGCGAGGCCATCACCACCCTGCACGCGCTGACCATGCCCTGCGCGGCTTGCACATGCTGCGCATTCAATCCCAAGCCGGCGCCCGGCGCCACCGCAATGCTGTTGTCGCCGTCCTCGTAAACAAGAATTTGCGCCACGCCGCTGCGCTCACCCGCGGCCTGCGCCACATGGCGCGAGTCAATGCCCTCACGCGCCCACAGTGCCAGCCCCATGCGACCAAAATCGTCATCGCCGATGCGGGCAATCAAGCCCACACGGGCACCTTGCCGAGCGGCCGCCACCGCGGCATTGCTGCCCTTGCCGCCCGGGCTGGTGGCGAAAGACGAGGCCATCAGTGTTTCGCCCCGTTTGAGAGGTTGTGGCACATGCGAAACCAGGTCCACATTCCAGCTGGCCACACACACAACGTCCACGGTCTTGTCGTTCATGGTTTATTTCAGCCCGTAGCCCAAGGTTTGCGGCAGCCACAAAACGATTTGGGGGAATACCGTCATGGCCAGCAACAACAGCAGCAACATGACAATGAACATCCAACCCTCGCGCATCATTTCGCCAATGGGGATACCGGTGAGGGCCTTGGTCACAAACAGCAACATGCCAAACGGCGGATGAATCAGGCCAATCATCATGTTCAAGACCACCAACACACCGAAGTGAACCAGGTCAATGCCCAAGGCATTGACGGCTGGCAACAACATGGGCACAAACACCAGCAGCAGCACCGACACATCCAAGAAGCAGCCCAGCACCAGAAACAGCAGGTTCACCATCAACAAGAAATGAAGTCGTGACAACTGCATGCCATCCACCCACTGCGCCACGGCTTGCGGAATGCCTTCGGCAGTGAAGACGTAATTGAGCATGAACGAGCCCGCCAAAATCAGGGTGATGACCGCGCTTGCACGTGCCGACTCCAGCACCACGCCGATGAAAGCGCGCCAGTTCAAGGCGCGGTACACCACGCCGGCCAAGATCAAGGCATGCAATGCTGCCACGGCCGCGGCTTCTGTCGGCGTGAAAGACCCCGAATAAATGCCGCCCAACAAAACAATGGGCATCGACAAGGGCAAGGCACCACGGTAAAGAATGGCAGGCCATTCGCGCCAGGGAATTTTGTCTTCGCGCGGCATGTTGCGACGCGTGGCCATCACATGCACCACCACCATCATCAGAATGGCCATCAAGAACCCAGGCAGCACGCCGCCCAGAAACAGCGCCCCGACCGATGCACCTGACACCAGCGCGTAAATCACCATCGGGATGGAAGGCGGAATGATGGGCCCCAAGGTGGCGCTGGCCACCACCACCGCGCCAGCGAAGCCGCGTGTGTATTCCGGCTTCTTGAGCATTTGCCGAATGGTCACCAGGCCTGGCCCAGCGGCATCGGCAATGGCGCTGCCGCTCATGCCAGAAAAAATCACGCTGACCAAAATGTCCACCTGCGCCAGGCCCCCGCGCATGCGACCCACCAGGATGCGGCAGAAATCAAAAATGCGCTCGCTGACCGTGCCCGCGTTCATGATGTTGGCGGCAAACACAAACATGGGCACGGCCAGCAACACATAGCTGTTGTACAAACCGTTGCATACCTGTTCGGCGACCAGGCCCAAATCTTGTTGTTTGACCACCAGATAGGCCATGCCCGACGCCAACATGGAAAAGCCAATCGGCATGCGCAGCAACATCCCTCCCAGCAAGACCCCCACCAAACTCCAAAGGGCCAGGCTCATGACGGCACCCCAGCGTCTTCCAAATCCAGCCCCTGCCAGGCCCGCCACATGCCAAGCACAGAGCGCACCACCAAGGCCAACAACAAAATGACGAAGGGCAAGAAGACCCACATGAAGGGAATGCCCAAGACGGGCGTGCCTTCGCGCTTCATGAAATGCACATAGTCCCAGCATGCGGGCAAGGCCCAGGCCGACAGGCCGCCAATCATGGCGTTGCCGACCAGGCGCATCCAGCGTCGCACCGATCGGGGCGCAGCATTCCAGACCCAATCGAACACCACCTGCTCGCGCTCAGGCACCATCAAAGCGCCTGCCCACAGAATGATCCAAACATACAAAACCACCGCCAACTCATCGGTCCAGGGCAATGGCCGGTCAAAGCCAAAGCGGGCCACGATTTGCACCACAAACACCAGAAAGAGCCCCAGAAACATGGCTGCGCCCACCCCATTGGCGCAGCGCAAGAAGAACGCCCGCATCACTTGGTGCTGTTGATGCGCTCCAGCAAGCCCTTGGGCCACACCTTGGCGTAATCTGAGGTCATGTAGGTTTGCTGGACCGACTTGCGAAAGGCCGCCACATCCGGCGTGACCACCTGCAAGCCTTGCTGCTTGAAGAAGTCGACGATCTGCGCCTCTTCTTTCAGTCGGTTCTCATTGTTGTACTGCGCAGCCGTTTGTGCGGCCGCCTTCACTTTTTGCTTTTGGGCTGGTGACATGGCATTCCAGCTTTTGTTGGCAATCGACAAGAAAATGCCATCCACCAAATGGCTGGTCAGCACCAACTCTTTGGTGACTTCGTAAAACTTGGCGGCACGCACGGTGGGCAAAGGGTTGTCCTGGCCATCAATGGTGCCGGTTTTCAAACCCATGTAGACCTCGCCAAAGGCCAGCGGCGTGGCTGTGGCCCCCAAGGCTTCGCCCAGGAACAGCCACTCCTTGGTGCCCGGCATGCGCAACTTGACACCCTTGAGGTCGGCGGGCGTCTTGACATTGCGCGTCTCTCGCAAATTAATTTGGCGCGTGCCCAGGTAAACCGTGGAGAGCACGGTCACGTCCATCTTGTCGGCCACCAACTTGAACAATTCCTCACCAATGGCGCCGTTGAAGACCTTTTGCTGGTGCTGCGGATCCTGGATGATGTAGCCCGCCGTGAAGATCGAAAACTCGGGGACCAGCTTGGCGATGTCAAAGGCCGAAATGGCCGACAACTCCAGATTGCCGCGCGCCATGGCAGCGGGTTCGGTGCCTTGCTTGAACAATGAGGCGTTCAAGTTGATTTGCACATCGAACTCACCCGGCGCGCTTTTGTCCAAAGCGTCCTTGAACACGGTCCACATCTTGGCGTGCCAGTCGTCAGGCACTGCGGGGGTGGAGATGCGCAACACGGTTTTGCTTTGCGCTTGCGCCGGTGGCATGGCCACGGCCAGCAGGCTCAAGCCGCAAGCGGCTGACAGCATTGCACGTCGAATCAAAGAATATGTCATGGCGCAGTCCTTTCAAACAAGCAAGATCAACGGGTCCAATGCGACAGGCCCTGGGCCTCAACTTGTCGCCTCAATTCAGCATCCTCAGCCTCTGTCAGCGCCACCAGCGGGGGCCTGACGCGCAACCAAGCAGGATCCCCCGACACAAGGTGCATCATGCTTTTGATGGCGGGCAGCAAGGGATAACGGGTGAGGACACTCAGCAGGGCCAACACCTGCGCGTGTTCGGCAGGCGTTTCGGGCGCGTCCGGGGCCAGCACCAAGCGATGCACCCGTTGCGGCATGAAGTTGGCCAAACCGCTCACTGCGCCCTTGCTTCCGAGCCGCCCCAGCGCAGGCAAATCTGGCTCGTTGCCCACATAGATGGTGAGCTCCGGCATGAAGGCCTTGGCCAAGCTCAAGGAAAACGCCGTGTCACAGCCACTGTCTTTCACGCCCACAATGCTTTCGGGGTAACGGTCTTTCAAAGTCCGAATCACGTGGTGCGTGAGACCGACGCCAGAGATTTGGGGGATGTGGTACAGGTACATGCGCGGCTTCAAGTCAGCCACACCGTCCAGCACCTGAGCGTAAGCCGCGATCACGCCTGTTTCCGAAATGCCCTTCAAAAAAAATGGTGGCAGCATCAGGCTGCCGTGCGTGCCCAGCAACGCGGCATGTCGGGTCAGCGCCAGGGTTTCCAGCAAGGCTGCACAGCTGGTGGAGACCAGGATGCGGTCAGCCGGCACGCCCAACTTGATCAAGGCCTCCAGGGTTTTTTGTCGCTCCTCCAAAGTGAACGAAGGCCCCTCGCCGGTGGTGCCAAACAAGGTGACGCCCCCACAGCCTTGCGACAACAATGACTGGGCATGTGCAGCCAATTTGGGCGTGTCCACGCTCAAATCGGGATACAAGGGGGTGACCAGTGCCGGCCAGATGCCATGGAAAGATGGGGAGGACACAGCGTTCAACTTTTTCGATCTTGGGCCACGGCAATGCAGGGGGTGGCGGTCCCAGCACACGAATGTGTGCGGTTTCAATCTGATGCGTCAAGCAGGCATTCGGACTGCCCATTTGGCTTGGATCAGGTCGATAATAGCAACGAATCAGCGGACATGGCACGGCCTCAATGTGCCAGGCCAGGCAAGGCAATGTCAGTCGTCCCCGGTCGCACCCAGCGAGGTGATTCACGGGTGGTGTCCAGGCAGCCTCCCTCGGCATACACCCCTTTGGGATCGCGCAAACGCAACATGCGATCGGTGATGTGTCGCAGCTTCACCGGGTCTTGGCAGGTCTGCTGCACCAATTTCGCCACGGCCTCTTCGTCCATGTACAAGCCGCCTTGGTCAGATTGACGCACGCCATGGCGCCAATGGAACAATTCAATGGCTTTGGTCTGTAAATCGTAGGGCCGCTGCGGTTGCCAAAAATTGGCGAACAAGCCCTGACCGAGATAAATCACCCAGGAACCTTCATAGCCTTCAATATCCGACGAGGCATCGTCTGGGTTGCGAAACCAGACGCGGTCACCCGGTACGAACCAGGTAGGGGGCAAAGGGTCTTCGTTGGAGCCCCACTCATGCAAGAAAACATCATGGAATCGACCCGAGGCGATGGGTTGCTGCTGCCATTGCGCGACGATTTTCGACAACAAAGCCGGGTGGCTGAGGCGAGCCTCCAACGCAATGCCCAACAAAATCACATACTCGGTGGCGCGGTAGCAAGAAAAGGCATAGAGCTTTCCTGAGACCTCCGGTTGGGTCGCTTGCTGCAGGGCTTCGATCAGACATTTGCCAGGCTTGAGCAAAAAGCCTTTGTTCTCCTGGTATTCCCAGTAATCCACCGGCCGGTCCACACGCTCGGTGTGAAAGTCCATGGCCGTGCGGCGTGCCGCCTCCACGATGTGGCAGCGCATGCGAACCGCACTGATGAACTCGTCCAAAGAGGGAAACGTCAAAAGCACTGGACTGGCGAGCAAGGCCAAGACCGTCTCGCGGCACAGCGCTTGCGCTGGGGACAAATGGGCGAGCTTGAATTTTTCAGACAGGCACAGGGTATCGAAATGCGGCAGGTTGTTGCGGGCACAAACTTTTTGCAAGCGGTAATGGTGCTGATGCTCGCGCTCCTTGGCTTGGTGACTGACATAGTCTTGCAAGCCCCAAGCCTTCAAATGGCCCATGGCCTGGCCATGGTCGTGGTCTGCCTGAAGTGTATTTTGCGAACAAATGACAATTCCCTGCGGCATGTGACATGAAGGCGGGGGTGCCGCCTGGATGGACGTATTCGTACAACTCTAGCGATTACGCACCAGCGATGCCAGTCCAATTTTTAGGGGTTTTCACCCATCGGTGCAAAGCCATGCCCAAGCCCACACTGACAAGCCAGGCCAGGCCAAAGAAACTCCACGCCCACAGCGTGCTGTCAGAAGCTTGGCGGGACCAAGCGGCACTGAAGCCCAAAATCACGGCAAAGTGAACCACGAAAATGGCGTAAGAGGCGTCGCTCAAGGCCTGCCATGTGGCCCGCAAGATCGGCGGCAAATCGTCGCGTTCGCCCACGACCCATAAGGCCCAGGCGGTCACGGCAGCCAGGACGGGTCGGACACGAAACGCCATGACCGCATCGACGAGCAGCATCAACAGCAACAGCGTCAGAAGGCCTCTGGCCACAAGGGACGCACGCGCCCAAGCCGCCAACACGCCCAGACCATAGGCGCCCCAAAAATACAAGGCCCACACATCCAGTTCGCTGTAGCGATTGAAACCCCACCAGGACACCACCGTCAAGACGGCGACACAACCGATGGTCAAGGGCGGGGGCACCCGCGAGGCCCCGCGCGGCAGCAGCCACATCAAGACCGCGAATGACACATACAGTTGAAAGTCAATCGCCACATACCAGGCACCTGCTGACAGCGCAGGCACGGCCAACAGGCCTTGCAGCATCAGCACATGGGCCATGAGTTCCCAAAGTGATGGCCACGGCGACATCCACTCGGGCTGGTAAAAAGGGGCCACAAGGGCCATGACCAGCAACAGCACCAGCAAGGCCACCGCAAACTGTGGCGCCAACCGAAGGTAGCGCCCCCAGATGGCTTGCGGCAGCGACAGCTGTCGCCCGCTCAAGCTGCCTTGTGCCGCCAGAAAACCGGCGATCACCAAAAAACATTGAACCACCAAACGGCCTTCATCGCCCAACACGCCCAGCAAGCTTGGATTGGATACGCCCAGCACTTTGGCCATGGGTGAATAAACCGACAAATGGTGCAAGACGATCAGCTGAGAAGCCAGGATTTTCAGCGTGTCGATCAGCGTGGAGCGCGTGCGCATCAGGCCTTGTGTTTCCAGCTCGGCGTTCTTTTTTCCACAAAGGCCTGGAAGCCCTCTTGGGCATCGGCATCCATCATGTTGCAGGCCATGGTCTGCCCGGCCAGCTGGTAGGCCGCCGCAATGCCCAACTCCATTTGTTGATAAAACAGGGCTTTGCCCATGCGCACGGCCGTGGCGGGCTTCTCCACAATTTTTTGGCACAGGCCCAGCACCGTGTCAGTCAATTTGTCGACTGGCACCGCATGGTTGATCAGCCCTTTTTCAACTGCGGCATGGGCGTCGATGAAGTCGCCCGTGAGCAGCATTTCCATGGCTTGCTTGCGCCCAAGATTGCGGCTCAAGCCCACGCTGGGCGTGGCGCAGAACAGGCCATAGTGAATGCCCGAGACCGCAAAGCGGGCCGTGTCAGCGGCCACGGCCAAATCGCACATCGCCACCAGTTGGCAACCGGCAGCGGTCGCAATGCCTTGCACCTGGGCAATCACCGGTTGCGGCATGGCTTGGACTGCCAGCATCATGCGGCTGCATTGGGCAAACAGCTGTTGGTAAAAGCGCAGGTCCGGTTGT